>UEXM01001139.1_pt1 | contig 23940 bp, 38 predicted proteins | sample 1796661 | NCBI WGS metagenome assembly UEXM01 (sample SAMEA4772469, study PRJEB27181) | metagenome | reverse complement strand
AGCTAGTCCACGTCTTTTAACAGAAGATTGTTGCATGGCTTTTTGTTTTCCATCTTGTGCAATACTATTAATACCATCTGCTAATGCCTTTGTAACATCCTCACCTACAATTTTACCTAACGTTACTAATTCAGGTTTACCATATAAATTTTTTAAATGTTCTGTTTCTTCTGCTCCTAATGACATTAAACGAGCCATAACATTTTTTTTATACTCTTGATAATCTGTAAGTGGGGTCTTTGGTTTATTTAACATACTATGTCCTTTCAATGTCTACAAGTTTACCCCGTAGTGCTTTCCATATACCAATTGTGTATGAGGGGATATAAAAAAATAGTTTGCCAACAATTGCTTGAATATTTTTCTTTTTATAAACTGTAGCATAATAAAATCCGTTTGACAACCATTGAATTGTTTTATTACTAACTCTAGGTGCAATAACGCTTTTACCAAAAGTTACATAACCGTTGCGCCATAACTTAGTATCTAATTTGCCTTCTGGTTTTGCTTCCATGCACCACTTAATTAATTTTAATTTGCGTGTGTTTGACCAGTAGCCTTTGTTAGATAATGCTGTTGCAACATAACAGGAGTATCCTCCAAAAGAACCTCCACCTGAAGATGAAGAACTGGATGAACTGCTGCTAGAAGAAGAGGAAGTACCCTCATTTGAACGAGCACTGCCACGTTCTGATACAAGATCGTTTAGTTCTGATGTCCACGCACCACCAGATGCATCTAGTGCAGCATTAATATCTGCTTGAATATCTGTTTCACTACGGCCTGATGAAGCAATGTTAGTGTCTTTACTGCTACTTGAAGTAGTTGTAGTACTACCACTATCATCATCACGACTACTGCCTGTTGATGTAGTTGGTGTAGGGTCTATAACTTCTATTTTTGTAAATGGATTACCATCATCTACTGCACGTCCTTCATCAATTGCTGTTTGTATACTGCCGCCATACTCACGTGCTTGATCCATATCAGTTTGAGAAAGTCCAAGTGACCTACCAAGCGTTTCATCAAACCCACTTGCAGCAAACTCATTTTGTTTGTTGCGTAATCTGTTTACACTCGCATAGTGATCTGCAACATTACTATCGCCACTATCAACAGCATAATCAAACGCACCTTGTTCCGCTTCACTTAGTGTGTTGGTTGTATAGCCACCAGATAATGCAGATGCAGTTGGATCGTATTTACCTTGCTGCTCTACCTCTTGTGCTTGTGGTTGTGCAGTTGCTGCAGATTCTTCTGCAGTTGCAGTTGAATACATTTGACCATTAAACTCAAACTGTGATGTACCTGATGAAATACCCAAACGTGATTCTTCTGCACGTGCAGCAGCAAAGGCATCGTCAAACGACATTGCTGCACCTGTAGTAGTTGTAGATGTACCTGTGTCTGGTACTACATCAGCTAACTGTAGTGCTTCAGGTGTAGTATCTGTTCTACCTGCCTCACCCATATCCATTGTTGCATAAGAAGGGGAAGTAGGACCAGAAGTAATTACATCACCCGTAATAGTATAACCAGCATTTTCTAATGATGCTCTATTTCTACGTACATTAGTATCACCTAAAGGTGTTCCAATAATACTAGGAGCACCGCTTTCTAAACTTAATGTACCTGCACGTACAGCATTCATAACAGCTTCAGAGCTATCATATGTCTGTGGTGTAATAGTAGTTGTATCAGGTGCATAATCTGCCACATTCGTAGGTACAAAACCCCTATCTGTTTGTTGCTCCGCAGTAACAACAGGTGTTCCTAATGCCTCAGTTGTTTGATCTGTAGTTGTACCTGTACCATCTGCACTAACCCCCTCAAAAGGACTAGGCAACATTCTTTTAGCATAGTATTCTGGATACGAAGGATCATCTTCTTTTGGAAGTGCGGATGCTGATGGTGGTAGCTCTGTTGTTGTAACTTCAGGTTGTTCAGGTACAGCTTGCACTGTCATGTACGGGTCTGTAGTTAAGTCACGTTCTAATGCCTCTAACCCTGTTTCTTCTGGATCAACAAATGTAGTAGACACAGGAGCGACAGTTTGTTCTGCAATATCGCTAGGAACACCAGAATCTATAAGTGTCTTTACTTGATTGTCTCTTTGTGTTTGTAAAAAATCTACTGTGCTAGTAGGTGTAGTTTCTACTGTAGTAGGAGTAATATCTGACGTATCCCTTCCAACACTTGTACGTGTACTATCAGAAGTGTCTAACATACCTATTGCTGCACCATCCTCTGCAGGAAGTCTAGGTGTATCTGTTGGTAATATCTCTGCTACTTGCTCACGGCCAAAATCAACAACATCGAGATAATTACTTACAGGTGTAGTTTCTAAATTTGCTAGTGCCTGTTCTGCCTGTTGTACTTCTTGTAAACCCGCATTTGGATCAGCAATAGTTCTTTCGGCATTTTGCCGTACTGCCAATGCTTCAGATGGATCAATACCAGATGTATAACCCAAGAAATCTTTTTGTCCTTGTGTCAAATCATCAAGCTGTTCTTTTAATACCGTAGCTGGTTGGTACGCAATGTTAACAAGATCAACACGTGTTTGTTCTGGTGTTCTACCACCAATACCAGTTTGTACCGCATTCATAATACTTGGATCAACAAAGTTACCTAACTCTTGACCAATGTGTTTAGCCAGTACATTTTGTGCAGCTTTCTTAACTTCAGGATCACTTGACTCTAAATCAGCTACAGCTTTTAAATACTGATCTGTACTAATACCGTCTACAATACCCTCGTTTACTGCTGCTGTACCTGCTTCTGTAATTTGTCCATTAGCACTATACTTACCAACAACAAGACCACTGCTACCAACTAAGTTTGCATTCTGGCCTTTCTTTTTCTGTTCTTCTGTAGAACCAAAAATGTTACCCAGTGTATCTACAATCTTACCAATGATGCCACCAAACAAACCTTTACCACGTGCTTCGTATGCTTCAATCATTTTTTCGTATTGTGCTCTTTGTGCAGAACCTTTTGGTAAGTTAGCCAAACGAGTACGTGCCATTGCAAGAACTTTGTTGTCTTCCATACGCATTAGTCCAGCCATACCTACAGCAGCAAATGGGCTAATTAAAGATGCTACACCCAATGCTAAGTTACGACCAAAGCCATTACGTGCATTTGCTTCTTTTACAAAATCTTCATCTGACAAAGTATCCCACTGGATAGATGTATCTTTTTTAGTTGCACGATACGCTGTTAAGTTAGTGTCATCGTCATCATCACGTGCAGATGGTGTAATTGTTTCTGCACCTGTATCTGGTAAGTCAGTAGGTCCACCAGTTTCACTACCTTCACCAGTGTATAGTGTGTATCCCTCTGGAATAGGATATAGTGCTACGCCACCAATAAACGGAACCATAAGGCTCTGTCCTTCAGCATTACGATACTCTTTAAACTCCATCTTGGCTTCTGCCATAACTTCATCAAAGGTTACTTTTCTACCTGCCTTAGTTGGTGTAGCTTGTTGTTGGCCTTCAAGAGAAATAGTTTCACCTTCTTGACCACTTACAAAACCACCGTCTTGCATGTTTAGTTCACGCTGCTTACCATTTTTTTCATCAATCTCTACAACAAGAAGATCAGCCATACCAAATGGCATGTCATCTGGTAGTGTAGCCTCATCAGAATTGCCCATCAATCCCATTGCTTCCATCTTCTCCATACCCATCAAGGCTTCGTCACGCATACCTAAGAATGTTTTAAGACCATGATAGCGTGTAGTGGCTTCATCTGCTACCCACTCACCTGCACTCATGTTAACGTCAATGTCATCACGAACACCTTTTTTTGTACCGCCTACAGGAACCTTGTTGCCCGATACTTCATCTATTTCGCCACCTTCGTCATTGAGGCCACCTTGTTTGTACATTAAGTTGGGTCTATTCATCATGCTGCTAATCCACCTCTGTTAAATCTTAAAGCATCGTTCTTAGGATCAAATTCAAAATCCGTAATGTCTATTTCAGTGAGAGTTTTTATCTCTTGTTTGTTTTGCAGCACATCTTTGTACGGCATGTTTTTCTTTCCTACTTTAATTTGGCCTTTTGTTTCTCGTATTAAAGTACCTAGTACCTTCGTCAAAGCATCACCATAAATAGGCTTAAACACTTTTTCAAAATAGTCTTGGGCTACTTCATTTGCTGCATCTTCATAACCACTGTTATATAGTTTAAAATATTTTTCAGCAGATTTTTGATCTTTTAAATTGTGGGCAATATCACCAAATGTAGAAACTCTTTGTGCTGCAATTTCTTTGTAACTAGGCACAAGAATTTTATTAATACCGTTTTCTTTTGCGTAAGCAATGTTAGCTAGTATACCCTTACGAACTACATCTGTTTTTGTTTTTACAGGAACAGGTTTTCTAGGATCAGCATCGGGTGTATACCCTTTATACCCTTTATTAATATCTACATTGTTTTTTAATTGATGATTTAACTGTTCCATAATTCCAGGAACAACATCGTCTACGGCTGAGTCAAAGAAATCAACTAATCCACCCATCATTTCTATTTCGTCAGGATCAACGTTTGTTTCATCTAATTCTAATATATATTTAAAAGCTCTTTTTATTAATTCATTATTATCTTTACCGCTTACAATAATTCCAGCATCTTTTAACTTTAGTCTAGTTTCTTCACGTATGTTACGCTTAGTATTTTCTAACACACTTTGTACACGTGTATTGGATTCTAACTTTTCTAGTTTATCAAATGCGTTGAGTACAACAGCAAGACCTTTTTCATTACCTACAACTAAACCAAATTCCTCTGCTGAAAGTTCAATATCCGTTTTGTGCCATTCTATTGCTGGTACTTGTACTGTTTCACTTTCATTAACAGATAAAGGTCTTAGTTCTTCTACAGAACCCGTAAAGGGTGTATACGTTTTATCCATTATTCTTTTCATTTGCATGTCTGAAATTTTAGCAATTTTATAGAGATCACTCTGTATTTCTTCCACAAGCACTGCTCTGTAGTCAGGTTCGTCAAAAGGACTAATTACAGATAGACGTGTGTGTACTAATGTCTCAGGACTAAAATGTGTTACCTCTTCGCCTAATGGAATACTACCTCTATCAGCGTTTACAGTAATTTCTTCATAGGTTTCTTCGTTTGCAAAAATAGGTTGACGTTGTTGATCTTCCCAGCTTAAATCGTCATAATCTTCTTCACGTACTTTTTTACGTATAGTATATTCTGTGTTTACGCCTTTTAATTCGTCAAGTACTTCTTCACGTGTGTACTTTCGTTGTGGCTCAAACCCTAGTTCGTAAAATTGTTTTTCTGCATCTGTAACATTAGGAGCACGTTTACGTAAAAACGCTTCTATGTTTTCACCCTTAGTTCCCTCTAGGCCAATGTCCATCTGCTCTGCGGTAGACACGACAGGAGAATACATTTTTCCTACAGTTTGATTATCTACAGAATTTAAGTTTTCTTCGTCTATCTTTTTTGCAAGTTCTTCTGCCCTTCGTTTTATCAAAGGGTTCATTTCTCGTTTAGGAACAGAACGTGCCGCCTGTGCTACCTCTGGTGCTTTCTGTAATAGTTTAGTAAGTAAGCCCATTTTATCCCTGCTTTAGTACCTCATCACGTAAAAGTTTTAATCTGCGTAATGTAAATATTGCACCCTGTGCTCTGTGCATAGCAGTCGTATTATCTGTTTGTTCCATAATACGATGCTGTTGATCAATTAAAATATCTAAATAATTATTGAACTGGCCCCACTGCTGGTGGTTGCTCACCAGACCCTTGAGCTTGTTGAGGTGCTCCTTGTCCTGCATCATTTCCACTAAATCCTTGTTCGTTAGGTTGCGGAGCCATGCCAGTTCCTATATTACCACCACCTGCTCCCGTTGGGTCTGCTGCATCTGCTCCTGCAGGTGCTCCTTCAGGCTGGGCTGGCTGTTGAAACTGTTTCATTAGCTCTGCTTGTATTGCCGCTTCGTTCATATTGTTAGTAACTTTATCTGGGTCTAGTTCTAACGACTTAGCAATCTCCCTAATAATATACTGGAATCTTGCAAAAGGTGCAAGGGTTGGGGTACTTGCAATCTGCATAAACTGCATTAGTCTTTGGCTACGTACCTCGTTAGCCATTAGTGATTCTGTTCCACGTGCTTTTACTTCTAAGTCGCCACGGATGTTAGGATCAAAATCAAATTGCATGTTAAAACGATATAACCGTTCACCAAGTGGGCGTAACAGATAATCGTCTACGTTTTTAATAACATTCTTAATCGCACCACTAGCAGCACCCATAAGCATACTAATACCACTAGCTGTACGTCCTACGCCTGTAACACCTGTTTGTCCATGTGCAAAGGATGGAAAGCCTGTTGACTCATCTGCAAGCACACGAGCCTTGTCAAATAGCTGCATGTTCTCGCCAGAAACGTTAGGAAACTTAGTGCCAAAGATAGCTTGTCCTGGTGCTCCACCTTGGCGTCTAAATACTTTTCCAGGGTATACTGTTAAGTCTTGACCTGGGACTAAGTTAGTTTCATCAACCTCAATTAACAAGTTACCTGACATAACCGCATTGTCCACCGCCATACGCATAAATCCATTCATAAGTGTCTGTGTATCGTCCATGTTTTCTGCAATACCTACACCAAAAAATGAGTAAGGGTTAAGCTCATACGGAGATGCTACATAAGGAATAGTAGCTGGTTTAAATGGATTAAGAACCATGCGAATCAGTTTACCATTACAAATCCAAACGTTTGCTTGTAACTCATCCATTGCCATTAGTTCATCTGGAATATCTACGCCTTGTTCTTCAAGAGTTTCGGTATCTACCATACCCCAATACTCAAGAACCTCAAAACGTTCTACACCATGCTCTGGTGCATAGTCAGACAAATCATCTTCCCAATATTCTTTATTATAATTTTCACCTAGCCTAATTGCTTCATCAATTACAGCAGAGCGAAAGTATGGACGTTTCTTTAGTCCACGCATCTGAGAGCGTGACAACTTGTGTCGCTCAATCACATATTGGGCATCATCCATATTGTTTGCGTCTGGGTCAGGATAAAAATTCCATACAGATACATGGTTAACCTTTGGAACTGTTTTGAAGATAGGATCATATTCACCCTCGTTATTCCAATTAGGATATTCTTTGTCTACAGCAAACGGGCCTTTCATAATACCTGTACCAAACAAAGCCATTTCAAATGCAGTACTACGTAAATGTTTAGATGCGTTTGATTCTTCTAGTTGGTCATGTATTTTCTTCTGCATATTTTTAGCCGCAATCATTGCAGGACTAAAGGTAACAGAAGTAGGTGTTTTGCCTACACCTGCTTTTAAATTATCAATGCCTTCAAACTTATCTGCCATTGGGCCAAGGCTATCCCCAAGTGTTTTAGCCGTAGCACCTGCAGGTATTTCACGACCATCTCCCGCAAATCCATATGGGCTAACTGACTCATCCTTGCCGTTAGTACGTAATTGTTCTGGTTCTTGTGGATCAAAGTTAACGTCAGCAACTACACCGTCTGGTAATTCTGTAGGATCAATAGTCAAAGGAAATTTATTATTTGCAAATAGTACGTCTACAATTTGTCCATATGCCGCAAGTGTTTTTGTTTTAGTTACTTTAATAAATACACGAGATTTTTCTGCTTCAGTAAACTGAACCTCTGGTCCGTATATACCACGGTAGTTACGGTAAGATCGTAACCAACGCTCTTCATCTTGTTTTCTGTAATCTTCTGCACGATGAAAACGTTCCAGAATAAATGGAATGATATTTTCTGTTTGCGAATCTTCTGCTATATCATTATCAATATCATCTAGGACAATTGAATCATCTTCAATAAATGTTTCGTTTTCTTCTGCCATTTAATTTTCCTTAATATCCAAAGGTGCTATCCGCAACTCTCATACCCGTTGATGGTCTGCCATGTGGATCATAATCGAATACACTAAACCTTGGTCTTGACATTATACCGTATCTTAAAGCATCGTACAAGTGGTCTTCTGAAGTTGTATCAATATCTTCGGGATTCTTTTTATCTATTGGTAGCGCAGGTAATTGTGCAATTGTGTTAGTGCAGTTGTTAAAAAATACTATTCTTGGTTCTTCTGTAAATTCGTCTACCTGTAATCGTCTGTGTATTTCGTTTTTACCTGCAACTCTTGAGCCTCGTGATCTATCGGATGGACGCCATCGGCATCCTTTCTGAATCATTTGTTCAGCCAATGATGGCCCAGTATCACCACGCTTATGCCATAAAGAGCTATCAAGAACGCCATATCTAATATTTCCATCTTCTGCCTCTAATCCCATAACCATATCTGCTAAATCTGTAGCTAAAACCTTACTGACGTATAATTCTCTATATATAATAAGTTGCTCATTAGGCGATACGGCAAACCACAACACACCACTGTGAGAACCGTAACCGTAATCACAAGCTCTAAATTTAACCCAGTTATTAGGGATGTTAAATGGCTCAACAACGTGTATATTCCTATCAAATTCTGTAAAGGCTGCGCCTTCTTTAATATCCCAATCGCCCTCTAGCAATTGCCTACGTTGCTGTTCTGGTAGTGACAGAAGCATTGCTTCGTAGTCACCCTGTTCAGCTAGGTAAGGATTGTCGGAAAGACGGGCAGGTATAAACCTACGTTTGAATAAAAACTTACCAGCTTTGGCATGTCCAGCAGGATAACGTAGTACCTCACTTGTTTCAATATCTGTAGCTTCAAATGCTTTACCGTGTGGGGCTGGATCAATAAACATTTTCTTAACCCAGTGATGACCTCTACCTCCTGGGTTGGTAGTAGCCCTCATATATACTGGAAGATCAGGTGCAGTAGACCGTAAACGAGAGCGCATATAATTCCACGCAAATGGTGTGGGCCATTGTGTCAACTCGTCAAAGCCTATCCAGCTAAACGCTAGACCCTGATAACGCAAAACATCGTCTTCCTTATCAAGATACGACATCCACAATCTTGCGCCAGATGGCGCAGTCCACTGCATCTTACGTTCTGACCACTTAATACCTTTCCAAATCTTAGGGTACATTTCTTGTGATTTAAATATAAGTTCCCTAAGTTCTTCTGTAGTATGCCGTAATAGCAAACCTGAAAAGTCTGGGTGGCCCATGTAGCGTAATGGGTCTGCAAGCATAGCGTAGCTTTTGCCACCGCCAGCACTGCCGCCATATAAAACTTCTCGTTCACCTGCAGCTAGAAAATCTGTTTGTGGTCCTGCATTTGGTTTGAAGATAATATTATGTGTTTCTTCAATAGGAAGTTGTTCAACTACAGGATTTTGTTTAGGCTGCGCTGGTTTCTTTTTCGTTATCTGTTTTTGCACCGAGGCGTTTGGCTTCAAGCTCTTCCGCTTTGGCGATTGCCTTTTTCGCATAGTCTGCCCATCTGCGAAGGCTTCCAGCTTTGTTTTTTCTTGTTCGCTCATTATCTAACCGCTTCTTCAAACCTACGTGAGATATATCTCTGCCTGTATTTCGTGCCAGCCAATTGGCTACTTCACGATATGAGTATTGTTTTAGATATTGCTTTGCTTTTTCTAGCATATCTAACTGGTTCTCATTAGGCAACAGTACGTCTGGATCATCAGGGTCTATGTCATATCCAAATGGAATTGTTCTGGATATACGTGGAATGGGTATCCACTCATTGTCTTCTTTTATGTCAGTTGGTTGGGGTAACTTCCATTTCTTTAATGGTTTAGTCATCTTCTTCCGTTTGTTTAGGTGGCATTAACATTACACCGCCCTTGGCTTCAACTTGCATCTTTTCAGTCTTTACCAAGCCTGTGCGGTCAAGCAACTCTTTGGCTGCTTGCATCTTATCACGAATACCTAGCTCAGTAGGATCGTATAACGCACCTACCATAGCCATTGCTGCTTTTGGAGCATTACGAGACAGATACGTCTGCGTAGCATCAATGATTTCTTCCTTTAAACCTTTGATAATATGCGTAGTAGATGTTGTCTCCGCATACCCTGCAAGTTTTTTGGCAGTAGGAATATCTCCACCTGCCTGATCAAATAACACATCCAAAAACTTTTGCTGTTGTTCTGTTAGTTGTCTAGCCATATTACATCATTTCAAAATGCGGAGCATCAATAAATGGCCTACGTCCTTGTGATCTACGTAGGTCTACATATGCATTCATTGCATCTTCTGCAGTTCCTGAATATGTTCTGATGTCTCCCTCTGACCATGCCGCACCCCATTTGATAGGGCATGTATTACGTCTGGCTGCTTCAGCCATCGCATCACAAATATCATCATAGACATTTAGTTCCCATGAAATATCAGAACCAAAGTAAGCTACCAAGTCTACTGCACGTCCTTCTAGGTGTTTAGATTTCATAGTCTGTGATCGACCTGACTCATAAAGTTTCTTTTGTTCTTCTAATGTTCGTAACCCAAATGTTACACCAAAGTCTACTTTAGTCAACTCAATTGCGTCCTTTACAACTTGAACCAGTTGTTCGTTTACACCTTCTAGTTTTTTCAACGATCTACTTGATAGTTTAAATGCCATGTTACTTTCCAAAAAATTTAGTAGCTGATCTAACACCAAAGCTGGCAGCTACAATTACACCCAGCGTATACTGATACCATTGAGGCATTGACTCTAATGCCACAAAACCATTGGCAACTATGTCTCTACCCCAATCTCCTGTAAATACTAAAATTAACGGGATTGAAAAAAGAATAGTTAGCCATTCGTCTTTCCAGCTAGAATGAGAACCTTGTGCCATAATCTTTTCCCAATCAGCTTCACTCGTTGCCCGACTAAGCATAATCTGTGCTTCAGCTTCAGCTTTGGCAACTTTAGCTTTAGTTTCGGCAGCTTTAGTTTCAACTTTACCATTTAACCATGTTCCTGCTAAACTTGTGATAGGACCAATTAATGCTTGAATCATTTAGAGCCTCTATCTGTCTTTGCTTCTTTATTCATCCAAATGCCGAAGCAACCCGTTAATGCACCCATACAAACTGAAACAAGACCTGCTTGGCCTGTAGTTGGATCAGGCAATGACATATACCAATGTACAGATTGATATGTGAGCACCGTCACAACTAACATCATTAGCCGTGGAAATATTTTATAGTCATCAATAATCGTGTGTGCCATTTTCATTCCTTACGCTATAATAAAATCTACGATCTGCCCATCAGGTGTACGTAGTTTATTTGGATTAGGGTTATACGCATACATCTGATTTACTAGCTTTAAATCTTCTACTGGTGTATCAGGAGTTACTTTATTAGGTTGTTCTGGCTTATACTCTTCATTATTTCTAGCTGATCTATCTTTATCTGCTTTTTCAAATATAATATTCTCATGTGTCTGAAAGGGCATACTAGGTAATGGAAAGTGTGAAATCAGAGTCAAAAGCTAAGTCCGTCTATATCGTTTGGTTTTTTCTGCAACTTTTTTAGGTTGAGCCACATGCTGCTTACCTGCCTTAGTGCCTTTTCGTTTTGCTCGTGTAGTGGCTGCGTACTCACTAGAGCTAAGAGAGTCAATAGCCTTACTAGGTAAATAGCGTTCACCAGTTTTAGCACTGGGCTTCCCACTCTTGGTTCTCCACTTCTGCTTAGTCCAAGACTTTAAACTCTTTTGGGATTTAGCGAGGGCCATTACTTGTAGCCCCCACCCGCTTTTTTATATCGGTTAGCAAGAAGCTGGGCTTTTCTCGCAGACCACTGACCTGCCTTGCCCCCTTTGGTTCCTGACTTAATGCTGTTAAACATACGCTTCCGCATAGTAGGCTTAGTATAATTTCCTGCCGCATTAACTGTGCTTTTTTTCTTCGGCATATATAACTCTCCTTATATCGCCTCGCCCTATACCAATATCGTGTAGCTCTTTGTTACTCATCATATTCAGTAATCTAAAGTCTGCACGTTTTTGTTGGGCAATTTCATGCTTTTTCCAAGCACGTTTAAAAAATTGTTTTACACTCATATCTATCTCCTTTAGTGTTAATTGCTGCATTGCAGCTTATGGAGATAGTTATATCATACTTGCTAACCTATGAGTACTCACAAAAGTTGCATACCCGTTATGTAGGTTGGTAATACTCCGCACCAGATAAGATAACATGAAAGTCAGAACTGCTTTCCTCAAATCCTACAATCTTATCACCTGCAGCTAGTGCAAGAAATGCACCACCCTCTATTACTTCTTCAATGCCATTACCTGCTACACTGTGTTCATCTATAATAAAATGATATGTAGTAGTAGCAGCCTCGTACCACTGAAGGCTATATTTTTTTGTAGAACTAGAACCGCTAGATATGTGCATAAAAGAAATAAGAGACACGTGGTTATTTGGACACGTATAAATTACATCACCGCTTGCCCCACCCGCTGTAGCAGATAAGTCTTTTGCTTTTGTAAAATACTTTGCTGTAGCAGGGTTAGCCATTTAGAACTTAATCTTTGCGCCTATTGTTACGTCACCAAACTCAAAGTCTGCGTCTGATGAAATTTCTGTGTACGTAGTCATGCTGTTCCAAACATATTCTGCTGTAAGGTCTACACCTTTGAATACGTCATCTTCATTAATTTTCAGCACATTTACTGTTGTTTCTGCCTTTAATGTAACGCCATACTGTGAGATAGCTGCGTATGGAGTTGCTTCCAATGCCCACATATCTACGCCAGTTACATAGTTAGCGTCTACTTCAGCACCCATTGATAGGCCATTGCCTAGATCAATTGCTGATACTGATGTTGCTGCAACTGCCAATGCAGATGCAATTACTAATGTCTTCATTTATTTATTCCTATATACTGGTTCCGATTTCGATGCAAGCTGGCACTGCGTATACACCCTTTGCTCTCAAATCATTTGCTATTTTTTCAGAGCTACTCTTACATTCTTGCTCACTGTAAAAAGGTTCTGATTTTGAAATAATTTGACAAGATAGCGCTGACGGATTTAAACACATCAGCAATACTCCTACCCACATTATTTCTTTTTAGACATGCCGCCACGCATCATCTTTTTCTTAGCTGGTGTACCACCACGCATCATTTTCTTTTTTGCCATACCGCCACCACGCATAGGCATCTTTTTCTTCATTGCTCTAGGTTTCATTGCCATTGTTTAGTTCTCCGTTTTCTACGATCAACCACAAGGGTTTGATATTCATCAGATGGATACACATTATAGTATCCTAGTTTTTCTAGCTTCAGACTTGCATCATCCACCTTAGAAAGAGATTGAATAAACATCATGGCATATTCATCCTCTAGTGCAGACTCCCATTCGTGTTCGTATAAAAAGTCTAGGTCTGCGTCCTCTGCACCATAGTCAGGGTGAAACCCCATAATGTGCAGATCGTTTTTTGTAAATGTATCATTAAGAAATTCAATAAAGTCTGTGAATGCATATTGAGATGGAAAGGTGTAGGATGCCACAACAACTAAGTCATACGTATTGTCAAACTTCCTAGCTTGGCATATTGTCTCTATTCCAAGGTTAGCTGTTTCAACTACACTTACTTTATTTTGTTTCCATGCTTCCTTTGCATACGGACATGCTGGTAGTCCTCCAAGCACTGCATTAGGTACTTCCAGAACTTGGCTAGACCAATTTCGTAAGTCATCCTCTACGCTCACTTATAAAAGATACCGCCTTTACGCATATCCATGTGACCTGAACGCATAGTGCCACCACGCTTCATGTAGCCCATCTTATTACGTACAGGTGTAGGGAGTTTCTGTAATCCTGTCTGATCCGCTGTTGGTGCTTTCAATACACCACCACGGTTCATGTCTGTCTTTTTTTCTGCAGCTTCTTCCTGCATCATCTTACGTAGTGTCTTTTCAATAGCGGCTTTAATTTTTTCTTGTTCAGCTTCTGTCTTAGCCTTCTTGAGTTCTGCACGTAGTTCCTTCAAAGACATTGCACCAAGTGCAGCAGCAGTGAGTCCTGTAGCTCCTGCAGCTTTTAACTGTCCTTTACCATAAGCACGTTGCTTACGTACTGCTGGTTCAACTTTCTTTTGTCCTTCAGTCGCTTTCTTGGCAACCTTTGCTATTGCTTGCATTCCCATGTTATTTTTCCTTTACCATGCTTTACACGACCAGTATCGTGCAGTAAACTTATCTTTTGCTGTATCACAATTATGCCTTGCACGAAAACTTTTACGTCTAGCAGGTTGATCTTTTTTGATGGACATGTTCGGATCACCGAAACGAACTAGCTTTACCTGATCACCCTTCTTGGCTAATACAGCAGATTTCTTAGAACCACCTGAAGTACTCTTGGGTTTGTTGTATCCTGCAAAGGTTTCCCCACGGTATTCTATTCTACCACTGGGTAATCTCTTTACATCTTTAGTTGTTGCCATCTGTCCAACCTTCCATACGCATAGCCCACTCTACGTGCTCTAACGTAAACGGCTTACCATAATGATTCTGTACAGCTTCACGTACATAGAATACATCACTATGGGGAATATGCAAATCCTTTACAGTTCCATCAACTACATGTTTATAGAACTCTTCAAGAACATTGTCTGTGTATAGTTTTACTGATTTTCTAGCCATTGTCAATAAGAAATTTAAATAAATACAAAACTTCTCGCCTAAAGGCGGTACATTGTACGTGTTTATCGTTAGTGTATTTATTAGCTAATGTATATTATATTAGATATGTATATACAGTTAAGTGTTACATTGTACATGTATCACTGTTAGTGTCATCTTAGTTTCCCTATTATATAGTTTTACACACTTTAACAGGCATGTCAATACACAATCGACAATGTTACAGAAAAAAGTGAATACTGTAACAAAACGTTACTACAGATACATCACATTATGTTACAAAACTGTAACACTACATCTGTAAACCACTATATATGTAATGTGGTTAACACTTCATTTTTCCTGATCTGTGTATTTATGTGTATATATATACGCACCTACGGGGGGTGGCCCATGCCTACCGCCTATTCACTGCGCAATTGCACGTATGATGCAACGTCATGGCGTGTGGTGAGAGCAGCAATTGTGTGTCAGTCCACCAGATCATACAAAGTATGTGAGTTATCAATGGGTTACTTGTCTACGACAACTGTTATGGAATCAGTTGCCACTACTTGTAGTGTGTGAAAAGGTTAGAATGTCACAACAAGGTTGTGTTGCAATGCCGATGCTAATTATACCCTACCCCCAAGGGGGGTGGTGGCTGATCAAAGTGTCCAACGTTGGACGGTTCAGAGCCTCGTGCATACACACAAGTTTCACACACGAACTTCGGAATACTGAAGGTATTCCTGCAGTCACACGGGAAACGACAGGCGCAGAGGATCACGCATGAGAACCAAAATCGCAACTCTCTATCTGATCTTACGTTTATACAAGAAATATTTAACTATTCATCTTTAGTGAAATAGTTAAATATTTCTTATATAAACATCAGATAGAGAAAGGAGCCATCCAATGGCAAAATCAGCAAAAACTCAGCAAGTTGAAGGAACTTCAATTGACGCAATGGTTCAAGAGGGCAAAGCCCTTGGTCGTATTTGGAAGCAGACTAACAGTCTGAAAGACAGCACGAAAGCCAACGGCTTTGACACTCGCTTGGGTAAATTGCTTATGCAATTGAAGGCCGCTTCATCGTTGGATAGTGGTCAGATTTCCCGTCAAGTATTGACGACTCATGGAATCCACAAAATTGACCGTAGACGCAGAGCAGAAGCTCTGTGGTTCGCTGAGAATGAGGTCAAGTGTCGTGAGTTCATGCAAGCCTCAAAGAAAGGCTTCACGTCACTCTCTGCCTTACAGAGAGCCATGCGAGAGGCTGACAAACCTGCCGATACTGCTAAAGCAAACGTTCCTACGGAACAAGTGTCCAACGTTGGACAGTCTGAGGCTACTCCTGCTAAAGCAGAGAAGTCAGGTGCAACAGAACAACGTTCTGTCAATGTGATTGTAACCCGTACAAAAATGGTGGATACCATTTTGGAACACTGCAAACGTAGTAACCTCAACCTTGAGGACATCATCAATGACCTTCAGTCACATGTTGCAAAGCAATCACGTACTGAAGTCAAGACACAAGCACCTGCAAAGGCAAAGCCTAGCAAGCGTAAGGCGAAGAAAGCAGCTTAAGATTGACGCATTTATGCAGCCCCTTTGGGGGCTGTATTGGTGTTTCAATTTTAACGGAGTTTATACATGTTTATTGCTAAAGCAATTATCGTGATTGCCATGCTATCTGCAACCGTGATTGTGGGTAGCATAGGCATACTTACGTCTGGTGGTATGTTAAGCCCAGCGTTTATCGTATGCCTGATCCCCTATGTCTTTGTGCTGCTGATGCTGCTGATTGAAGGCATTTAACAGTGCCACAGTTATATAACACTTGAAACATAAGTGAAAGTGTTATATAACATGTGTACACTTAACTGAAACCGTCCAACGTTGGACACTTTTACGGAGTAACCGAAATGATTATTGAAACAACTAATCTCAGCAATACATCGCAAATGATTATTGAGCATGTTGCAGAAAATCAGGTGCGTATCACGAAAGCATCCCTATTGTCTGGTAAGCAAAACCAGATGGTTCTTCCTGTGCGTCAAGGCCAGATCGAATACTGGATTGACACATGTATGCTTGTGCAGGATGCGTTCCCACAATTGGATAATGATCAACGTGAGTTCCTGATTTCTGGTATTACACCAGAGGAATGGGATGCTACATTTGGAGAGGAATAATAGTCCTTATGTATAGTATAAGTTATTTATACTTGATATTTATTGAAAGTATAAATAACGTATACATATACTAAAGCAAACCGAAACCGTCCAACGTTGGACACTTTAACGGAGTTAGTCGAATGACTTATCAAGTACATACCACAATCAAATCAAACAATCGCAAGGTTGGTAAGATACCCGTCACAACCACATCAGCAGATACATGCCCCGATGTTTGCCCGTTCAACAATGCAAACGAAGGTGGCTGCTATGCTAACGGTGGCCCACTTGCTATGCATTGGGCAAAGGTGACTAAGCGTGAACGTGGCGATGGTTGGTCAACATTCATTGCCAAAGTCAAATCGTTCAAGGTTGGTGAATTGTGGCGGCACAATCAAGCAGGTGATCTTGCAGGTGATGGCAAATTACTTGATGCCGATGCCAATGCAGAGCTTGCCGATGCTAACACTGGCAAACGTGGTTGGACATACACACACTATCCCGTATTGACTAGCAAGCATAATGCACAAGTAGTCAAGCATATGAATGACAAGGGCTTTGTGGTCAACCTGTCTGGTAACAATCTCAATCATGCTGATGCATTGTATGATCTTGGCATTGCACCAGTGACCACCGTTTTACCTGCCGATCAGATGACTAATACAACCACACCTAAAGGACGCAAGGTTGTTGTATGCCCTGCCGTGGTCAAGGATGATGTAGCATGTGTTGATTGCCAATTGTGTGCAAGAATGCGTGATGCAATCGTAGGTTTTCCTGCACATGGTGCAAGTAAACGCAAAGCAGATCAAGTAGCACAAGGAGTGTAATGATGGGTTTAGTTTTCAATAACATAAATGTTAAGCACAAGGGCAATGAAGTTTCAATTGCCCAACACGGAGACAATGGTAAAACATGGGTACAAGAAATCGCAATATTGCCAGCGACAGCAGACATGTATATTGTACGTTATGGCAGTTCGCTCACAAGTTTGATACGAGCATTACAGGAGATACGTGATGAAATCGACAAAACTCACATACATAAATCCCGTGGCAAGGGCAATGCTACAGGAACGCAAGTCACCGCAGACAGTGCCACCTAAAAAGGGCAACAAACGTAAACCAAAGCAGAAGGAAAAGCAAAATGCGTTACGAGATGCAAAACTTTATTAAGTTTTCTAAGTCAAAAGCGTCCAACGTTGGACAGTTTGACAAACCAAGCAAGCGTGATGATTGGAAGCGAGAGCGTAAGATTGCACGTAAGCAAAAGCAAATTAACCGTAAACTAGCAAACTAAACCCCAACATAGGAGAATATATTATGACAAACTCAAACCCAAACACACCTGTAGTTAAAGCCGCACACCCAGAATTGTATGCAGATCATACATATCACATGAATCGTGCAAAATCATATACATACAACTACTGTGTAATTGATGAGGTTATTGTCGAGCTATGGGATGAAATGACCATTGCACAAATTGCAGAAGCAATGAATGAATTGCCCAACCGTATTGTATACCGTATACAAGTATTAAAAACACTTGGGCTTATCAAGGGCAAGTATACTGGTAAGACAAAATTGCTTAAGCAAGAGCGTGAGTTGCGAGTACAACTACGCAAAGTACAAAGTCAACTAGAGCAGCTTGCTAGTTAATGTACTTAGTTCCCTACAAAAATAAATGGGTTGTGTATGGTGATGACGGAAAGGTCATCATCATATCATCTGACAAACGTGTATGCATAAATTATGCGAAAGGAAAATACAATGAGAGTTGAAGTATACTTCAATCTACATAAATACATATGGTCTGTTCGTTCATGTAGGACGGGCAGAGTATTGCTACACACTGACAAAGTACACATAAACAATCCTACGTTTGTTGTACGTAAGGCAGGGCGTGAGCGTGTACTGCGTGAGGGCAAGAAGAATGTACATGCATTTGTGCGTGGTGACATCACAGTGTTTAATGACTTTGACCCAGACTATTTGGACTACACACTTGTGTCGTATAATCCGTACAAGTTTGACACATTTGTAGATGTCATAGACACAAGACCTGTTCGTACAGCCAAACGTGCAGTCCTACAAATACAACCAAGTATGGTGGTTGGTAATCCCGTAAACAGACCATACCTATATGCAGAAGGAGCAAAACCATGACCAAAACAAAAACACCAGAGAAACTAACATACCTACTTCAAGAGGACAAAGCATTAGAAATACTTGCGTTGTACAATGCGTTAGACACTATGCTAGATGATGCAGCAGAAATGTTTGACGTAAACTTGAGTACGTTAGGTGACTTGCGCCACAAAGCATATGTGTTAAAGGAAACGTTTAACTTTAAGCCACAAAAGCACGAGGAATATGAAGACAGACCATGCCACTGGAAGCCGTGTGTGCTGCCTAATGATGATCGTGCATGGAGTTACAAAGGAATGGTTGGATGAAAGTAATGGGTTACGATGTAACCATTGATATTGATGGTGTGGATAGTGTCGTTGAGTTAGATGACCTCTATCCCACCGTTGATGATTGGCATAGCGCAACTGAATTGGCATTACACATGGCAAGGCATTACTATCCAGACGCAACCAACATATCATTTATAGAATGTGGTGAGTTTGAAATGGAAGAATACAAAGATTATGGGTACATACATTCTGCACCTATTGCCTTACAATGATGCACCTGTTTACCATACCTATGGCTGCGTACTTTGCCATGATGTTTACGGTTGCTATTGCAGCAAACGTAGGGTATGACGTAAAGTCTATTGAAACAGAGACATTGTTCGTTGTGTATATACAGTTGTATATATTCATATGGATGTTTCGTAAACTGAAAGGAGTTATTTATGGACGCAAGGATCAAACTGACTAAGACGATGCTAGATAAAAGCATCATAGATGCCAACAAAACTGTGCAAAGTTTCTTATTAGAGGACTTTGGCATGGACTACACTGACAAGTTTTTTACTGAACAGTTCTACAACGCTGATAAAGATAGGTTTGAACGTAAAAAGTTCACTATCATAGGTGAGTACATTGATGGCACAGAAGCTGACATCACGTTCTATCGCAGTGGTAAACGTGGTGACAAACGCATTAGCATACAAAAGCTAAAGCAATATGCTGATGCAGGTAATGAAGTACGCCTCATCTCAGACAGTGAAAGCGATGGCGATGGTACACGTATATTCATATCAGTCTACACATCAGGATCAGAAGCCGATGCCGCCTGATGATCCATGTGATGATTGGTCAGACAGACAAATACCTAAACCAAAGGAGATAGAATATGCCTAAGTTTGAACAAGTATTTGCAAAACTATCTGCACACTTTCTTACACAGGAACTGCCTAAGAACTGGCAGGACTTTGATGATGAATACCTAGAAGAATGGTTCGTTGAATGTGCAGTAGATACGTATGAGTATTGGGATTGGGAAAACGTATACAAGATGATTTCCGATCTAACACACACAGTAATGGAGTTATACAAAGATGATTGAAGCATTCCTAACATGCCTTGCACTGAACGTGTACTACGAGGCACGTAGTGAGCCGATGGTGGGGCAGTACGCTGTAGCCCATGTTGTGCTTAACCGTGTAGCCAATGAATCATTCCCCGATGATGCATGTAAGGTGGTCAAGCAGGGGTACAGCAAGGGCTTGGGTAAGTGCCAGTTCTCGTGGTACTGTGATGGCAAGTCTGATGTACCCAAAGATGAACTATCATGGCTATATGCTAGGGTAGTTGCATACAACGTATTGTATGACTACCACAAAGATAACACTGATGGTGCGACATATTACCACGCTAACTATGTTAGACCGTGGTGGAGTAAACACTATGATAAAACTGTGACACATGGATCACACATCTTTTACAAGTAAAGAAATGTCTGGACAATGCTATACAACTATGGCAGAGTTGCCCCAATAACAACTGAAAGGAATACATATGAAAAAATCACTGGAACTAAAGTTGCTTAAAATGTGCGAGGAAATACTACCCAGCACACGTATGGCAAACAACCGCAAACTAAAAGAACTACTACAAGAAATCCGCAACAGCTTAGAAGGAGATAAGTAATGCCATTTGATATACATAACACATTCGACATTCCCACCCACCTAGATTTTGACGTGGAGTTTGAACCAACACGAGTAAAAGACAAGAAGTATGTCATCAATGGTGACACTGGTGAATACATGGGTATAGTGGGTACAGGTTTTACCTGTGCATCACACGGTGACTTCTACCGTGGTGTCATGGACACACTGACAGAGAATCTTGAGCCATCAGAGATGACAAATGCCAAGTACAACTGGCGTACTGCACGAGGTGGTGCATGGTCTATGTTAGACATTACACTGCCTGACATGCAGGTAGAGATTGCCACAGAAAAACACACAACTACGCTAGGTAATCGTATTATCTCACTGCATGGCATTGATGGTTCGTGCAGCAACCAAGTGTTCTTTGGTCAGATTGATTATTTCTGCACAAACGGCATGATACGTGGCGAATACGACAAGGTTCGTAAAAAGAACACGTCTAACTTTACGTTAGATGGTTTCATCTACGAGTTAAATCGTGCAAGACGTGACTTCTACCAAGAGACTGCCAAGATGCAGGTGTGGGCTGATACTGATCTTAAATATGTAAACATACAGTCTTTGCTTGAGGACATGATTACATCCAAGCGTAAGTCTGAAAAGATGTACGAGTTGTATTGCCATGAGGCTTCACAACGTGGTCACAACAAGTGGGCATTGTACTCTGCGTTCACAAACTATGCATCACATGCTGATGAGCGTAATGGGTTTAGCTTACGTAACACTGGCAATGACACACAGGCCATCAGCATGTTTAGTCGTGAGCAAGAGGTGAGCAAGTGGGTATCTGATGATCGTTTCATTCAGTTGGAAGCTGCTTAATGAATACACTGCCACGATATGTACAGCAACGGGTGTCACCTTCGGGTGACATCTCATACCGTTTCAATCCACCACAGACACTGGTAGATGCAGGTGTGGTTAAGCGTGAAGAGTACGGTTGTGATCTTAGACAGGTGCGAAAGATTGCACGTGAACACAACAAGGCAATAGATGATTGGCGTGTAGAACAAGCTAAGGTTGTAGGATTGAAGCCAAGCAGCAAGGTCACAGACTTGATTAACTTTTATTATCAATCTAATGATTTCAATATGTTGCGTGATACAACTAAGGTAGATTATAGGTACTTCCTGACCATATTACACCAGACAATTGGGTGTCGTAAGTACAAAGACGTTACACCTAAAGTTGCAAAGGCTGCATACGAGGGGTGGGTCAAACGTGGCATCAGCTTTGCTAATCATGCGGCAACATGTGCAAGCAGAGTGTACAATTACGCTATACAAATGGAACATGCAGAGCAAAACCCATTTAACAAGATAAAGCGTAAGACAACTAAGCAGCGTAAGATGGTGTGGTCACACGGTGAGGTGAACAAGTTCCTTGATGTAGCTTACAGCGACTTTGACTACAGGAATGTGGGGTTGATTGTACACATGGCATACGAGTGGTGTCAGCGTCTGGGTGATATGCGTATGCTTGAGTGGTCTAACCTTGACTTGGATAAGCAACAGCTTACATTAGAGCAGAGTAAGCGTAGGGCTGATGTGTTCCTTCCTATCTCTGATAACCTAGCTGAGATGCTGCGTGAGCACAAAGCAGACTTTGGTTTTCAGCAGTGGGTAGTGCCACATCCCGTACCTACTAAGGGTGTGTACAAACCATACGCAATGGAGAGACTGTCCAAGGTTGGACGAAGGATCATGCGGTTAGCAAAACTACCTGAAGAGCTACGTCTTATGGACATAAGGAGAACTGGTATAACACAAATGATAGACAAGGGTGTACCATTGCCACAAATCATGGCTGTATCAGGGCATACACATGTGTCTTCTGTGAAACCATATCACAAGCATACTTACGAAAGTGCAAATAGTGCCTTGACACAGAGAGACATAACTGTACAATCGACTGTAGGGAGTAACAATAAAGGTGATACATTATGAGTGTATATAATATTATAAATAATATGACACTAGCAAATGGTGAAACTAAACGTATGAATTGTCCTACTTGTAATGGGTACAAGACATTCACCGTAACAAACAACATGGGTTCTACGGTGTGGAATTGTTACAAGGCTAGTTGCCCTGAGTCGGGTGGCACTCGTGTACATCTTACCGCAGATGACATACGTAAGTCATTGGGCAGTGTTGCAGAAGAAACACACTCCACGAAATTCGACAAGCCTGACTATCTTGTACAAGATCACTTTAAGATTGCCGACTTCTGTGAGCAATGGCAGCTTGACCCCAAAGCATTGGGGTTGTTGTATGATGTGAAGGAAGATCGTGTGGTGTTCCCTATTATGCAGGGCAATGTTATGGTGGATGCCAGTGGCAGAAGCCTCACAAAAAGATTACCAAAGTGGAAACGATACGGAAAAAGTGTATTGCCATACGTGTCTGGACGTGGTAAAACTGCTGTAGTCGTTGAGGACTGTATAAGTGCAGCCATTGTGGGTGCGACAGGCAGTTCTGGATGCTCAGAGAGTGGCGTATATGTCGGGGTCGCAGTGTTGGGTACGTCACTCTCTGAGGCACATAGGGAGTACTTAACTCAGTTCTCTACGGTAGTAATTGCACTAGACCCTGACGCATTACCCAAGACACTACAGATTGCAAAAGAATTACGTGGGTATGTAGACAACGTTAAAGTTCTACGGCTCACAGACGATATTAAATATCGCAACCCGACTGACTTTGAAAACTTAACAACACTAGGAGACTAATATGATTTTTGAGGATAAAACACTACAAATAAAAGTATGGAATCACAACGATGCTGTTGTATTTGTATACGAAAACCGTTATGAACCCACAGGCGAGAAGACCGAAGGTGGCAGTGACATACATAAACATTGGCAGAATGTTGTTACCGCTATTCCTGTTAACTTTGGATACGATCACGAACTGTCTGATGAAAGAAAATACGAGCTAGTTAAAAATGTTGCCGACTCTCTTTCAGGTATATACTCATATGAAACAGACACGTATGAAATGGGAGTTTCTTTTTATATTAATCATAGACCTTACATAAACGGATAGGAGTATAA
>UEXM01001137.1_pt1 | contig 23952 bp, 21 predicted proteins | sample 1796661 | NCBI WGS metagenome assembly UEXM01 (sample SAMEA4772469, study PRJEB27181) | metagenome | reverse complement strand
CAGAAATTGTAAAAAAGATCGATGATCGTAAAATGACTCCTTAAGTTTTCTATAGTTTAATAGTAACATAGTATACAGAGTTAGTCAACAGTAAAGTTGGTGAAATTAGTGTTTATTAACTTTAAAACACTAATTATTTAGTACCATTCCTATGCGGGGGCCAACAATGAGTAAAGCTATTAACGTCGACGAAGAGTTTTTGAGAAACCAAGTCAAAGCTATTTTAAAAGAAGTTTCTTATCAGGACAGCGAAGTTGTCAACTTCACTGGAAAAATTAAAGATTCTTTCGTACAAGACTTGCATAGCTTAAAAAGGTGGACGAATAAAAAACTATTTTATTCTAACGACAGAAAACAAGCTGTCGCGAGGATCGAATCAGACGATCCCGAAGTCATTTTCATTAAGAGCTTCTTTAACCTTTTTACGAAAACATGTTACAAATCTAGCGACTATAGTGAGTATTTTGACAATGCCTGGGCAAGCGAGGATCCGGGTACCTATTGTTTGGAAAATGACGCTGTTGCAAACATAAACAAATGGTATAAGGAAAGTAGACAGAAATCTATAAAGCAACTCATGGTGGCTGAAGACTCCGGAAAAAGACTAGAAATTCTAGAAGTCTTTGCTGACGATTTGAGATCTGAATTGAATTCTTTTTTTGATTCCTTTGCTGTTATTGTCTCTGAAGAGAGGGCTCGCCCGATTTTAAAAATCTTGGCCAGTGACGAGAAGTTTATAAACAACTGGAGAGAACAATGGCATGGCCATGGTATTTCTCCAATAGATTGTTTTGTTTCTCTATTTTCTTTCGTCCATGATCTACACTTCAACAAGAGTAGCGCAGCTAATGCTAGTGATATTTATCGGCTTGGAAACTTAGTCTCCAACTCAGGTGACTGGTCTTCTGCAATGAGTGGCGCCTTAGAGAAAATAAAAAGAGGCAAATTTGTAAAAAGATTGAGGAGAAGCACTGGCCTGAGAAACAAATGGTCAGGCTTCTGCGCTAACATGCTTTTTGATCCGTATGGCGAGAAGCCATTGGACCACTGGATAAGCAAGTCAGAAGTTTGGAAGAATAATCGCGCGTTTGACCACAAGGACATGTGGGCAGGTGCAATAGTTGGATTGAGCGAATATATAGCCATTGAGCGAACACTAATGGCAGCTCTAAGATCAGGCGCCGCTAGGGTCGGTGTTAGCGCGATTGGTGGGCTTCCTGTCTTCATTGTCTCTACAGCTGTTTTTGCTTTTTGTTGGTGGGATCCATTCGAGTGGTTCTCTATAAGAGACAATTTGGAGGAAGAGTTCAGAAAAATTCTGGGATCTCTGGAAGAGGCTCAAAAGTTAACATCGAGTGTTGAAAGCAATAAATTAACCGACAAAAAATCTGAAACGCAGCCGGCTGATCCGGTTGAACCGGAAGGTCAAAAGGACATTAGCGACGCCGCAAAGTTAGCTTCTTTGTTCGAAGGGACCTCAACTACTCAAAATGATCTTGATTCTATCCGCGAAACAATTCAAAGGTCACTTGAAGAGATTATAAGCCTTTTACAAAACAAACTTGAAGAAAAAATGCAATCAAACATAACTGCTGACAATGACAATCTTTCGCAAAAGATTGAACTCGGTGTCAAAATGCAATCTCACCTACAGAGTATTAGTGACGTGATCAACAAACTGTCTCTAAAAGAGTCAGATCTCGACAACAGTCAAGAAGAAATTTCTAATTCAATTGAAATAATACATAGCTTCCTGCAGCAATCCAAGAAGGATGGCCAAAAGGTTGTGTATTTGGATAAAAAACTAAAACAAGACGTCGGGTTAGGAAAGACCCTATCTGACTTTAAAGGAATCAGAGAAAGCCGGATACTGGTTTCTGAAAGCGAGTCAGGAGAAGGCCTGCATGACAAGTGGTCAGAAGTCATATATGACACTTACGGGGTGAACGTGAGAGACGTTGAAGCTCTTTCGCGCGCGAGGGAGATCCGGGATAGAGATGAGATTAACCCGGGGCTCGAACTTTTATTGAACGAGTTGAATAATCCTGTTGCGCAATTAAACGAGCAAGTCAAAAGTTTTGAGGACTGGTGGACGATCTTTTCAAGGTCTGGAGGGGGCGTCGTCGACAACCCAAAAATTACGTCAGAGTTTACAATACTTCACAGGGCCTGGGTTAACAACCCTAACGGACTAAGGAGCGAAGAAGATTATGAAACTGATGGAGAGATTTTTAAAAAAGCTTCAGGGTTGTTCGCTATCTGTGGCATCGGTCTTGGCCATTCGTTAGTGAACACTAGTTTTTATTATTTCGCCGGGCCAGCGCGGGGATGGCCAATTATGAAAGAGAGATCTAGAGTAGAAATCACCGGTGATGCGGTCTCGTTAATAGACAAAGGGCCACTCATACAAAGACTGAGATCAATAGTGTCTGGCACCTTTATGAACAATTATAACACAAAAATGAAAGAGATCAACGATTACGTTAACTGGCTAATTAGGAGTGACGCTCCTATAGATCTCAAGAAACAATATACCGCGGCGAACATTTTAATAACACTCTATTATAAGAGAGAACTTAAATTTAAATTAAAGAAGGTTTCTAGATTAATTGAACTGGACGAAGAGTTCAGTAAAAGCATGGAGAGTGACAGTTTACTGCTAGCATCTCTGCCGGCTAAATCTCAAAACAAAACTCAGCATGCCGCGCTGATGAGTCGTTTGCGTGTATCAGCTGCTAGAAAAATCATGCTGTTTGAAGCATTAATGACACTGGAATAACGGAGAAAATAGATTGAAAAACGAAAAAGTAATGTTAGAGTTTAAAGACCCTTTTGCTGCCAACGTCTCATCTTTTGCGATGGCACTGAATAACAACCCTGTCTCTGTGGCTGCAGAGCCAAAAATTGAGGTTCCGAATGTACCGGTACCGGAATTCGCAAGTGATGAAACAACTATTCAGTCACTGGATTTGCGGCCTGAAAATGTCGATTGCGCGCAAGATCTATTTGACAACTGGGGGACTTATTTAGGGTTGTCCGCGTTTTTAGCGTTTACTTTAAAGTCTGTACTTCCCCCCATTTTGAGAGCAGCAGGTGGTAGCCTTAAAGCCTTTGGGCAGGCCTGCATTAGCCTGATTAAAGGAGACGGGAAAAGAGGTCTGAAACTCTTGGGATCTTCTGTAGCCGCAGTTACAGTGAGCCCTCTAAAGCAAACTGTGAAAGCAGTGACAACTTTTGGCGGTATAGGGTCCACGGCAGCTGGAATACAACAAGCCTTTCAAGGAAACCCCGCAGCGGGGAAGCTAAAGAATAACATTGTTTTCCGAGGGGCATCCGGGGTCTGGAAGTCTTCATGGGCGGCTATCACTGGTATTAAAAACGTCGCCGTGTTGGCAGGTGTTGTGGCACTTGGCTATTATGGCCTAGGGTTTAAAAATTTCTTAGGTATGGTAGATGAAGAAAGCAGCGACACTGGTGCAGTTGGTATGACAGCGCATGCGATTGAATCAGTATTAAGTATGTTTATTTGGTACGAAGCAGCTTTGGAGATAGTTGCAACAAAAGTCAATTCGAATGTCGAAGAAGAGTGTGTATTGACCAATACAATTGCAGGAGCAATTCTTCTTACAGTGATGTTTGGGATGAAATCAAAGACGAAATACAGCCAAGAAGATTTAATGAAGATGGACAAGGATCAGCTTAGAACATTTCTCATTGGAGAAAAAAGAATTAGACTTTCCGATCTGAATAGGTCAATCTCTGAAGGAATCAAGGGCCCAATTGGTAAATTGAATCTGGACCTGAAAACTTCCCAGAAATATATCGACGCGCTCATGACAAAACCGGAAAAGGCCTTGGCAATTCTTGTAAAATCCGGTGTTGACGCAAAAAAGGCAGCAAAATTTCATAAAAATAGTTTAAAGCTTGTTCAAGGCGAGAAATCTAAATTTGTTAGTAGTCTAAACTCAGAAAGGGCGGCACAAAAAGCATTATTAAATTCACAATCTAAATCCTCAGAGGTCAGGGCTGCGCTTCGACACATTTCCAAAGCTAGCCTGGGTGTGGCCAGAAAACTAAAGTTAGATCCCAGAACCGCGTCTAAACTTGAAAAAGGAGCGTCCAAGGCAGCACTCACCGCGGCGGAAACTAAAGAGCTTTCAAAAATTTTGATGAACTTACCTGGTATGGGCAAAGTTTTTAATATAAAAACGATCGATGACCTTGCAGCGTCGACTCGACAGATTGAAACTCTAGTAGCCGGCGGCCAAATTAGCGCTGGAAAGGCTGTTCAAATTTACAAGAACGTTTTTTCGCCAAAAGTAGCAAAAATGAGTCGGAAACTTATTGATGAAGTGGTACCAGCCGCGCGCGCTGGTGATGACGTTGTGGCTGCAACGAGCAGGGTTGAAAGAATGGCAGCGTCACTTCAAAAACTAAAAGACAATGAAAAGATTCTTGCAGATCTGTTAAAGAATTTAAGCCCGCGGGATAGTATAAAGGCGGCCGATTGGATATTCATGTCCAAATCACTAAAGGACGCGAAGCAGCTAAAAAATGTAAATGTTGCTAAGGAAGCAATCCAATTAGCTAAAAGAGAGATTGCATCAATAATCCCGGGGGCCTCTGTTAAAGACATAGCGAAAATGGAATCGTCTATAGCAGGTGCGTTAAAGGCAGTTGACAAGGTCTCCAAAGCTAACAGGGGCCCTACCATGGGTCGGGTGGTGGCGTCTGGTATAGCCATTGGAATTATACAATTGATTGCAAAAGAGATTAGCGCGGAGAATACGAAGGATCTTGAAACTTGGCAGCGCGCAGATTTAGCGCGTCATCTTGCATGGGAAGGTTGGACGGGCCCGACTAAAATGGCGATCTCTAAGTTTCAAGCCTCTCTACCGGACAGCTTAGGAAAACCTCTGGATAGAGTTGACGCTTATCGAGAGAGTCTAGGAAAGATAGCTAAAAACATGTCAACCCCTGAAGGCTTAAGTGTGATGAAGAGAATCTATAAAGATTTAATCTTTCAGAATAATGATGGATTTATAAAGAAAATTGTTAATAATTATGCGAATCAGGGAGATTTTAGCTCTAGCGAAGCCACTAACGAATTCCGGATAGAGAAGAAAAATTATCAAGACATAACAGACGCTCTCGAAACTAATTTCAACGCAGATATACGAGGATTCGGCGCTCGGGGCTTAAGTAATGAAGAATCTAGCATTAATTATCGAAAAATCTGGCACCCAATCATCATAAGTATTATGATAGCTAATTCTGGCATTGTTGGAAGATTTGAAACCCAAGTTCGAAAGAATGACTCCTTTTGGGATCTCCCCAAGCCGGCAAGAGTAAAATGGATAAAAGAAAAAGTATTAAAATACGATGAAGAAGACACGGAAGAAAATTTATTAGACTGGTTTAAGCAGTTAAAAAAACAAATGAATCTTGAAAAAAACACTGGAGAAAATCAAATGAAAGAAAACAAGAAAAATGATATTGAAAAGTTGTCACTTCTAGTGAAAGAGGTGATATCAGAAAACAGAGGGCAGGGTTATAATACTTATCCTTATAGCTCGCAGGCTGGTGACCCCGAGGAGCCAGCTGAAGATTTCATAGAAGACTGGAAGGCTTTTGAGTTATCCTTGACTCGCGATGAAACAAGAGACACTGCAATTGAAGTTGCTAAGATTCTAGTGAGAGACCTTGAACTTTTTGGTGATGTAATAGATCTGGTTGGGAAGAATCAGTCTGTTGCTACTGAAATCTTGAAAGCTATGAGAGCAAAAGAAGAAACAACAAAGAAAGCATAAACCCAATTTGTGAAACATATAACCGAAAAAAATTGGATTTCAGGGTCTGGTATTCCTTTTGACTTTTACCAAATCTTGAAATTAATAAAAGAACACACCTTCAAAGGATCTCGGATTTTTATTGGTACAGACTCTTTTGTATCTGACCAAAAAGTGTGTTTTGCTAGCGCTATTTGTTTGCACAGCGAGGCCCTAGGTGGAAGATATTTCTTTTTTAGGGATTATCTTCCAGAAAAAAGATTTTCAATACTTGTATCCAGAATAACTGAAGAGGCCAGGCGCTCTGTTGAAATAGGATGTTTGTTAATGGACGAGTACAGTTTTGATCCTTCAGTTATAGAGCTTCACCTGGATGTTTCTCCTTTCTCGGCTGGAAATGCTACTTCAAAATTTTCAGACATGTTAAAAGGTTATGTTCAGGGTTACGGATTCGATTACAGACTCAAGCCAGATGCTTGGGCATCTCAATCAATAGCGGATAAGCACTCGAAATGAAATGGGAAGATAAAAATTTTTACCAAAGCTCATATTCTCTTTCAATGGATGATCTAATGGAGATTTGGGTTGAGACATTTCACCCTTTTGGCACCCTGTTGGTTATTTGGGACGCGTCCACTCATTTCAATATACTCAACGAATGTGGAATAACTGTTAAACCTATTGAAGCATACAATAACAAAGTTGTAACTGTTGAGCTTCCAACCGTGCTAGATGCCTATGAAGTTATGGACTCCATAGAAAAGGAAGGCGCAAAGCCATTCATGCAAGTCTATCACAAGGGAAAACTTCTTTCGGACAATGTAGGGCCGATTTACTAGTTATTAAGTGCCGGGGGTTGTAAATGATAAAGGTAAAAATCGTTCAAGATGATGTAACTGCAGTTGCGAAGGTGGTTTTAATAGACCAGAGCAAAAGAGTGCTCTTCCTAAAAAGGTCCTCTTACGTCGAAAAGTTTGCAGGTGAATGGGATTTGCCAGGTGGCCATTTAAAGACCGATGAGGCGCTTCTTGATGGTCTTGATAGGGAAGTCAAGGAAGAGACGAGTCTTGACGTTAGACAGCCGGTCTTCATGGTTAAAATTGATAATCTACACTTTTTTAGGGCCAATTATGACTCACAACCTGTAAAACTTAGTCATGAGCATACAGATTACCGGTTTTTTGAAGAAAATGAGCTTGATCCAAATGAGAAGTTTCAAAAGATAGCGCTTGATGCATTGGAGTCTATAAAATGATTAATTTATCTATAGAAAAGGGTGGCCTTAACTTTGGGCCGGACTTTAACACCAATTTACTAAAACCGAAAGATAGCCTGTTTCCAAAATTCTGGAAGAATGGAAGTTTAAACCCTATTGTTTCTAGAAAACTAATCGAGATCGCAGAGGGAGTGGTTCAATCACTAGATTTGGATCACGAGCCTGAGGATTTGGTAATAACTGGATCCATAGCCTCTTATAACTGGCATAGCTTATCTGACATTGACTTACACATTATGCTGGACTTCAGCAAGATCGGTGAAGACATAAATTTGGTTAAAAGGATGCTTGACCAAACACGCATTAATTGGAACAAGAAGCATAACATAAAAATTGCAGAAAAAGAAGTAGAGATCTATTTCCAACATTACACTGAACCTCATGAGGCAAACGGAATTTGGTCCTTAACTCTGGAAAAATGGTTAGCTACGCCCGTAAGACTAAATCCTGAGATAGATCTTCGAACCACAGAAAAGAAGGCTGAAGCCATCGCGCAATCTATAGAGCATCTGTACGAAGTCTTTAAGAAGGAAAAATTTAAAGAGGCGTATGAGTACGCAGGTTTAATTAAGGACAAGATTGCAAGAATGCGATCTTCCGGACTGTCAGACGAAGGCATCTATTCTCCTGAAAATTTAGCTTTCAAAATGTTGAGAAACGCGGGGTACCTTGAAAAATTATCCTCTTTGAGAATAGAAGCGTACGATCGTATGATGTCTGTGAAACTTGAAAATAAAAAGCCCATGGACTATAATAAGGCTTGGAAAAACTATTTAAAATAGAGGGTACTGTAATGAAAAGATCTGAAAATAAAATTATACAAGAAATAAAAGACTATTTTAGAAAACAACAAGACGAAGATTATCTGTCTTTTGATGATCACCCGTTATCGAGCATTGAAGACCTTATGGATTCAACAAAACCTGCTCCATGGGATCATTTAACTAACGATGAGGATGACGAGGACATGGATGTAGAGATAAAGGAAACAATTAGAAAGTGAGTTTTATGGATTGGTTAAGTATGAATCTTCTGGTGGACATTGCGTGTGTTGTCTTCTTTTGCGCGGTTGTGTGGAAATTTAAGAAGCTAGAAAAAGAATTATTAGAAACTCGCAACGACATTGAAATGGTAGCAAAAAACCCTTCGCTAGCGAAAAGACTTCTAAAAGAAAGAAAAATCAAAACGTAAATACAATCACTGAAAGGACAAATAATGATTGCTGACATCGTCGTAGATCTTCAATATGGGGACTGCGGAAAAGGGAAAATTGCACACGCCCTGTGCAGAGAAAACAATTATACACATATAATACGATATAACGGAGGATGTAACGCTGGTCATACCATTTACCATAACGGACAGAAATTTGTCACTCACCACATACCTTGTGGCGTTTTCTTCGGGATAAAATCAATAATCGGACCAGGTTGCGTCGTTCATGTCGACACTTTTCTAGAAGAGATTGACGAATTAGAGAAGAAAGGTATTTCGGCGCGCCGCTTGGTGCAAGTCTCCGCTAACGCGCATCTTATCACTGACTTTCACAAAATGGAAGACGAGAAAGACGAGAAAATCGGGACGACGAAGCGGGGGAATGGGCCGGCTTATCGAGACAAGTACGGCAGAAAAGGGGTAAGAGCGATTGAAGACCCTAGATTGCAGCCTTTTTTGGTAGATCTATATCAAGAGCTTTATGAAAATGAAGAGTTTGACGATGTTGAGATCTTGTTCGAGGGGGCCCAAGGGTTTGGGCTAGACGTCGATTGGGGGGATTATCCTTATGTTACGTCTTCTCACTGCACAGCTGGGAGTGCGCTATTAAATGGCGTCCCCCCTCGCGCGGTACGAGATGTATGGGGTGTTGCTAAAATTTATGAAACTTATGTTGGTGCAAAAGATTTCGAAGGTCCCGACGAGATCTTTGAAGAAATACGGGAAATCGGCCAGGAATATGGTGCAACTACCGGAAGACCTAGACAGATTAATTGGTTAGATTATGACATGCTGAAAATGGCTGCGAGAATTAATGGAGTTAACAACTTAGTTTTCAATAAAATGGACATTTTAGAGGAGGTTGACTCTTGGTGCTTGTACGATGGACCTAATCTTTATCAATTTAAAACCAGGAATGATATCGAAATGTGGTTGACTAGTAAACTACAAATAGAGGTGATGAGAGACATGGAGATTATGTTTTCAGGTGATAAAGAATACATTTAGCCTATTTATTTTATGAAATTTATTAATGAAGATTACACAATTAACTTTTATGCCTCGGCAAGTGCAGAGTTCGTAACTACATATACATCCTCGTCTGTTGCGGATACAATTGTATCGCAATCTGTTACAGAATCTGTAGTGAACAATCACACATGGGTACAGGGTACAGGGTCATCTTATGTTAACTGGCAAATAATATCAGGTACTCACGCCATTGCAGTATTAAATCCTAATGCTGATGACAACACCCTAGGCGGCGGCAGTGAGGGAATCGGCGGCCGCATTGAAATACTAGGAACTGAAATTTATACAAACATTTTCAAAGAGAGCGCCGGCGCGGATAATAACGGAATCGTTATTTACGATTCTGGATCATCTGGTTGGTATTTAAAAGACTATGTCAATATACCTACAGAATCTATTGCAAACCCTTCGGATGCTAGCGACGTGGCAAGAGAATTTAGTATAGACCAGAACTACATGATTGTTCCAGCCACAGATATCTCCACAAAGGAAGACTCTAAATTATTTATTTTTAAATCTGGATCCGCTGGTTGGGCTCAAGAGCAGATTTTAACAACCGCTAGCTACAACGCCGGCGCAGGCACAGCGTTAAATCAGGGCCGCTTTGCTTTCCTGAGTCCAAAAATAAAGGGAAACACTATTTTTGCCAATGGGTTTCGAACAGCCGGCACCAATGGCTTCGTCGCGTTCTTCAAATCTGCGAGCGTTGGCGGCTGGGCCTTCGAGAAAGAAGTGCAAGTAGCTTCTAGTTCTGATAGTGGAGCAAGCGAGTACGCGATGAGCGTGGGTGTTTCGGGAGTCGCGACGGATTTTGATGGCACAACTGCAGTAATCGGAGCAAAGCACGGAGACGGCCCTGAAAGTTACCATGCAGCGTCAGGCCGAGTAAAGGTCCTAACTTCATCATCCGCGGGGGGATGGGCCCTGTCTGCGAATTTGGGTCTATTGGGCCTAGGATTGACGACAAATGTCTCTAGTGTTTTTGGTACCAATTATACTTCAGAGCATAGAACTTATGATAGATTTGGGTACAAGGCGTGCTCTGTTTCCGGTTCTTATGTGGCTGCCGCGGCCCAAGGGCAAAACATTTATAATTCTGCAGATAGTAAATATCACAGGCAAAAACACAGTGTATTCGTAATGAAGTCTGGATCCACAGGTTACGTAATTGATGCAAGACTGGACGATCCTGCAACAAACTTGGTTCTGACGGCGTCGACTAGTGGCGGTACCACCGATTCTCGGTTCGGAGAAGGGATTCGACTGAATGAGAATGTATTAGTTGTGAGTTCACCTACTTGGGAAAGTGAATGGGGAACAACACCAAGAGAAGGAAGATATTATGTTTATGTTTCGAGTTCCGCTGGAGGCTGGACCTTGAATCAGACCATAAGTAATCCTTACAGTGGATCCGTATTTCAAGCTAATGGTTCAAGCGGTGATAACATGCAGATGGGCCTCTGGAAAGGATACTCCAACGCTGGTAGCTTTGCGTATGGCATAAGGCCTGCGATGAGTGGAAATTTATTAGCCATTGGCGCGCCATACAACGAGGATATACAAGATCCGAATGGTACTACTACCATTTCTTCAGACCCTCTTGTTAAGGCTAGTACGATTTACGGGACGATCTATCCGTTATCCGGATCGGCCGTTTATGTTAATCAAGTCTCTCTTGTCTATTCAACTAAGTCAGTTACAACAGTGCACCGCCTTGAAAAACCGGGGGGACCTGTGCCTTTTAGGTTTGGAGCTACTAAAGGTGGACCCAATTTAAGAGGGCAGGATGCTAGCAACCATTACAAAACTTTTAAACCTTAAGTTAGAAGTTGGCTCAATCTACAACTACTTACCATTAGAGGTTTTCGTGTGCAATGATTGAAGATTTAAAACCATTATTGGGTAAACTGGCTATTTTTGCTAAAGATAGGTTAGGTTTTGAGTACCCTCCAAAGTTGTTCTTAAAACAAGATGCAGCGAATGGCGGCTGTGCCCTTGGGAAAACGGCTCATTATGACCCTTCTGAAAAAGCGGTTACTATCTTTGTATCAAATCGACACCCAAAAGACATCCTTCGTTCGTTCACTCACGAGCTGGTTCACCACTGCCAAAACCTTCGCGGTGACTTAGCCCCAGAGAAGATGAAAACCATGAGCAAAAACTATGCCCAAGAAAATGACCACATGCGCAAAATGGAAAAAGAAGCCTATTTAGAGGGCAACATGTGTTTTCGAGACTGGGAAGATAGTTTAGAAGATAAATTACAATATAAAATAACTATAGCTATAGCAGAACAAAAATTCTTAAAGGAGAACAAACAAATGACTGTGAAGATTAATAAGAAATTCCTAAAGGGATTGATAACAAAACTACTGGAAGAAAAAGAATCAGAGAAAATCGTAAGTGAGGAGTCCAAATGCGCGAAAGACTGTGATTGTGAAAAGTGTGAAAAGAAAAGACTGGAAGAGGCCGAAGACACTTCTGCAGAACCAGAAGAGACTGATTCCCAAAACACAGATGAAATTGAAGACACTTCTGCAGTGCCAAAAGAGACTGACTCTGTAGAAATAACTTCAGGGCAGGAAGATCTTCCACCAAAGCTTCAGGCCGCAATCAAAAAGAAAGCGCCCAAAAATAAAGAGGCAAAGCCCAAAAATAAAGAGGCAAATGAGTCCAAAATTCAAACACCAGAACAGGAGAACACTCTTTACGAGCAAAGATTTACTCCTAAAAACACTAGATTGTACGAAAAACTGCTTAAAGAGTGGACTAAATAACTGTTATAATTGAGGATAAACATGAAAAAAGAACTTCTACAAGAAGGTGCCGTTGCTGGGCACATGAATCACATTTATGATAATGGTGAGATGACCTTCGGGGAGTTGAAGCAATTATTGCAAGCTGCTGTGGACGGGAAACTGAGAGGGACAGAGAAGACAGATGGGCAGAACGTTTATTTGTCTTTTGATGTGGCCACCCAAAAAGCACGGGCAATTCGAAACAAGACGCACATCTTAGCCGGCGGACTCAGTGTCGAACAGTTTGATGAGTTTTTCTCCGCTCATCCAAACCAAGCTCTACGCTATAGTTTTGTAGAAGCGCTTCAAGCATTCGAAGATGTTATAGTTGAACTAGATAAAGAAACTCAGCTAAAGATTTTCGGAACAAAAGAAGACAACATTTATTTTAACACCGAAGTCATGAACCCGGGTACGCCAGGACTTGAAGAAGGCGACCCAAGAGGACAAGGCACTACCAACGTTATTCCCTATGATAAGAAGACACTCTTAATTCACGCCGTTGGTCACGATAAGTTTCACCCCAAAACAGCACTCTCGCTTACTTCTAGTCATTTAGGAGCGGATGCGGTTGATCTATCTCCCAACTACAGTATGCTAGAGAGAGCGTTAATAGGGAAAAACACAGATGAACCAGGTATATTCTCTGTTGAAACCCACCCTCAGAGAAAACTTGAGCCGGCTGGTCAAGATAGAGCGGCCGAAGTATTAAGTCAATCTATAGACTCAATCAATAACATTGTTAAAGACTTTGGATTAAATGATTCAAGCACAATTCAAGACCTAGTAATGGTTCAAATAACACCTATCATCGACGCGTTTGGCCTAACTGAAGATAGGAATAAACTTCTAATTCAAAGGTTAATGGGCCTATGTAGAAGTTTAAGAGACCGAACTCAACTTATACCTTGTGGTTTAAAAGATCCAGTTACGAAGAAACCTTTGCACGAACCTAGACCAACGATGAGAGACATCACAGCGGGTATACCTCAAGAGCTTAAAGACGAAATAAAAGAATTTGACAGTAACTTTAAGTACCAAGATTATACGGCAACTTTGAGCAACTCTCTTTATGACTTTACAAACGCCATCTTGCAAGACTTTCATTCCGCTTTTATCTCGGACAATGAAGCGATAATTAAAAAACTTCAAAATGACATATCAGATTCTGTCAAGAAAATACAAAATTCTTCAAACGAAGCAGCTAAAGAAGACCTCAAGAAACAATTTGCAAAATTAAAAGATGTTCAAAACATCAACACACCTTCAGAGGGATTTGTATTTGATTTTAATGGTACCACCTATAAGTTCACCGGATGGTTCGCTCCAAGCAATCAAATCTTGGGCACAGAGCGTTATGGACGCTTTGGGCCTATAGAGCCAGCCGCAGAAGAGAAAGAGACCGTACAAGGCGAATCTCGACCTTTAACGATAGCCTTGTTTCCTGGCTCTTTCAAACCCCCACATAAAGGCCATGTCAAAGCAGCGGAAGCGCTAGCGCAGCATGCTGATGTTGTTTACATTTTCGTCTCAGCGCCTCAGTTGTCTGGGCGCGCCCTTAAGAGCGGGGGAACTATTAGTTCTGATCAAGCTATACTGTGCTGGAATGCAATGATCGACAAATCGTCTATAAGGAACAAAGCAAAAGTAATGCTTGGACCTGAAGGCGTCGCTTCCTCTATGATGACAGCAATTGATTTTATACAACACCCAGCAGATCCAAGCAACATTTTTGCAGCACCGAAAGATGCAACCGTTATCTTGGGAGTCGGCGCAAAAGGAAGTGATGCGGATAGATATGGTGGGAAAGTCATGCAGAAAAGTAAAGAGAAAAGGCCTGATCTAACGATTCAAACAAAGTCCGTGGGCCCGTTTGAGCATTCAGCTGAATATATAAAACTTTTAGACGAAAACCCAGCGATCTTACAAATGTTGAATAATGGCAAAGGCAGAGTTTCGCCTGGAGATCTCACGGATGAAGAAAGGTTGGAAGGCAAGGTCGCTGATAAGCATCTGTTTCACGCTTCTGATATGAGAGATTTTATAGACTTAGCATCGGAAGATCCTATCGGCCTTGTCTTCTTAGAGGATTTTGTAACAGACAAGGCCGATGTATTGGCTGTGATGGGCATCCTTGGCATTAACCCGGCTGACGTCCAAGATAGTGAATCAGATCAAGTTAAAGAGCCAGAGCTAGATCAGACCGGTGAAGACGAAGCCAATCCTTTATCCGAGATTGTAAAAAATGAAGTTTTTTCTTTTTATGAAGGATTTCGTACACAAGTTGCCCCAAAAGGTAAGCCTGATAGTGGAAAGTTTCAAAGAAACATGAAGAATAGACTTTCTAAGGCACATTCATTCTATTTAGATATGGGCAGAAAAGATTTAACTAAATTCGGCGGCGGTTTTCATCTAGATCGGCCGAGAAATGATTCTAATGCATTTTTGGCTGAGGAAGAAGAGATAGATGAAATGACCACCGTGGGCTCCGGCGCCGTGCAAGGCGTCGCAGCTAAAATACCAAATCAAAAGAGGGAAGACACAATGACAAAACCAGAAAAAGAAAAGAAGTTGAGAATGCAAGTGAGAAATAGTATAAAAAAGTTTCTTAAAATAAAAGCAGAATCTCATCAAAGCGACGTGGCTAACGTCTTGGAAGAACACGTTCTACGCATGAAGCTTCGAAGAATAATTCTTAATGAATCCTTAAACGAAGTAGAGGATCCAACAGTAGATGTTCATGATAATACTGGAATTAACACACTTAAGGATCTTCTTAAAAATACCAATGTTTTAGCTACTTTAAGAGATACTTATAAGACTCTAACTACCAACGAAGAACAAAAGTTGTCCTTTCGTGCACACATTGTAAAGTGGGTACAAGATACACTAGCACCAGTTAAATTGAACGACCCCGAGACTGAAAACAGCCTTTCAGAAGAAGTAGGTATAGATGTCGAGGGTGTCGATGCCAGTAAATTTATTGACGCGGCAGACGGATCAGAAAAAGAAGTAAAAGATTCCGAGCCGGAAGAGGAAGAGGGCCTGAGTAAGCTACAAGGACAGGATACAACCGGGAGAAACAAAGCAGAAAGAATCTATCCTGCGATAGAGAAGTCAGTAGTTGATTATTACGGGGAACTAGACAACCCAGAAGACCAAGAAATGTTCTTTGATTACCTAATCGCAAACCTTAAGCTATACTTTGATAAGTGGGACGGCGAGATGATAACTACACCAGAAGAACCTTCCAATGTAGAGTATGATCAAGCTAAGGAGACAGAAGAGGCACCAGGACTTTCGGCTGTTTAAACTTTTCTCTTGAAAAATTAAACTTCGTATGATACCCTTGGTAGGATGGTTGGCAAAACAGCGATAAAAGATGATTCTTTAAAAGAAAGTAAAAACTTCTCTTCTAATAGAAACTATAATTTAAAAAATAAATTATTAAAAGAAAATAAAATAGATAATGATTTCTTAGAGAAAATTAAGTTTCTTAAACTTGAAGAATTGATAACCTTAAAACTATTAGTAGCAACCTCTCTGCTTAAGGGAAAGTTATTTAATTTTCCTTTCCTAAAATACACAACTGAAATTTGCAAAGAGTCGATTCTAAGATTTGCCTTATCTCAAGCAAAATCTAGAAAAGAAGCACAATTAATTTTGGGAATCAAAAAAGCAGACCTAATCCATTATTTAAAATCTTACAAACTAGAAGAGGAATTCAATTATGATAACAGAAGAAAAGATAATCAATAAGCCATGGGGGTCAGAATCTATCTGGGCCCAAACAAAAGACTATGTAGGTAAAATCCTATTTATAAACAAGGGGCACAAGCTTTCCAAGCAATACCACGAAGTTAAAGAAGAAACCATCTTAGTAAAAAGCGGCACCCTATTTCTAGAAATAGGGAACGAAGAAGTGGAGTACCTGACGCTGGGCCCAGGCAATTCTTATCATGTCACCCCTGGTACTGTGCATAGATTTTGTGCTAGGGAACTAGATGTGGTTTTAATCGAAGTTAGCACTCCGGAACTTAATGATGTTGTAAGAATTGAGGATGATTATAATCGCTCCGTATAATATATTGAGCAACAAAAGTTTCCTAGTTCATAGTTAGTATGTGAGGGTCCAAACATTGGGATAATTTTAGGTTTTTTATATGCTAACTTTTTGGATTGGGGGGTACACATCCTATTACATAAACCCCGAGGAAAATCTAAATTTAAATTCCACTGGAAACATCACAAAGTTGCAAGAAAAAATCAGAACTTGGATCCAGACTACTCTGAAAAATTAATACATAACGAAACCACATTGACAGCATTAGGTATCCTACTTCATGCGCCTCTACTCTACATTTGGCCATCCTTTGCGACAACTGCTATGATCTATGGAATTGTTTACATGTTCCTTCATCGATTAACCCACACCTATGTTGAGTTTTTCAAAAAGTGGATACCATGGCATTATGAACACCACATGGGTAAAAATCAGAATGCAAATTGGTGTGTTGTCTGCCCTCTTATGGATCACATTATGCAAACTAGAGAGAAATGGCTTGACAGGAACTAATTAACATACTATCTTACTAGGAGGATAACCATGAAAAAGTTTTTACACAAATTGACTACATTATTTGATTCAAAGCATTGCTGCTGCTGTTGCGGCTGTTGTGCTTGTAAGAGTGGCTGCTGCTAAAGGAGAAAAAACATGCCAAAATTTTACGGACAGAACAAAAAGAGAATTGACCCTCGTTATTTTTTAAACGAGACTATCGAGGAAGGGGAGCGCCCACCCTGGGAAGATCCTAACCAGGAGCCTCGTGATCCTATGAATCGAGCCCAAGACCTTGCAAAACAAGGAATGGATGACGCGAGCCAACGGACTCTGGGTCTGTTTGACGGTGCTCTGGAAGATGGAACTCCGGTCGTAGATGTACTAAGTGCTGTGAGAAAACATTTGAACACTCCTGCAGGAAGCGACATCTTAGCAGATTTCGATGCTTTGCTGGCTCAGTTGGGAGTCGACCTAGGAGAGCCTCAGTCAAACATGCCAGGAGACGACGTGGCTGTAAACCGACAAACGTATGGGTCTGATCATCACCCAAATGATCCGAGATCCCCAGGGTATAGCCGCAATGCTTAAAGCTTAGGGGGGTGACCAGGTTTCGACAGGGTAAGGATAATAATACGTGCAAGGCTGTGTGAGTGAGGTCACAGTAAAAACACTCAAAACTATAAATGCCAATGATGACATTGAAATTTTCGAGGACTTTGCGCTTGCCGCATAGTTCTTGAGGAGGTTTTCCAGATACCTTCTTAACCGAACATCTGGATTTGTTAATTTATACTTTGATATATTTGATACTTAATAGCCGTCTTGTGCTAGAACAAGACTAACCTTGTGAACGACGTATTATTTGAGATGTTCTGGACGCGGGTTCGACTCCCGCCACCTCCACCAACTTTTCTTTTCTAGGAAACTACTTATTATTATGAAACATAAACTTATAATGGAAAACTGGAAACGTTATTTAGCAGAACAAAACACTAATAGATTTTTTGTAATAAATAATCCGAAAATACTAATACCAAGCGCCAGGGTAACCAAAGATACACTGCGAGCGGCCATCACGATAAAGAATCTATTGCAAGTTATCGCAGGAAACACCCTAAAGGGAACAGGGGTTTCTCCGGTCGACCCAACTATGACTACTCATACTAAGCTTGGAAAGATAAAAATGGATAGATTTAAAAGACTTGGAAAACTTGGAAAAGGATTACCGACTAATCCAGAAATTGCTGTGGCAATGTCTCCAAAATTTAAAGAAAAAGAAAGTATGCCTCATTTTCAAGTTGTTAGCGAGTTGAGTGAGATCGAAGCGCAAGACGGATCCGGAGTTTACTTTTTAGAATTTAGGCTAGTAAGTCAAGATTCTCGCGAGACTTTAGCCACAGCGAGTGTGCAAGCAAAAGGACTAAATAATCTTATAGACTCTTTGCGAGGCCCTGACGTAAAAACATTTTTTCTTAAAGCAGAGAAAGAATCTAAATAGACTCCCGCCACCTCCACCACCTTTTCTTATTTTGGAAACTACTTATTATTATGAAACATAAACTTATAATGGAAAACTGGAGGAAATTTGTCTTAACAGAAAACCTCATGACACCAGAACAAAGAAGCTTCAACGCTCGACCTATTTATTACAGACTGCAGAAACTGCTCAAAAAACCAGAGTTCTCTCAACATAGGAAAGAATTAGATGATTTAATGAATAGAGTAAGTGCCGTAGTGTCAAAAAAGCAGCCACAGCTTTCAGATGACGAGTTCACTGAATTAATCGCTGCAGCCCGAGATGAAAAACTAAAAGCATTTGATAAAAGAGTTATGGCAATGCTATCGCAGGATACTATGCAAGGAGACATCGATAGCGACGGAGACATCGATCCACAAGATGTTGCAGACCTCGCCCAACAGGTGGCTCAAGGGGTGCCAAATTCTAGCTTTCAAAACACGCAAGGCGCCGGCGCCAGTTATAGCGACATTATTGCAAAAGAAGAATACGCCGGTATACTCGATGATAGACTTCAGAGTATTCTTGATCTTGTAAATAACTCAGGGGATATATCTCAATTGCAAGACATGGAACTAGAACTTGCCAAGGAACTTCAAGGCCTGATGCAATCGCATCGAGCTTCTAAGCAATCCTCGTCCGATGACCCCGACCTAGAGGCATACTAATTATTATGAAACATAAACTTATAATGGAAAACTGGAAGCGGTTTTTAAAAGAAACAGATGAAGACGATGCAGCATGGCGCCGTATGGATGCTCAAGATAAGGAAAAGCGCGCCTCCGCAGAGGGCCCTCAAAAATATGATACTCACCCTCGCGAGGTTTGGAAATATTTACGCGACGACGCCCCAGATGAACTAGCACAGTTGGCTGGTGCAGTTAAGAACCTTCCAGGCTTCACCCTCGACTACGACCACCCGTTCTTCGACATGATGGAGGGATTAATCCAGCAGTTCAGCGAAAATTCTAGAGCAAAACAACAAGGAAAGGAATGGATTGACGAAGCAATTGCAGAGATTCCGGCTCTGAAAGACATCATGGATACTATTTTAAACGGCCAACTTGCAAGCCAAGGTTGGTCGATGGGCGAAATAAGCAACGCGATAGAACAAGCAATAAAGGCTCCAGACGGTGAACTTAATGGTAAGCCAGTAACTTAACTCCCGCCACCTCCACCAAATTCTTCACTCAATTATCACATAACTGTTTCATCATTTAGCAATCCTAAGATCTAAGTATAGAACTAGACACAAAGGATTACTAAAATGGAATTCATATTAAGCGTATTTACCGTATTTCTGACACTCTTCGCAGTTATTGACATGCCAGGTAACGTTCCCCTCGTTATTAAGCTTAGAGAGGAGAATGGCAAGGTAGATTCCGCTAAATCAACAATCATTGCCACGATAATAATGGTCTCTATACTTTTTATAGGTCAAACACTATTCAACTTACTGGGTATTGAAACTTTTCACTTTGCCTTAGCCGGCTCCATGCTCATTTTATATTTTGGAGTAAAGATGGTCTTGGGTATAGAATCTCATGGGGAACCGGACCCCGTACCTGCGACCATCTTTCCTATTGCTTTCCCTATCATCGCAGGGCCAGGAACTTTATCTACTATCATGTCCTTAACACAGGATTTACCGGACTCTGTGATTATTGCCGGAATTATTTTAAATTCAGTAGTTATATTCTTGTTTCTTAAGTCCGCAGACGGGATTCAAGAGAAGTTCGGCGTTGTAGGAATTAAAATTATCGAAAGAGTATTTGGTATACTGCTCATCGCGATTGGTATGAAAATTCTTATAAATTCCCTTGTATTAAGTATAAACTTTGCACAAAATCATTTAACGTAAGAACGCCATAATGCAACAGTAATACTATTTAATACATGAATATTATAAAGCCTTTAGTCGGAAACACACCGCTCATTAAAATCGCGCCCCACCTTTATGCAAAACTCGAAACATACAACCCTTCGGGATCTGTAAAGGACCGCATGGTCTACTTTGCCGTCGAGCGCGCCAAATTATTTGGGAGAATAAACAAAGATACTATTTTATGCGAAGCAACTAGTGGAAACACTGGTATCGCTTTGGCTATGATCGCAGCATCTCTAGGAAACCAGTGCGTAATTTTTATGCCAAAAAACATGTCAGAAGAAAGAAAACAAATGATGAGGGTATATGGTGCAAAAATCATTGATGCACCTGACAACGATTTTGTCGGGGCTATAGCCATGAGGGATCAGTATCTTTTAGCTAACGACAACTCTTGGTCTCCAAAGCAGTTTAGCAGTAAAGAAAATGTATTTTGCCATCTGAACAAGACGGCTCCCGAAATACACAAACAAGTAATAGATACGGGATTTAGATGGTCAGCCTTTATTCACGGCTCAGGCACGGGTGGAACAATAGAGGGTATCAGAAGGTACAAGGAAAATCACAACTTAAAAACTAAGATTTGTCTTGTTCAGCCTTTGGAGTCTCCCCATGGTATTCAAGGAATAGCAGACGGAAAGGATTTCCTTTTCAGCTCAGAAAATGCAGATAGAATTTTTCAAATAGAAACAGATCATGCTATTTCTCGAGCAAAAGAATTAGCAGAAAAAACTGGTTTATTAGTAGGAATAAGCTCTGGAGCCAACATCTTGGCCAGCGAGAGATACATACAAAATACTAATCCAGCAGGTATCGTTGTTACTATGCTCTGCGATCGAGGCGAAAGATACATGTCAGTTTACGGCAAATAATACTATTTAATAGCGTGGAGAAAACAATGAAAAGAGTATTTTTAAAAATTATCAAAGAAGATTCGGCAAAGAAAGATCCTTTACAAAAAAAGAAAGACTCTTTATCAAAGATACTTGTGGCAGGAGACAGTATTGCTGTGGGTATGAGTATTGGTGGTATGGGCTTACCTGGATCTAAAAAAGGAAAATCAAATCACGAAAATATCGTTCCGGCATTTCCAGCAGTTATGGGCGGACAATCTACAGAGTGGATAAAAAACCAAATACTCCTCCAGTTGTCAGAAAAAGGAAAAGATTACAGCGCTCATAAACTTATAATTATAGCCGGAACCAACGACGCACTTAATTCTATAAGGTACCCTGGTAAATGGTCAGCCTCTAAGGCAATCGAAAATGTCAACTCTATTGCAGCAAGATGTAAAGAGCTCGAAATTGACTTTACAGTGATGAACTTAGCTCCTTTTGAGCCAAAAGGAAAATATGTAAAAATGAAAAATTATGTACCTCAATTGCGAAAAGGAGACGATTCAGGAGAGTTGGATCCCGTCATGCAAACAAAACATAATGAATTCGTTGAAGCGTTTAATAATGGAATTGCAAAATACAATAATTTTGATCTTGGATCAACTAGCGCAGATGGAATACATGTTTATGGCTCTTCCGGAAATAAAGCTATTTTAAATAGAGCTTTATCTTCGCTAAAAATAAGTATTTCACAAGTTGAAATACCGACTCGTGATCCTTCAAACAACATAGTTCCAAAAGGATCAATTTCCTCTACTGATTGTCACGTCAACAGTAATTGTAACTGTGTGGATAGATCAATAAGTGGAGAAGTAACAATAACCTCTGTACAAAGAGCATTAAAACTCCTAGGTGTCAAAGTTGATGAAACCGGCCAATGTGATACTCAAACCCAAAAAGCTATCATGAATTTTCAAAAACAACAACAAGAGAAGACTCCCCCCTTTAAGCCGCCAGATGGTAGAGAGTTTCTTCGTTGCGATGCTTGCGTGGGCACTAATACCATGTCGGCGATCAACCAAGAACTGTCTTCACAAAAAAAGACACTACAAGGAATGCTGACCGCGGACGAACTAAGTAAAGCAAAGAAAAGAAAAGTGAGGATTTTAAGATCAATGTCGGGAAGCGGAAAAACTCTAGAAGATGTCGAAAAGGCTGCAGCAGAGATCGGTTGTCATACCGATCTTGTCGTCTTAGCTACAGTGTTACACTCGGAACCTACTTGGTATGGAAGATGGTCAGATGAAGGTTACGCTGTTTTTAACACTATTATTAACAGAATTCAAGCTAATGGGCCTGGAAAAGGTCCACATTTTTGGGGGCCTGATACTGGTTATAAGGCTTGGAATATATGCTTAAATACTTCTCCAATTATGAAAGGTCAGTCTGGCTCAAATCCTCCTTTTTCTTCTAAAAATTATCCTAGAAATTTGAGCGCTTCAGTTGAAAAGGTAAAAGATTTTGTAAAGAAAAGATTGTCAGAAGGTAGTAACGTGGGGTCAGCAACGTTTTTTGTTCATACAAATGCTCAACAATCGTTTTACGACTTAACTCAGCTAAGAATGCAAGAATTCGGATCAAAACAAAAAGCTCTAGAAAAAGCCATAAGTGAGCATGCTCAAGCCGGAATAAAGTGGCAAGGTTCAATAGAAACAAAATGGCCAAAAGTAAAACCATACCCAAACCCCAGAAATAAGAAAAAAACTACGACACGTCACCCTCTTATGTTTAGGTGGAGAGGTTTCGGATACGGAAAATCAGCGCAGCAAGTTAGAGATAGTTGGACTCGCGGCTATGGCGGAGCTCCAGAAATAACAGTTGGCGGCTCCTCATCATCTGAGATACAAAAAAACAAAAGAAAACTTAAAAAATCAAGCATTGAAGTTTTTGGCAATAGAGAAAAAAGAAAAAATTGGTCTCGTAAAGCATTATCTGATGAAGAAATAAATAATTATCTAACAGAACTCTTAACAGAAAAGGAACAGGAATTTACAAATGTCTAAAAAAATAAAAATAAAAATAACAGAGGGAGGTTGCAACACGTGTGACTCTGCTGCGCCACAGCCAGCATGTAGCGCACCCAGAGCTATGCCAAATGCACATAATGGCGAAGAAGCAAGAATGCATAGGACAACCCTCGCGCATCTTATGGCCGATGTCAAAGTACTTCTTGCCATGATAGAGGACGGAGACGACCTTCCAGAGTGGTTAGAAGCAAAGATTACAAAAGCAGGAGACTATATGTCATCCGCAGCGCGCTACATAGCAGGAAACGTGGCACGCGACCACGGTCAACTGGAAGAGCAGGAACGACAAATTGATGTACCCATGGGAAGAGATCAGGTACTGCAAACTATAGCTAAATTACCTGATGAAGACTTAGCTGCGATTATGAATTCGCCTGAGTTCCAAGCAGCGATGGAACGCCGCGCCGCGGTTACAGAGGGTATGGTCGGTCTCACAGACGAGATTTTGATTGAGTCTCATTTTAATTTATACGAATCACTTCAGGATGCTGTAGATGAAAACGGAGAGAGGCCTTGTCCTCAATGTTTGTATGAGGTTCTTTCTGCTGCAACATGCGGATGCCCAGATTTAATACCAGAAGCAAAATACAGGGGCCGTAAAGTAAAGCTAAACAAACCAATGAAGGGTGACGTTAAGAAATCTAAGGTTTATGTTAAGAACGCAAAAGGCAATGTAGTAAAAGTCAACTTTGGCCATGGCGGCTCGTCCGCCAAGAAGAAAGGCGAGAAAACTATGAAAATTAGAAAGTCAAATCCAAAGGCAAGAAAGTCTTTTCGAGCAAGACACAACTGCAAAAGCCCGGGCCCAAAATGGAAAGCAAGATACTGGTCCTGTAGAGCTTGGTAAGATGATTAAAAACTATTTAATAAAGATAATAGAAGAAGCACTTACTGCAGTTTTAGACGAAAAAAGCAAGAAAAGAAAAAAGAAGAAACAGAAAAAATCATCAGAAAAAA
>UEXM01001136.1_pt1 | contig 23960 bp, 28 predicted proteins | sample 1796661 | NCBI WGS metagenome assembly UEXM01 (sample SAMEA4772469, study PRJEB27181) | metagenome | reverse complement strand
TAAAAGAAGGCGGCGAAAAATATTGGAGGGTGGGCATCGGCGATTGCCAAAAAAGCAGCTTAGTAGTTGCGTTCCCTACCACCAAACCCAATACAGCAAGGCTATACTTTAGCTGCGGTTGCAAATGGGTTGCAAACCTGGGCAAACAAAAACAAAAAACAAAGCTTGGTGGTGCTGCTTCGTGTGCGAGATCACCGACACAGAGCGTTTGTTATACAGTAAAATCCCTACTACCTATGAATGGCATGAGGACTTATCTGACTTATCTGTGTTATCACTTGCTACCCACTAACTATCTCTGCACCTTCCCATGACAACGTGATGCTACCTGATGCTTGCTTATCCTCTGATCGATCCCTAATGCCAAGTGGAGCGAGCTGCCGTATATACTTATCCTTGTGGTCAGCCTCTAATCTACGTCGCTGTACCTCTGCCATTGCAAGCTTAGGATCTGTTGGCAGCTCTCGCTCAACTAACTCAATTATTGAATCCCTTAGAACTTCAGCTTGGATCGCCCTCGCAGCTCTGTATTGCTTGTAAGCATCCTCATCGTCTTGCACATATCGCAGAATGGTTCTGCTGCTTGGCATACTGTCAGCCTTGCAGATTGTTTCCAAGCTTTTGCCATGAATGAGCTGCTCGCAGATGCTCTTAAACTGAGCCTGCGTTACGTTGCGTTTCACCATTACTTCTTCTTTGCCTTATTCTTCTTGCTGTTTGGAAACCCAGCTTTCATATCCTTGTAAGCTTTGGGGCTTATCGTTGACTTCGACTTCGGCTTACTTGTGCCAGCTTTCTTTTTCTTGTTAATATTTCTGTAGAGTGACATGAGCCAATCCTTTATTCTGTGAAACATGGTTATACCTAAAAATAGCTGGGCTAGACTGTACTGGGAGGCATCATCTGTCGTGTTATTGATACTCAGCCTAGCCTAGCCAAGTTGATGCTGTCGAGGCAGCATTCTGGGAAGAAACCTAATATGTTTGGGGAGCTTGGCAGACAACATCTGCCGATTATATCCAGAATCTGAGTCATTACAGACATTCAGTCAATAGTTTTTTTATTTGAGGCTGTATTTTTTTCTAGGAATGCAAAAGCTTGTAGTAAAGCCTTATGATTGCCTGGTCATATCGCCGCTTTACAATCCTACGTTCTGATCCCATAGCTCTGGCGAGTTTCGTCCATCGAGGCCCTCTTTCGTTGAATGCACCGCTGTGGCACACCAGCCAGACAAGCTTACGATCTTCTGCGTCCATATGTTTTATGCCCATGTCTAAAGCCAACTCAAATCGATCTACCTGGATGGTTGTTGCTGGTGAGAGTCTAGGAGTGTAATCATCCCATCCGTAGCTTTTCCAATCGCTCAGATACTCTGGCCAAGTGACCATCTTCTGCTTGCGAATTGCAGCTGGAAGCCTTCGCTCTGTTTCCGCAGCTTCACTGAAAAGATCATCGAGATATTTAATATCATAAGTGGAGCTACTCATAGTTAAGCTCCACTAGATAAGCTACACTAGATAAGCTTATCTTGAGGTGCTTATCTGCTGTCGTTTTGCTTAATCTTTTTAATATTTTATTTATTAGTGAAGCAACACTTATGGAGCGAATCTTTGTGGAGCTTATCTTGTGGAGCTTAATTACTGGAGCTGACTTCTGACGAATAGCGTAACCTAAAAGCATCTGTCAATCCCCTTTCGTATTTGAGTCCACATTTTGTTCCACCAGGGGCGTTTATCCACCCAAAGATCAAAGAATCTGCTGTTTGTGTTCATTTGGTGAGCCACTCAACGCAGGCATCAACAAGCAGCTGCTTTGACCACTTGGTCTTACCAAACGGCAACTCAAACTTCGATGCCCTTGCAATCTGTGGATATGTCCAGCCACTGTTGACACGATACTGAATGTAGTGCTTTGCCACGCTCTCTGGGCTTGCATTTGCCTTGTACTTTGCTTCCCTAGCCTTTTCACCTTCAGCAGCACGGCTTAGACTTACGTTGCTTCGTTTGATTGCCTTCAATCCAAATTGTTCCGCTATACTTTGTTTTGTCATATCTTCATCCCTTCTATTATCTTTGGCCGCTTCAACGGCTCTAGGTTGCTTGGGTCTTCGTAGCGTACAATCGGTACGCAGTTTTGATGGTGTTTAAGGTTTTGTGCATAAGCCTCACAGGCCTCTGGGCTTTGGAACTGCATCAAGATCATTACGGCGTAGTAGGTTACTTCCATTGGCTCTCCTTGATGGCTAAGCCAATCTGCATTGCAATCTGTGGCACAATGGCGTTGCCAAGCCCCTTGAGCCGGTTCGCTCTGTCTTTGATTCCACTGGCAATTCTTGGAATATCAGACGGCTCTAATTCAAATCCGTCGTGTCTTCCAAATCTGTCCAGCCCCTTGGGTAGCCCATCAGCCAGGTCACCCATTCTGGGTTGAGCTGTGCTGTCGGCTGTTTGCCCTGCGCCATCATCACAGCATTGGGCAACTGACCCATGTGCGCCTTCTTGCCTTCGTCCATTTTCTTTTGTGTGCTGTCGTAACTGTTGCCGCCCTTCCAATCCCTCGCTGCTGGTGTCGGCCACATTTTGTCTGGATTGAATATCGCTGCTGTCAGATTGTTTTGATGATCTGTCCTCCATTTTTTTGTAGCTTTGTTGCTGTCTTGTACTGTCGGTGTCGGCCACATTGCCACTGCCGTTGCTAATGGATTGCCTTGGTGCATCCCCCTTTTGTTGTTTGGGTTCTTGCCTGGGCCACCGCTTGCTGCTCTGGGTGTCGGCCACCAACCGCTCTTGCTCATGCTTGGTGACATCTGATTGGCTGTTGCTGTTGGAGTGTGCAATAATCCAGAGCCGCTCTCGCTTGTGGGGCGCACCGACTGAACTAGCTGGAATAATAAGCGTCGTGACGGCGTAGTCTTCACCTTCCAAATCATTGAGAACCTTATCGAGGCCCAAGGCAATGTGACCAGTAACATTTTCAAATACGGCAAACTTGGGTCTTTTGAGTGCAACAAGTTTAAGCAGCCACGGCCAGATGTGGCGAGGGTCTTCTGTGCCTCTTTGCCTGCCTGCAACGCTGAACGGCTGACAGGGATATCCGGCTGTGAGGATGGTGTTTGACCAATTAAGGTTTCTGGGAACATATCGATCTGGGTCATCTGCCAGCTCCTTTACATCTTCTGCTATCGGCACATCAGGCCAATGCTTCTTTAGGACTTTTCTACACCAAGGATCTATCTCACAGAACAATACTGGCTTGCTCAATCCAACGGTTTCAAAGCCATATCCAAAGCCGCCTATGCCAGAGCAGAGATCCACATGAGCCATCACTTACCTCTCACCAGATCAACGTAACGATCACCGCCCTTGAGCCTCACTAATGGGCTAAGAAAGTTCACCACGTCATCAAGGGATTTGCACATCGCCCAGTGAACACCTAAGTTTTCAAACTGCTCTTTCAGCAATCGCTGATTGTGGCTCAGCACACCCTTTGCCCTGCCCTTTGCATCAGGCCGTTTTAATTCTATGAAGATAGGTTTTGTATCTGGGCAGAAGATTTCCAGGTCTGGCCATCCTGATCGTGTGCCAAAGCTCTTGAGCTTCATTTTGAAACTTACATGGCGTGTACCTTCATTAGGACTGTGATGGAATACGGCGCCATCTGGTAGAGCCAAGGTTAAATACTGTGCAACGAGCTTTTGCAGCTGATCCTCAGTTATAGAAGTCATTGGCGTTCACCGCTCCTTGCGTTGCAAGCATGATTGATTTCATGTAGTCTGTGTTGGGGATAAGCCGCTGTGGGTGATCTTCAGCCAAGCACCATCGCCGTGCTATCGTGGCGTGTTTCGCACCAACCTTGTAAGCCAAATCTTTGTAGCTTAGCTTCTTAGATAACCGCCACTCGTTTAGTTTCATATCAACTCGCATCAACTTAGATCAACTTTTGACGCTCAGTATAATTAATTGACATAATACGTCAACTGTGTATTTACTATCTTTACAGGTGTGACGGTATCTGTCACTTTTACTGTACTGAAAGTAAATAAGTAACGATTATAGGTAGTTTAATTGATGTATAGTGTAACTTACTGGGAGGTTATAATGACACAAAAACTTACAATAAATCCCTATTTTGAACTTGGGAATAAAAGCAATAGGAGCATCTGTTGGATTCAAGACAATGTTTCGTCCAAAACAAAAACAATTCCACACAATCATGGCGGCTTTGGAATTATTAGTGCAAGCAGCCACGGCAACACTGCTAGTAACTGGTCTGCCAGCCAGCAATCACCCCCCCCCCCCACACGCTAAGTAAGCAAAAGATAAGCGTGGTTTTGCTCTCATGGAATACATAAGCAAAGCCATTTTGACTCTCCCTATAAAAGGGAGTATCAGATGAATAATTTCAACAATAATAGTTTTAATATGCAAACAAATAAACTCAAAGAAATAGCCAAAAGCAAAGGGATTATGGCCAAAGAACTTGCTGACATTCTTGGAACCACCAAGGAAACAGTAAGCCGCCATATGAACGGTAAGATTGCGATTAGCCACGACTTTGTAGAACGGTATGCAGATGCCCTGGATGTACCGCCCGAATGGATTATCTTTGAACCAAAGGGCATTGATGTTCTTGGCCGAATTATGCCAAACTTTATAGTTGAACAGTTTACATCCTTTGAAGAAAAGACAAAAACTGCAACAGCTCCTTTTAACTTTCCACCAAACTCAGCAGCTGTGCTGGGTGGCAATGATAAGGAGCAAGAGTTCTGGACAGACCATACGCTTTATGTGTTTGGCAGATCCGCTATGGCGAATCGAATCGTCGAGCCAGAAACAAACAATCGGTTGTCGATTATTAAGCACGATGGGAACATAAAGTTAGGTAGAATTTGGAAATCGTCACGAACAAGCGAAACCAACAAAGTGTGTTACGACATCGAAAATACACGGATGCGTGGCGACGGTTCTATGAAGCGTGAACAAGATGTAGTATGGGCTACTCCAATCCTCGCAATATATACCGAACCTAAACTCCTTGGCATCAATATAATTGATTGAGTTGACGTAACACGTCATTTGAGTTAACAATCTCTCCATATACAAAAAAATATGGGGAGATTCTATTGTCACTAAATCCTGTACCCGAATGGGCAGAAAAGTTTAGCTACTTTCACCATAGCAATCCTAAAAGCGGCAGCCGATCTGACAAGCTTTTTAGCAAGGTAATTCTACGCCCTCTCATAGACAAGCTTTACAAAGAAAATACAGAAGCCTCTAGGGAACAAGCTAGGGCTTATAGTTGGAATCGTTCACAGAATCCCAAAATGAGGGCTGGACAGCTTGTGCAACTTGGAGCTGACCTGATACTAGGCGTTGATGGAGCTGACCCTGTTGACCCTTCTGAGGCGTTTGACCATGTTTTGAAAGATGCTGAAAACTGGACACCAAGAACCTACGGCGGTGCGGATCTAACTGATTCGGATATTGCATCCATTGATAGATATAAAACAGATATTCCAGACACCATCAAAATGGCTGTTGAAGGTCTTAAAGAAGCCATGAGCCAGGACAACCAGATTATTGGTGAAGTGGATTATATTGGGCTGATGCCTCGCAACGAGATCCCACACTTTACAAAACCTGATTATGGCAGGCGTGGTGATCTTAAAACAAAATGGGCAAGCTATGCTCCAACAACTAAGTCTGGCTTTCGATCTATCTCAACGCCCAAAAATCTGTCTGGGATGTTTGATATTAACAATGTATTTCAAACGGCTGGGTGGTGGCATTTAAACGGCCATAGACCGCCCTTTCTTGTCTACGCTACAGCAACAGACTGTCAGGTATTTACGCCTAATAACAGTGATGAATTAAGCGATGACTTCTTAGCTGACTGCGTGGAGCAGATTAGCCAGATGCACAAGCGTACTGAAACAATGTTGCGTCGATCTGAAACGGTTGAAGATCTGTTTGAGCTGCTTGATCCACCAGACTTTGATTACTTTACCTGGCGTGATGAAGTGCCAGAAATAAAAGACTTGGCAAAGAAAACATGGGGGATTGAATGAGTACACCAGAGCTGAACAAGGCGTTAGTTAAATTCCACGCTGCGATGGGCGGTAACATTGGAAAGAACAGCCAAGGCTACAACTATAAGTATGCTGATCTCGCAGCAACTCTTAACGCTGTGCGAGGCCCAATGGCAGAGGCTGGGCTGTCCGTTCACCAAACTTTTGCACCGTATGATGATCATATGTTGCTCATAACGACAGTGACGCATTTATCTGGTGAAGAAATAGTTTCTAAGTTTCCGTTAAATCTAAATTGGGAAAGCTTAACAAAAGGAAACAAGCTGCAAAATATTGGCTCTACACTGAGCTACATTCGGCGGTACTCACTTCAAGCGATACTTAACTTGGCAACAGATGACGATGACGCTGTATCAAGTAGTTACGTTGCACCAAAGCAACAGCCCAAGCCTGCACCTAAACCAGTGTACGTTGAAGGTAAAGACCCACCCTTCCCTGGCGATAATAAGTACGAGCAAGCATCCAAAGAAACGCTGTTGAACTGGGCTGAACAGGCAAAAGCAGAGATTGCTGAGATTACATTCCCTGGGCGATTACCAGCCTGGAAGCGTGAAAATAATAATATGCTGGGCAGGTTACAAGAAGATCAACCAGACGCATTTAAAGAGCTTGGCGATAAATACAAAACAGCAGAAGAAAACTTGAAAGGAAAGTAAGATGAGTGAAAGAAAAGAAACTGTAGCTGAAGCTATAAGGCGATCATTTATATCTCCCAATGTTTCTGACAGCAATTGGGAAGCAGCAAATCTTGTTGATACAACTCAAAAAATAGCAGTGGCATTGTTTGAAATAGCAGAGCAAATGAAAAAAAACAGGGAGAGCAGTGACCGTATTCACGATGAATTTCGGGCTGATCGACTTAGAATAGATCAAAAATATTACGGAGATAACATTTCTGAAGTGGTAGATTTGCAAAAACATAACAATAAATTAAATGAAGAGGACGAATAAAATGGCAAAACCACAGTTAAAAAATAGCAAAGTAAACCTGATGCACAGCCTTAATTCTGGGCATTCTTATTCAGCGAGCGCATGGATACAGACTGCTGACGGCCCCAACATGAGTGATGAAGATAAAAAAAGGGCTGAGTATATTGCAAACAAACTGCTTGAATATGGAATGCGAGTATCAATTCAGTTCCAAGAAAAGGTCGTGGACTCCTACGAAAAGCGTGGATCAATGATGCTGTTCCCAGAAGACCCAAACAGGCAGGCTGGTACATTCAGCAAAGCATCGAGCGGCTATCAAGATCCAGCCAGCCAAATCAATGTCACGCCGGAAGAGATAGAGTTCTAGGATGAATGAACAAATATTTTTTACAATTCCGCAAGCGGCTCAGTTTCTATTTCCAGACAGGCCAGGACGCAGCGGCGAACACGCTCTTAGGCGGCTTGTCAAAACTAAAGAAATCCCATGCACCTGGATGGGTTCAACAGCCCTCATATCAAGAGCAACGCTGCAATCCTACGGAGTTAATAATCTATCCACGGCCTCACCAGCTTTGCGTGTGGTTGAAGAACCAAGGGTTTTACACACGGCCAATGACACGCCAGGAGCTGATTGACCTGGCGTATGAATGCTTAAAAACTGCGAGGCAATGTGAAGATACGACTGAGTGAGCAAGAGCTATCAGATATTAACCAAGCTGCAAATATGAGGACTATGATAGGTTGGGTTCTTGGACAGATGGGCGGCAAAGATAAGGCTGCCGAATCTGGCATGACTGCCTTGGAGCGAAATACATTAGCTTTAAAAAGCGAAATGGCTGTGGCCAAATGTTTTAACTTAGAATTTAATGTTCATGCAGCAGGCCCAGATAATGGGATTGATATGTATTTTGGTAAAATGAGTATTGATGTCAAAATCAGTAAGCACTGCAATGCAAATTTAATTGTTAAAAACAAAAACTGGTTTCGGTCTAAGTACGCTATTCTTGTGTTAGCAACTGAAGAGCTAGACGTTGTTGAAATTGTGGGTGGAATATCAAAAGAACTCTTTGAGCAAAAAGCAAAACAAAAAGAATTCAAACAAGGCAGAGGCTTGAGCTGGTTTGTTCCACAGCGTGATCTTGATCGTGTTGACCAAATTTGGCACAGGTTTACAACCAACATTCACGCATAAAAAAAGAGGGGCTAAGAAGCCCCTGCTGAATATAGTGTGCTATTGTTTGCGCTCTCTCTGCGCCGCCTACGGCCAGCAGCATCTTTAACCCAATGACCATAAACACGCTCAGTTACAGCCGTTGATGAGTGGCCTAGTAGGTAAGATACTTCTTTGACACTTTCACGCTGTAGCTGATCGCCTGCGTAGAAGTGTCTAAGCTCATGCCAATGCACTAGCTCAATCTCTAACCGACTACATACTTCACGCACTTTTTCACGAAACCTAGATGACGCTATAATGTGACCAGAACGTGATGACCAGACAAGTGTATCTTGAGATGGACGGCCACAATATATGTACCATTCCTTGAGCTTGGCTATAAGCGGATCTGAAAGCTCAACTTCCCTGGTTTTATATTCGCCAGTAAGACGGCCTGATTTAGTGTTAGCGGTATCGTAAAAATCATCTTCCATCGAATGGGTGATTGAAACAAAACCTTCGTCAAGGTCTAGGTCTGCCCAGCGTAATGGCCGCTGCTCTCCCTGGCGTAATCCAGTGGTAGCCGCAAACTCTGCCATTAAGCCCCAATCCAACAACGAATGATTTGCATTAGATTGTGGGTTTGGCATCGCCGCAATAATCTTAGAAATTGTATCAGGCTGCACTCGATCCATTTTACCGGCACGTTTCTTATTTTTATGTCCGTGCTTTTTGAGGTTCTGTACTTCTGAAGCTGGGTTGCTTTTGATAATGCCTGCGCCTGCATTCGCCCAAGCAAAAAGCATAACAACCACATTCCATTTATCACGCAAAGTTTTGTTTGAAACGCCAACAGACATTTGACTGACAACGTGTTGCTGCAACTGATAGCCTGTAATCGAATGAACTTTAAGACCGCCAATGCGCTGACCATTGATCTGACATTCACAGAATGTTTTGACTGCGGCTGTAATAAACTGCAATCGCTTGCCTGCAATCTCAGCACGGTTCGGCTTGTTGCGATCTACTTGCTCAGAAAGAAAGTCAATGGCCTCGCCGTTATCATAAAGTTTTGGAGCATCTGGATTGCCAGCAAGATCGTCTACAGTCCACCAAGTATTATCTGCAACAGGATTTAAAGAATCAATTACTGACTGCGCCTCCGCTTTGGTTTTGAAGAACTGCAACTTGCCACTTGGTCTGCAATCAACAGCCCAAGGAGCTTTACCAACTTTATTTTTTGATTTCCAATACGCTACTTGTAATTTTTTAGCCATTTTTCCCATCCAATTATTATTGTGATAAGAATAATATGGGTGTGCCATCCACCAAATGCAAGCAAAAAATTGACGTAAAACGTCAAGTTACCATCCACCGCTTGCAACCCATTTGCAACCCAAATGCACTTTTGCTAAAAATAATCTTTATTTTTCAATGAGTTAATTGGCTCCGGTGGATGGGTTCGAAACTAAATTTAGACGGAACATCCTTTAACAATTCGTGTTTTTTAAGGACTTCGTGTGACAATTGTAACACCATGTTAAGGGATGTTAAGGGATGTTCTGCAACCCATTTGCAACCCATTTGCAACCCAAGCTAGGCAAGGCTACGCATTCGCTGTACCAAACGCTCTGCTCTGTTTGTGACTTGACGATACCACCGGCTGTCAACCATTTCATCAGCGGCCTTGTTCCAATCCCTTGCGTCTATTCCAGCCTTCATGCCACGAAAACCACGCATCCGGCTCAGCCCCATATTGAAGACCATGTTTGCAATTATTTCTTGGGCCTCGTCAGGCAACTCATCAAAATCATCATACAATCTTTTGCAGTCAACAAGCACTGACTCTACGTCCTTTTCAAAACATTCTTTGACACGCTCATCTGTTACAGGATCACCAACATCTTTCGTTGCCTCTGGATCTGAGTCGATAATCAGATGCCCAATTCCAAACGTAGGAAGCCCTAGATGATCTAAGTACACTTCATGCTTACAACCTTCATCGATCTCAAGTTGCTGTCTTAATCTATCTATATCCATGTTACCTCAACTTAATTTTTTGCATTGCTCGATGACCAAACCAAAAACTAATTATGCCAGCAAAAAGTGCCGCCGTTTCTTGATCCCATATCGTTTGCATTGCTTCGTTCCAGTTAAATCCATTTTGCATTTGCGTGTATAAAGCACCTCCCTTAACAGCTAAGAACAAGGCTACGAATAAGTAGGTCACGACAGGCCTCACAGATCCACTCAGAGCCGCAGCAAAGCTGCTCTTGCTATTGGCCGCAGCCATAGACTCATAAATAGATTTCTGCTCGCTTATATCGGCTTCTACGTCCAGCTCCTGTAGCTTGAGTCTACTTAGCTCTGCTGCATACTTAGCCTTTGCTTCAAGCACTAATAATGCCTGGGCATCTTTTTGTTTTTGTTTGAATACAGATATAATTTCTGGAACAATGCTTGTAGCAAAGCCCAGGGCTGATCCTAGAATTGACAACATTACTCAGCCTTCAATCTTTGAAGATCATATTTCATAATAAGTAATTCCTTTTCCAACTCTCGCACTCGCTGAACAGTATCTTGTACCGCTGGCGGTGGAGCAAAGTTATCTATCCAAGAGTCGTTTTCTTCGACTTCAATAGCAATGAGATCACGATCATATTCTAGTTTGTCGAGCCGACTTGTTACTTGAAAATAAAGTATTGTGGCTACGCTGGTTGCTACCACAATCGAAATCAAAGAACTGATTGGAACAGATATATGCCGATCAGCTCCAAGCGTTAATGGGTGATCTTCTTCTTTAACTGGTTGGTTTGGCACTTACTTACCGTTCTTGCTTTTACTGTAGGCCGTAGCCCCCATGAACACACTTACAACAGCGGCTTGTGAAACATAGAATGTGTTTAGTATTCCACTAAAGTTAATGATCTTAGAACCATCTAATTGTGGTAGAAATAATAAGCCTGTAAACAGCACCATTGAACCCATCGCCACCCAAGCCATTAGTCTTTGTTGATCCATCATACGATCTAGGTTTTCGTGCATTTGCCTTTCATGCTCTAGCTTTTCTATTTTAGAGGCCATTGCCAATTCGCCGTCAGATACCGTTCCATCTTGGTCAAGATCAAACTGTTCCCATGCACTGCCTGGCTGTAATTTTTTTGCTTCTTTTTTCTGTTTCATTTCAATAACATCCATGCTGGTGGTTCATGTATTACTTTAAGATAAGTGACTATAAAAACTCCAATGGTAATGAAGATCAATTGCTTGTTGCCAAGATCAAACATTTACTCCAGGTCATCTATATTGCATGGCAAAGAGGTACATAAGATAGCCACCGCCAGCAGTTATACAGATCGATACTGCCCAACCAATAGCTGTCAGTATTTGGTTCTTACGTTTCACTTCTGCATATCGCCCCTGGATAGCATCTTGCTTTTCAGCTGCCCTCATCTGTTTGAATTGTTTCCAGGCTGCTTCGCCACGACTAGCAAGAATTATTTGACGTATATTATATTCGGTGTCTTCAGCTTGCTTTAGGGCTATGAACTTTTCCATAGCCGAAGGGCCACCAGTTTTCTTGGCTGACTTTGCATCGGCTTTAATGTCATCAATGGCTGAAAATAAAGACCCCATATCCTTGCCAAGTTCGTGTAATGATTTTGCTCCAGCCACGCCTGCTTTAACGGCTGCGAATGAAGCCATCATTATCGTTACTGGATCTGGCATAGTTTAACCTTTGATTACCAAGCTTAGAAGTAATACAATCGTAGTTCCAGCTGAGCCAATCAGCACCATTTCAAGGCGTTTGACACGGCTGATAATCTCAAGCCAACGCTCTTCTGATACAGCCTTATACGTGTCTAGTTCTGCTTTTACTTCAATAATTTTCATCAGCTTTTAACCCAAGCAGTTGTATCTTCATTCCAGTAATAATCTTCACCATCATCTGGATAAGAAACTGGAGCTTCATAGATCCAAGATGTAGTATTTAAAACCCATGAATTAAATGGTTTAGGTGGAATAAAAACATTATTATCTTTATCGTATGTAAATCCTTCACCTGCATAATGTGTTCTAAATTTAGAATTATAACTTGTTTGAACCCAGTTTCCACTCAGCAAATTTTTACAAAAGTCTATACCTTTGCTCTCTTGTTCAACACCATCGCCATCTAACAATTCATTATTATGAACAACAATAACTCTTAAAACAATATTATTATCATCAATTTCTGCAAAGTGTGCCATTAGAAAGTTATGCTCCCACTACCTGTAAATCTGTAAATATTAAAAGTTCCTGATTGTGTTACTGTAGGCGAACCAGTTGTTGCTGCAGCAGTTGCTTCAGTGCTTATAATAAATACTCCACTACCACCATTTGCTCCCAATCCACTAGACATTCCTCGTCCACCTGCACCACCGCCAGTATTTGCAGTTCCTGCAGTTCCTGCACCACTTTTTCCACCTGCACCGCCACCACCTGCACCTGCAGTTCCTTCTGAAAGAGTATTACTAGCCATTCCACCTGCACCACCGCCTCCAAAAGTTTCAGAACTTCCTGTTATTGTAGTGGTTACACCTGCACCGCCATCGCCACCTGCATAATTTTCCGCAGACGCTGCACCGCCACCACCACCTGCTTTAGAATTACCTGTTAATCCATCGGCTGTGCCACCACTGAAAGCACCACCTGTGCCAGTACCACCATCATTACCAAAATCACCGCCTGTACCACGAGTAGAAGCTCCTGCACCACGCCCACCGCCTCCACCGCCACCTGCTCCACTATTAGGAGCATTTACAAGCGAAGTACTATTATTGTTATGTTCACCACCTGCACCACCGCCTTGCACACCAATACTGTCGATGTCACTTTCTGTAGTTCCTCCAACAGCAGCAGTAGCAAAAGTAAAACCAGAACCACCACCACCGATTGTAATTGAATACTCTGTTCCCGCAGTAAATTCAAAAGCAGATGATGAAGACCGCACACCACCGCCACCGCCTCCACCTGCTCTCTGTTGAGAGCTACCTGTACCGCCACCGCCTCCACCACCGCCAACTAAAAAATAAGTCAACTCAGTTGATGCAGCTACACCTGCTACTGTTACAAAGCCTAAAACATTGTAACCAAATCCACTCATAAACCTATCCTATGCGTCATTTGCTGCGTTAGTAGTGAAGAACAGTTTTATACCAAGCAATCTTGCATCTCCTGATTGGTCATCAGCAGAAACATCTCGACTTACTTGGAAGAAACATAAATCATCTGCAGCAGGTGAACCTGCTATTGTTACTGCTCCACTTGCATTAGAAACCATCAAATCATTTGAAGTACCGCTATGAGCTTTTGCAGTCGTAACAACAACTGTTCCAAAAGCAATATTGATAGTATCATCATTACTTGAAGCTACACCTGCTAATCCCCATGCAACTGTTCCTGTGTTTGTTCCTGTAACTGTCCAAAAAGGCTGAAAAGTTATTGTACCTTCATTCCAACTTTTAGGAAAAGCTATACTAAATTGTGCAAAATCATCTGCACCTGTAGCAAAATCTAAACATTTTAAGTCTGGTCTTCCTGCAGTGGTTTCTACTTGAGTTAATGCAGAGCAACCATTTGTTGTGCTTGGATACATAGCTGCAGCAGGAATCCAAATAGTTTCTTTTCCTGCAACTTTAACAGCAGCACTAGAAACCGTTAGATCGCCATCAATATCGGCATTCCCACTTATGTCTAAGGTAGCTGCATCAAGTTCACCTGTAAGTGTTACATTCCTAAATCCAGTTATATCTTTGTTAGCATCTACGACTGCTGCTTTACTTGCTGCGACTGTGCCTGCTGTAATACCATCAATAGACTCTAAGTCATTTTCATTTATATCTGCTGAACCAATTACAAAGCTACCACCTGTGATTGCTCCTGTAGTAGTAATAGCAGATGCACCAGTATTTATAGTTCCAAACCCTGATGTAATAGAACCTGCATCTAAAGCACCAACTGTTGTTGCTGCTGTTGTAACAAGGTTAGGCATTGCCGTAATTTCATCGTCCAGGTAAGCCGCTAGTGATTGAACAGTAATTTGTTTAAGAGTTCCACCGTTTCCACCATCGCTAAAGACTAAACCATCGCCATCAACAACCGTTACAGTAGCAGGCGTTGTTTCTGAACAATCCAAAATATTTAATTCATCGGCCGAAGCTGTAAGACCAACAATGTTATTTGACTGCCCTGCAATCGTTCCAACGTAGGCTTTGATGCTTTGCTGCGTGGCCAAGGCTGTAGCTGAGTCTGAAGCAAAATTATCTTCATCAAGTACCGCTGTAACTGTAGAGCCAGAAGCTAGGGTCAAACTTACGTTGGCTGTAATACCACCACCACTAGCAACCGTAATAGCATCCGTTCCGTCTGTAAATTCTATTAACGCTGTTTGTATTCCACCGCTTACAAGTGTAGACGATAACTTTCCTGTGCTTGGATTATAGGTTAAATTACCGTCACTTTCTAATCCAATGTTTCCACCGTCAACATCACCACCAGCCGTGAATACAACCGCATTATCTTCATTTGTGCTTTCATTATCCGTAATTGTAACTGTTGTTGCAACGGTTGCTGTTGAAGCTGTGCCTGTAACATTACCTTCCAGGTTAGCTACAAGAGTTCCAGCGGTGATGTTTAAATTGCCTGTACTCGATGCAGTTGCTGTTGTTGTACCTAAAGTCCATTTATCCTCAGACTCATCCCACATTATTAAAGCGTCATTGCCTGTAGAGCCACGCTCAATAATTATGCCTGCATCGTTTCCTGTTGATGCTCCTGTGTTTAATCCAACAAGGCTATCTTTAACCGCAAGGTTTGCCGTATCAACAGTTGTCGTTGAACCGTTTACCGTTAAATCACCTGTCACGGTTAGGTTATCATTGATGGTTGTTTCAGAAGTTGTATGGCCAATGGAAATTGCCGTTCCGTTAACACCTGTTCCAATAGCGACTGACTCATCCCCATCGCCTGTGTCTATGATTAGATAAGGATTAGAGCCTTGTTTAATAGTTAAAGCTGTAGCAGAATTATCGGATACAGCTACAGCTATGTCAGTGCCGTCTGCACTTATTGAGTCTAGTGCTATATTGCCTACATTAGTTATATTTGCATCGCCAAAAGAAGTAGCTGCTAATGTTGTTGCTCCTGTTACTCCTAATGTGCCGCCTACTGCTAGGTTACCAGAAATATCAGCAGCACCATTGATATCAATAGTAGTGGCGTTAATTTCTATTTCAGTATCAGAAACTAAATCTAATACACCGTCTGCTGATTGATGAATATATGTACCGCTATCACCAAATTGCAGTTGGCTTGTGCTATTTAATAATACGCCTACATCTGCAACATGAGTTAGCGTTACATCCTGGTCATCACCTAGTTTTATGATTGCACCGTCAGCTAGAAATAAATCACTAAACTGCAATGAGCTTGTACCTAAATATGCTCCATCAGAAGCATCTGGAGCAAAGCCTGTCGTTGCTGTTATAACTGTTCCTTGTACTGTGCTAGAACCTGTTACTGCGCCTGTTACGCCAAGTGTGCCTGCAACTGTAGCATTACCGCCAACCGCTGCATTTACATCAACATCAAGCGTATCGATATGAGCCGTTCCATCAATGAACATATCTTTAAATTCAAGAGATGTTGTTCCTAAATCAACATCGTTATCAGTAACAGGTGCAATAGCTCCATCAACAAGTTTAATTTGGTCAGCTGCGGCTGCCCTTAAAATGATGGTATTATCTGTACCAAAATCAATATCGTTATCTGCATCACGCCCAACCACCAGGCTTGTATTCAGTATCGATGTAATATCTGTTTGCGTGGTGATAAGGTTTTGAACAATCAAAGACCACTTTGCAGAATCTGTGTTTGTCGTAAGAGGTTGAGAGCCAGAACTTGTGTGGGCAGTAATACATATAAACACATTGTTTGTGCTTGTGTCTTTTACCAAATCCCTGACAACGTAGGCCGTAGAAGCTCCCCAATCGCCTTTGAATGAACCAAGCTCCTGGGCTACAGATAACTCGCCAGAGCCATCAAAACTTAACAGCTTGTTTGCTCGATCCGTTGCTGAGTTTGTAAACTCTGTAGAAGTCATCGTGTTTGTTCGTGATAGCTTCAACGCACGGTCAAGCTCTTCATTATTTTGCAAAATTAAATGCGTTAATTTATCGAGCTGGTTTTCTAAGTTTGCGGCTGGAAAAGGATCATTAGCAACGAGGTCAAGCTCTTGAGCAACTGTCTTAGCTCTCCGTAGCGTTATTGTTTCGCCAGAGGCTGGGATGTTGCCGGATGTAAATGTAACCGTACCACCGCTTGTTTCACCAATCCCTGAAGCATTGTAGTGGGATCCTGATGTTTTAACGCTTTCCGTGCCAGTCGCACTTCGCACAATGACTTGCAAATCAGCGTCAGCAAAGACTTTAAAATTATACGCAAAGGCAGCTGTTGAGCCATCGCCGTTAAACTGCCGTTTGGTATTGGTTGATGATACTGTCATCGTTTGAGTCCTTCTTCTTTTACAAGTTGGCTTTCGGTATAGGCTTTTCTAAGCCCTTCGTTTCCTTTCAAGTTTATCAATGCTTCAAACCCAGCATTTAAATATTCTTGTTCTTTTGCTTTTACTAATGACGCTTTTTGAAAATCATTTGCTTTTTTATATAAGGGGCTTGCTGCAACTAAATCTAACAACGCATCTCTAAAATCCATAATACCTCTGCTTTGTTTTATAGAGATTTCATTTTTAGAAAGATTGACCCAATCGCTTATATTTTTATTTGAAAGCTTAATGCCTGCTTTACGATTTGTAGGTGAAGTTAGTGGCCAGCCATTCGTAACAGCTGCAACTCGCATAAGTTCATTTTCAAGAACAGAAGGGTCTTTGCCTTCTTTGAATCTAATACCAGTTATATTGTTCCACAAAGTATAGCCTGGCGATGTTGCCCAATGGTAATCGTCAGCACCTAATGTATTTCCAAGCGTATCATAAAGCACAACATTTTTTTGCGTTTCATCTCTGAAGTTACTATCTTTAGCATTATACGCATCAACTTGCTTGAGTATGTTCATAGCCACAGTTGTCATATCATTTTTAGCTGTACCCACCATTCTAAAGTCAGGGCCGCCATCAGGATGCTTAAATCTAAGTTCGCCGCTAGGTAGCTTTTCATTAACATCTGCTAAGGTGTAGTATTCTACAGGTACTGTTGTACGAGTCTTAATAGGATCTGTGGTTCTATTAATCATGCGTAACAAACCACTTATTGGAAAACCGCCATCTGTTGTGGCTTCCGCTGGGCCTCGCAATAAATTAACTATATTGCCGTCTTCCAGTGCAGACGTAATATCTGAAAGACCTTTTAACATTGGGAGCTGGGTGTAGTAATCTGCTGTAGATGCAAGGGTGGCCATTACAATGTTCTCTCTCATTTCTGGATCTCTTGTGCGAACCATGCGTTGCATAATATCTGCGGTAATTCCAATGATAGCCCCTACTGGCTCAAACCCATGATAACTCACATAAGTTAATTCACCATTAGGTCTGCCATATTTATCGTAGATTGGTAGCAATTCGTCATTTTCATCTTTTGGCCAAGTATCATTATTCTTACGAAATACCAAGCTATAGGGCTGCCATCCTTTCGGTAAAGCTTCTCGTACCTTTTTATCTTGCGGCATTGATCCAGTGATCTGCCCATTCATGGCATACTCACCAACCATAAACATGGATGCGCTACCGACTGCTAGTTTTCCTACTGCTCTTTGATGGCCTTTAGCTCCATTCTTTCCAAGAAGATCTGCGTATGTGCGAGGTGCAAATAAGGGCATAAAATCAGATGTTGCCAGCATTGAATTGGTGGGAGCTGTTACAAATGGAAATAAAAATCTACCTACCCAAGTTCTTTGAACCATGCCAGACATTTTTCCAAACGTGCCAAGATCTGACATCATTGTATCGTATCGAGCTTTTTTATCTAACTGCTCACCAACCGCACCAGGATCTAGCGCAAGCATCCCAGCTTTATCTGCGGCTTGCTGGTCTGTAAAACCTTGGTTCTTAAAGTGTTGGTAGCGTTGGTTAACTAAAGTATAGAGTTCCCCTCGTTGCGACATTGTTTTAAAAAATTCATCAGCCGTTAACATCCCACGAAATGGCAGCCGAACAACTTTTCCAAAAACATCAATAGCTCTTCCTATTGTTGAATACTCTGGATCTGTGCCACTTGCTATGGATTTATACTCTTCAAGATCTGCACGATTTACCTGGCTTGCCGGCATTTCTGTTCTAAAAGCTATTGAACCTAATTTCATGGCATCTTTAAAAGCAGCCATCTGCCCTTTAATTCTTAAATAAGCATCATTTAAGTAAACTTGATCTTCTGGTATTTTTGCTCTTTGACCAATAAGTTTATATCCACCTCGTACAAATGCTCCATACATACCGGCAGCTTGCTCAGCCGGAAGTTGATAAAGCATAAATGTTGCACTGCCTAAGATGTTTTTAAACTGTGAAGCTGTTTGCCAAAGAAGCCCTGCAAGGTAGGCTTCATGCACTTGTTTTTTTAATTTTGCACCAAACCCATTTTCTGCAAATTTATTAACAGCTCCTAGACCACCTTCTTTCTGCGCTTTTAGTAAATGTTTTGCTAGTGTTTCTGTTGTAACATTTGCACCAGTTTCATTCAGCATTCGCATAGCTTCTTGCCCTGCACGAATGCCATCCATTTCACCGCCAACATCGATACGAAATGACTGTAACGCTCTGGCAGCTTCTGTCTGTGCGCCTTTGATCTGCAACTGTATGCCAGCATGAATTGCTAGTTGCCTGCGAAATCGCAACCGATCTAATGCATTAGCCTGGCCACTTTCAATTTTAACAGCCATATCATTAAGTTGCTGGGCTGAGTCAACAAGCAACATACGAGAGGCAACGAGTTCTTCAGCATTTAAATTTGCGTCACCAACTTTGCGAGATAGTAATTTTCTTTTAAAACCCATTTCGTCAGCAGCAATTTTTGCCGCATCTGCCATAGTAGTTTTGTTATCTCTAATGCCTCTGGTTACAACATTTTGCGGATCTTGAAGTTGTTGCGCTATTATTTGTATGCTGTTTTTTACATCATCTGAGCTTGTAATGTTACCAAAATTAAAACCAGATTTATCATTACTAAGATCGATTGCTGCTTGTCTTTGAATTAAAACTTTATCTGTTAATTCTTCAGAGGCTACATTTTTTGTAGGATCTGAAGCTTGGATGTTTTCGTCAGCTTTAAGCGCTCTTTTTGCCTGCTTATTTACATCTGTCGCCATAGATTCAGCTGCGCTAATTTCTTCTTCTAATGCTTTTTGTGCAGACAATAAATCATCTTGAGCTGGTGATGCACTAAAGTTTTGGGATGCAAATTCTTTTTGGCCTTCTGGTGAAAGCAATACTTTCGATTGTTCTTCTTGTGTTTTTCGCAAAGAATAATCAGCATTATCTTGAAGCAAAGGCATCTCTTGTTCTGTTGGTACTCTTGCTGGCTGGTTACTTGGCGTAACATCACTTACTGTTTTCTTACCTAAGTTCTTAAACAGTTGCCCTAAAGCACTACCGCCAGCCATTTGAATAGGTTTATTGTCAACCTCTGGCCCTTGGCTAACTTCTGTAACGTCACCTCGCATACGCTCAGCCTCGTTCATGCGGTTCTGCTCTGCCAGATCCTCTGCCGATAATGATAAATTTAATGCCATGCCATAAAAAAAGGCCACATAAAGTGACCTTATCCTTAATTAAATTGTTATGTTGTATTATGCTGGTCTTTTTACAGAACCTGATACATAAAGTTGCCCAAAACTTTTACCAGTTTTTTCAGCAGCTAACTGTCTGCGAATTTGTTTTACCACAACATCATCTTCGCCAGCTTTTGCAATGCGTCTTTTTAATGTTTCTTCTAACTCATTGACTGGAGCTGAGGTATTCATCATAGCTTGTTCCACCATTGATATAATCCATCCCTTCATTCTTAAACACTTGTGTATCGTAATACACAGTATCAGCATAGGTTACACCTTCTACATTAATCATTTCTTCAGTTATTTCAAGATAAAGATCGGCTTTTTGTCTAAATATTTCTGACGCATTTGCTGGATCAAAATTTGGATCAAACTCTGGAATGTATTGAAACCGTATACCGTTAATGCCTGCTGTCTGTTGTCCTTGGTTTTTTGTAAGGGCTTGAACATCAACTCGATCACCTTGTCTAGCATCTGTAATAAAAGTAAACCCAACAAGATCTCTATCTCGTAAAAGATCTGTAACCTTTTTAGTAAGGGCTTGTGTTCCAGCAACATCAGTACGATTTTTAAAATAAATTTCAACGCCAGGTCTTGCCCCAGAAACTGTAGGATCAACAACTTTAGAAATAAATACGCTGTCTTGATTGTTCTTTTTACCAGCCTCTACAAGTGAGCGTGTTACAGCCGTTGGATCAAAATCTGTTTGCGTTACAATTTCAAAATTAAGCGACCTTTCCGTATCACCCATAAACTCACCAAGTGTATTATTAGCCTGGTAGCCAATAACTGTTGGATCGTCAACAAGCGGTGCAGTCAACTCAGCAGCTAAATTTGCTTGCTGAACATTGCTTGGTACAGCGTCTGGCCGTTCCATAGCAACACCGCCAACCATGCGTTGCGGTGCGCCCTCTAATGTTTTTAATTCTGCCTTAGCAGCCGCAATTTGTTCTGGGTTACTGTTTACTGAATTGATAATACTTCGTAATTCTTTTGTCCTAGAAAAGTCTGATGAGCCGCCATAGACAGATTCAAAATCTAATGAGCCACCTTCGCCTGCTTTTGTTGTCCAGCCATTCTTTGTCCATTTTTCTTTTTCTAGAAACCAAACAACTGCTTGCAAATCATCGGGGCCAAGATCGCCAAGAGATGGATCAACTTGTTGTATCATACCACTTTGATTTATTGCATCAGCTGCTTCAGAAAATACTTTTTGGCCAAAACCAAACTCAGATCCTATTATCGGATTTTCTAGAGTGCTTCCTGTAAGATGGTTACCAGCAACGGCTTTTTCTACTGGTGGCGGTATTCTAGGCAACCCAGAAGCATCACGCAAATATCGTGCAGCCCATACATCAACCGTAGCATCATTTCCAAAACCAATTAGATTTCCTGTAAAGTTTTTCGTCTTAGGAGAACTTCCTTTTTTAATCTGTCGAAACATATCAAGAAGAGCTTGTGTAGCTGCTGGACTGTTTGTGTTAAACAATTCACCACCAGCTTTTGTAATAAGTCGGAACGGACTGTTTTCATCCTTATGTAAAATAGCCAGATCCTTACTACTTAACGACTCGCCTGCTTCAACTTTCTGTGAATACATTGCTATTTCGTTATCAAACTCGCCTCGACTAAAGCGGCGCAAGACATTTAATGAATTTTCGTAATTTTGTTGCACGTTTGTTTGAGCAGACGTTGCCCCGATTATATCAGCAAAAACATCTGCCATACCGCCAAACTCTTTACGCAATCGAGAGCGCATGGAACGATACCAATTGGCCTGCGCTATAATATCAATAGCTGCTTGATCTCCTGTTTTCGCTCTTTCCACAACGCCTAAAACATCGTCATACATTCTGGACGCTAGATTATTCTGATGCTTTAAAACGGATGCACTGTCTTTCTTAGACCCTGGCGGTATATGAAAAGCGTAGCTTGGTTGTGACCATCTAAGATCAAAACTACCGTCTTTTTTAACTTTAAAAACTGGTAAGTTACTATCTGTGTTTAAACTTATTGGCAACCAACCGTCTTCTGGTGGGTATTCATTTTTAATTCTTAGTGTTTCTTCTTTAACAATCTTCGCCTGTTTTGGGTTTATTGCAGCTTCATTAATTTTAGAACGCTCAAGTCTTTTTAAGGTTTGACTTACAAACGTACCAAGTGGGCTGCCTTCAGCTTCTTGAGCCGTTAAAGCTGTGCCAGTTAACCCACCAGCAGCCAATTGAAATGCTTTATTTCCTAATATTTTAACAGCAGCAAATACAACGCCAGCCAATAGCGGAATATCCGTTGTTGCTTTTATTCTGCTTGCTAGTCGCTCATCTAAAGTTGCGTCATCAGGATTTTCTATTGATGCACTTAGATACGAGGTGATTTCATTTTCTAAACCTAAAGCTGCCGCAACCTCAAATATATTGCCAATATACGGCCCCTCAGACATCATTGCGCCTGCGTCTTTCATGGCAACTTTGCCAGCAGATCCTAGTGGGCCACCAGGCGTTAATGAATATCCAACAACGTAAGATATTAATTCTTTTGCCATCATGCCAGGCTTTGTGTCTGGCTCAAACATAGAAACATCGATGCCCTCAAATCCTGTTGCATCCATTATTATTTCTTTTGGATTTATTTCTGGGAATGCTTGGCCGTCAAACAAATTAGGATCAAGTTTAAACTGTATATATTTACCAAGAAAATCAGACGCAGTATCTGTAAAACGATCAACACCTTGCGCTACGCCAGTTATAATAGGATCTGCAACTGTTTTAACAGCACTGCCAAGATCGTCATAATACGCCTGTAATCCATTGCCTCTTCTATTTTTTGGAATAGGAAACGCCATCTGCTTTGAGCTTGCTGGCATTTGTATCATTTCTGCTGGCGCATTTCCGACAGATGTATAGCCACCAGTATCAAGCGGCATAAATAATTTATCGCTTTTTGACTCTTCATCATACTGACGTACAAGGGTACTCTTATCCATCTTATCTACAGGAAAGTTTGCTTTTTGTATTAGTGATGCCGAATAGTATCGATCAAGCTCTTCATCGCCATTTGTATAAAGTTCATCTTCCATTAGTAGGTCACTTCTATGTACTTATCATATGTTGAAAGTTTATCTTTTGTTTGTTGGTAAATACGCCGTGTTTCTTTAAGAGCCTCATTGTTACCAGAAAGGGTACGTTCTTTTTCGTCATTCCAAGCCTCAAGCTGGGCATATGGGCTGTCTGTGGAATTTAAAACTAATTGATTGTTTGTTAATGCAGCAATACTTGAAAGCTGAGCTAAGTATTCACCCTTGAGCTGTTTAACAATTCTTATCTCAACATCTGCTAATAATTCATTTGCTTTGTCTTTTATTTGGCCTCGTGTTAAAGACGATCCTTCAGCAAGTTTATTTTCAACAAACTGAGTTAATTCATTATTATAATTTAAATATTCACGTTTGACGGTTTTTGATGTTAATCCTTCTACGTCTTGCAATGGATTATAACCAATTTCATTTTGACCAAAAAGTCTAAATTCTGCTAGATTATCGTCACTTTCTGATAAAATAAGTTTTCGCACTGTTTCAAACTCAGGTGCAGTCAATTTACTTCTATCATCAATTAGGTTGCTAAAAGTATAGCTTCCAATGCTTGCTCGAAACGTTATACTTGAAAAATCATCTTCATTAGTTGTAGCCGAAAAACCTGACCCTATTGTGTTGGCTAATTCTAGTTCTGCTTTTTCACGTTCAGTTGGGCTTGCCCAAGCAGCATTTCTATCAAAGAAATCAAAAATAACTTGCTTTGCTGTTTCACCATTAATCGGCCCATCGCCAAATATTGCTGCTTCTTCTGTTGGGTTAAAGTGCATATTAAATTGTAAGAAATCTGCAGCCTTAAAGGTATCGGAATCCTTAATTGTAACAATAGAAATATATCCTTTTTTACGATTTCTTTTTTTGTTGTTTGTGTATTCTTCAGT
>UEXM01001134.1_pt1 | contig 23974 bp, 19 predicted proteins | sample 1796661 | NCBI WGS metagenome assembly UEXM01 (sample SAMEA4772469, study PRJEB27181) | metagenome | reverse complement strand
CGAATGACCTGCTGGATCAGCGCGATACCCTGATTCGGGAAATGGCCCGTTACGTCAACGTCACTACCATCAGCCGTGAGGACGGTGGCGTCGACGTGTTTATTGGCCAGAGTCAGCCACTGGTGGTGGGCTCGGATACGCAGCAACTGGTGGCGGCGCCGGGTAACCTCGATGCCAGCCGGTTTGAACTGTATTTTGCCAAGAGCACCGGTCTGCAGAATGTCGGCCGACAGATTACCGGCGGTGAACTGGGCGGTTTGTCGCGCTTTCGCAGCGAGGCACTGGATCCGGCGCTGAACGCACTGGGCCAGATTGGCCTGGCGCTCACCGACGCCGTCAATAAACAGAACGAGCTCGGTGTCGATCTGGAAGGCAGTCTGGGTGGTTCCATATTCCGTGATATCAACGACCCTGTCGTCGCCGCCAACCGGGTCAAATCAGACAACCGCAACGCGCCGCCCAATGACAAGGTGATGAGCCTTAATATCACTGACATGTCGGCGCTGACCACCAGTGACTACGAGCTGGTATTCCCGGGTCCGGGCGGACAGCAGTACAATCTGGTACGTCTGTCTGATGGCGAGATGGTAAACAAAGGTATGCTGGGCGCGGCCATGCCGCAAGAGATCAAGGCTGACGGCTTTACGCTGCGTATTGAGAAGGGCACCTTTGATGCAGGTGACCGCTTCCTGTTACAACCGACCCGTACCGGTGTAGGTCAGATGGGAGTGCAGCTCACGCGTCCGGAAGAGTTCGCCTTTGCCTCGCCGCTACGTATCGATACCGCCGGCAGTAACCAGGGCGGCGTGCAGGTGTTGGGATCAGAAGTACTGAGTGTCGAGACTCCGTTCTTCGCCAACGAAGGCAATTTTAAGCCGCCGATTGCTGTGCGGTTCACCTCGGCTACCACCTACGACATTCTGAACTACTCTGACCCGGCAAAGCCGGTGCAGATGGATCCGCCGCTGCGCAATCTGCCGTTTATTCCCGGCGCGCAGAACTCGTTACTGCCCAGTGACCCGGACGGTACCTCGGTCAGTTCCTTGCCCGCGGTGTCAGCGGTGCAGCCAGACTCGACTGTCAACGGATTCCTGGCAGAAAACCTCAGCATTGAGACCACGAATCCGGAAACCGGTTTTATCAGACAGCAGCCGCTGAGCGTGGCTATCAATGAACAGGCGTCAGACACTGCACGGCGCCTGTCATCGCTCGATGGCGTAACGGCGACGGCTTACACCGAAGTCTCGCTGTCAGGCTTCGCCGACGGCCCTGCAGATGAGCCCTTGCTGCTGAGCCTGAATGGACAGGATCTGATGGACCCGGACTTCGTGTTGCCGGGAGAATCGGCGCCACGGCCGGTCCCCAGCGAACCCAATGCCGACTTCCTGCGTGACCGTATCAATAACAATGCCGAACTGGCCAAGCTTGGCATTTCCGCGCGCAGTGATGGTAGCAATCTGACAGTGTTTGCCACCAGTGGTATTGATCTGAAATTCACGGTCGAAGGCGTCGGTTCATTGACGGCTGGAGCTGAGCTTGTCAGCAGGACCGATGCCGCTGATCCGACCACTGAGTTCACCAAAGGCGGGCAGATCGATGTGCAGCTCGCGGCCAACACCGTTCTGGTGTCCAACCAGCCGGCAGGTCGTTTCGGCGCCAACCCTGTTGGTGACAGCAACTTCCTGGGCATTCAGCTTAGTATGACCAGCGGCAGTGGCGCAGATGGCCGTCCCGGCGTCGGTGACACCTTCATGATCAGTTACAACAAAAACGGTTCGGCTGACAGCCGTAACGGTGCCGCCATGCTGGCGCTGAACAGCGATACCAGTCTCAGTGGCGGCAACCTGAGTTTTCAGGATGCCTACGGTCAGCTCGCCGAGAAACTGGGTATTCTGACCAGTCAGGCGCGGGTGAATCAAAGTGCCAGCGAATCCATGTTGCGCCAGTCCATGGATGCCATGCAGTCGGTATCGGGCGTCAACCTGGAAGAGGAAGCGGCGCGGCTGATTCAGCTGGAGCAGCACTACAATGCGTCGGCCCGGCTGATCGGTCTGGCGCGGGAATTGTTCGACACCCTGCTAAATATGTAATGCTGAGGTAACGTTGCCATGACTATTCGATTATCCACCAGTCAGATGTACAGCCGCGGGCTGAACTCCATGCTGGATGTACAGCAGGCGGTTAACAAGACGCAGCAGCAGATCTCCACCAACAAGCGGGTGCTGACGCCGGCGGATGACCCGATTGCGGCCGCACGTATTCTGCAGCTCAAGCAGGAAAAGGCCAACACCAATCAATTTAACAACAGCCTGTCGACGCTGAACAACCGTCTGCAGCGTGAAGAAACCGCTATTGCCGGTGTCAGTGACCAGATTCAGAAAGCCCAGGAACTGATCCTGCAGTCAGGCAATGCCGCTCTCAATTCCGACCAGCGCAAATTTATTGCGGTCGAGCTGCAGTCGCTGGTGGACGGCATCGCGCAATTGATGAACAGCAAGGATGCCAGCGGTGAGTATTTGTTTGCTGGCAACCAGGGCAAAACGCAACCATTTGCCAAAGCTGCCGATGGTCGTTACGCCTATCAGGGGGACGAAGGACAGCGCTTCATCCAGGTGGGGCCGGTGACCTCAATTGCCGCCAACGACTCCGGCTTTGCCGTGTTTATGGATATTCCCGGCGTGGAGCCCGGTTTTGCCGTCAAGGCAAGTCAGGGCAACACAGCAACGCCGCCGGCGCAGATTGACGGTGGTGTGGTCAGGGACGCGGCACAGTTTGCGGATTTCTTCCCGGAAAGTGCAGCGATTAAATTTCAGGACGTCAATGCTGTTACACCGCCGGGCCTGAACTTCACCATCACCCAGGTATCCGATGGCCGCGTGATCAATGCCAACGTGCCCTATGTTTCCGGCAAAAATATCGAGTTTAATGGCATGTCCGTGCGTATTCAGGGCCAACCGGCGCCGGGGGACACTTTCATGATCGAGTCGGACAACCGCAAAGGTTTGCTGGCCGGGCTGGAGGAATACATTCAGGTGTTGCAGCAACCGGGTAACAGCACTGCGGACCGGGAGCGCCGGCAGCTGGCGCTGAGCAATACCATCACCAATCTGGACAGCGCGCAGGGCAAACTGCTGGACACGCGCGCGGCGGTGGGTGCCCGTTTGAATCAGGTGGATTCGGCGCGGGCCAACAATGATGATTTTGATCTGGTCATTGATTCCGCCCTGTCAGAGCTGGAAGACCTGGATTACGCCAAGGCGATCAGTCAGTTGACACAGGAGACTTTTGTGCTGGAGGCGGCGCAGGCCAGCTTCAGCAAGATAAGCGGATTGTCCCTGTTTAACTACTTCTAAAAAATTCTCTATTTTTTCGCTAAAGAAATTATTTATCTGCCGATAGATATTCCTTAATGCGATTTTTCATCAGATGCAGGCGTCGTGATTCGGCGCCGAGTTCGTCGCGATTATTTTTTACCATCTGAACAATATCGCTATCCTGGTCACGAATTTTTTTGATATCCTGCTGAACGATCGGGATCAGATCCTGAATCAGAGCCTCGCGGAAAAAATATTCCAGCGCCTGCTCACGTTCGCCGTGCAGGCGATCAAGGTTATCCCAGTCCTGGCGCCTTGCACTGTGCAGTAATTGCTCTGATAGCGCCATGATCTGTTGCCAGGCTGCTAGCTGTGTGGCGCGAATTTCGGTTTGATCTGGCAAAGCCATACGAGTCGATTCCGTTATGCCTGTGATTGGTGAGCATATAGTAGTAGCGGCTGATCAGGATAGTATCAAGTGCAATGCACTATAACCACTTCGGCAATAAAGTTCTAATCGCTTCGAAAAAAAGTTCTAAAGAAAATTAATTTCTGCCGAGCTGCGAAAAAAATCCCTCCTGCGCCTAAAGCTTTGATTTTCTGTGTCGTTAAACGTGATAACGCATAAGGTTGAGCACACTTAAGACTCTCCGGATGCGGCTCGGTTTAATACGTAAACTCAGGAGTAACTAAGCATGGCTCAAGTCATAAATACCAACATTGCTTCACTGAACGCGCAGCGTAATCTGAACAGTTCACAGGCCGGTACTAACCAGGCGCTGGAAAGACTGTCTTCAGGTCTGCGAATCAATAGCGCGAAGGACGATGCGGCCGGTTTGGCGATCTCCACGCGTTTCGAATCACAAATCAAAGGTCTGAACGTTGCGATCCGTAACGCAGGTGACGGCGTGTCTCTGGCGCAAACGGCAGAAGGCTCACTCGGTTCCATGACGGAATCACTGCAGCGTATCCGCGAACTGGCACTGCAGGCATCAAACGGTACCAACAGCTCCGCTGACCGTGACGCACTGAACGCAGAAGCACAGTTGCTGATCGAAGAAGTCACCCGAGTCTCTGAAGGCGCGAACTTTAACGGTGTTAACCTGCTGGACGGCTCACTGAGTACTTCTTTCCAGGTCGGCGCCAATGCAGGTGAAACGATCGGTGTTTCCATCGGTAAACTGACTGCTGATACGCTGGGTGTGTCCTCGGCCAATGGCGTCAGCGCCACAGGCTCTGACAACGCTCTGAGCAGCGGTGACCTGGTCATCAACGGAACTACCGTGGGTGCGTCACGCGCCTCTGATGACAGCGCTTCTACCTCCAATGCTGCGGCCAGCGCCATCTCCAAAGCCGCTGCCATCAACCGTGTGTCTGATCAATCAGGTGTCACTGCCGTGGTTGATACCAACATCTCTGCTGGCTCGGCAATGACTGCTGCGGCGACTACGGGCTCAGTCTCCATCAACGGTACCGAGATCGATATCGACACCACTGGCGATGCCGCTTCTTCGCGCTCTGCTGTGGTCACTGCCATCAACGCACAATCTTCACTGACTGGCGTCACAGCCGTTGATTCCGGTGACGATGCCCTGGGTGTATCTCTGGTGGCCGCTGATGGCCGCAATATTGAACTGGCCTACAGCGGTGCTTTGACTGCAGAAACAACCGGTCTGGCAGCTGCCGGCACCGACACTGGTGGCGTGACTCTGGTGGCCAACAGTGGCACCAATGAAATCAGCATCTCCGGTGCCAACACGGCTAGCGCTGGTGTTGCCGCGGGTACGTACACAGCGGGTGTTTCCACCGTGAGCTCTTCTGCACGTTACGCAGATGCCCAGTCAGCGGCTATCGTATCCGGTGATGCAGACATCTCTGGCCTGACTGCCACCAACTTTGGCCAGCTGGCAACAGCGGGCGAAGCTGCCATCATCACGTCGAATGCAGTTGCTGGAGCGAATCTTGATTTCGGCCAGGCTGCTACAGGTGCAGCAGTGGCGGGTAACGTCGATATCTCTGGCACCGTGACTGAGGACTTCACTAACGTGTCTGTTGCTGGTCAGGCTACTATATACACTGGCGATCAAGACATTAATGGACTGGGTCTGACCTTTAGTGCCCTGGAAATAACGGTAACGCTGGGTGACAAGACCGCAGATATCGTGCTTGACGGCACGTTTGCAACCGACGACGACGTGGCTGCCGCAATTACCAGTCAGTTTAACGCTGCAAATACGGCCGGTGATATCACAGTTACCGCGGATGCTAGTGGTTTCCTGGTGTTCACCGAAAATAACGTCAGCGGTTTCTCCGGTGAGTCATTCAGCATCACCGGCGCTGATGCTGCTACTTTGGTGGGCGGTGCTGAAACGCAGGCTGGTATAGCGACCGAAACCGATGCCATTTCTTTCGATGTAGTCGTTGACGGTGATGTTGCCAACGCTCAGACTGTGACGTTGGATCAGGACTACTCGCTTGCGGCAGATAACGTCGCATTCCTGGCCGATATCAATGCTCAGCTTTCGGGTGTGACTGCATCTGTCGACGCAGATACCGGTTTCCTGACCTTCACCAACACTGCCAGTACTGGCACGGACAGCACCCTTCTGGTTACCAATATCACCGGTGACAACGCCGTTGCAGTGGCTGCAACGATTGGTCTGACTACTGGGTCAGGTACTGGCGCTGCGGGCACTGACGCTGAATTCAACCTCAGTGATGGCACCGATTCCGGCACAATCACGCTGACCGGTGATTACAGTGATGCCGATGGCGCTGCTGCAACAGCGCTGGCGCTTGAACTTAACACTCAGATCGGCAACCTGGGCCTGAACATCACGGCATCAGTTACCGATGATGCAGGTACACTGACAGTTGAATTCGCCGAAACGACCAATACAGGTAGTACTATCACAGCAAGCGCGGTGCCAGTCGCTGATGCCGCTGCAAGTGCTGACGGTGCTCAGGTGTTCTTCGGTGGCTCTGCGACCGATACCGGTGTGCAAGCATTCGCGGCTGACCAGAACCTGGCTTTCACAGTTGAAGACGCTGATGGCAACTCGGTTGCTATCGACATCAACACCAACATTGCCGATTCTGCTGCGCTTGCCACTGAGATCAGCGATCAGCTGACGGCTGGTGGTGTTGCTGCCTTCGCCAGTGTTGATGGCAACGGCCAGTTGAGCATCGTGTCTAACGCCACAGGTGCGGCTGCCGAAGTGACTGTATCGGCAACCAATGCCAACGCCCAGAGCGTTCTGGGTCTGGATGCGGCGACCGAGGTTGCAACGGGTGCTGACAGCACGTTCAGTGCGGACGCGCTGAGTGATGGCGACGTAGTCATCAACGGTGTCTCCATTGGTGCAGCACGGGCTTCTGACGATACGGCTTCGTACGCAGGTGCTGACTCCAGCATCAAGGACGCATCAGGTATTGCAGCTGCGGCCGCGATCAACCGTGCATCGGACTCTACCGGTGTGACGGCAACGGCTAACGCAACAACTGTCACAGGTGGTGCATCAACTGCGGGCACTGCTGGTACATCAGGCGCGCTGACGCTGAACGGTATCGAAGTAACACTGACAGTGCAGGCCGATGCCGATGCCAACCGCGCATCAGCTGTGTCACAGATCAACTCTGTTTCCGGTCAGACTGGTGTTGTCGCAGAAGACAATGGTAGTGGTCTGACACTGACAGCGGCTGACGGTCGTAACATTGTGGCGGCGTTTGACACCAACGGTGGTGCATCAGCGGCCAACTTTGGTCTGGGTGGCAGCAATGTTGCTGAAGCCGACTTTACAGCTGCATCCGTCACTGCTGACGATGTTGCGGTAACGACTTACTCAACCGTCTCTCTGAGCTCTGCCGGTGCCATCGATGTTAAGGGTGGTACTAACGGCAACGCAGGCCTGGAAGGTCTGGGTCTGAGCCAGGGTTCATTCGGTGGCGCAGTGTCCGGTCAGTTCCTGAATGAAGTGGATATCTCCACTCAGAAGGGCGCTACCGACGCACTGGCAGCGATCGACAACGCACTGAACTCTGTGAACAGTGCCCGAGCTGACCTCGGTGCGGTGCAGAACCGGTTCGAAGCGACGATCTCCAACCTGGCGGTCAACTCTGAAAACCTGTCTGCTGCCAACTCGCGAATCCGTGATGCGGACTTCGCGGCCGAAGCGGCTAACCTGGCACGATTCCAGGTACTGCAACAGGCTGGTATATCCATCCTGTCACAGGCTAACGCCTCTGGTCAGCAGGTTCTTTCACTGCTGCAGTAAAACAAAAGCTAAAGTCCGCCGGGCGCCTACCGATAAGATGGTAGACGCCCGGCGGATTTCCGCTTTCCGGGAGCCTCTGAATAAGACTGTGTCTACTCTGCGTGAGCTCACAGTCTTATTCAGAGGCTTCTTCAGGTCGCTGGCGATTCAAAATGTAATCCGGACACCCGTCCGGATTATCAGTTAAGGATGCTTGTGTGGGAGGCGCGCTGTGAGTGAAATCAGTATCACCCGATTCCAGCCTGCGGTCGTTGCCAGGGAGAAGGTCAATTCTGTCCAGGCCGTCGAGAATGAGGTAGGAGCGGAGCATACTGACAATACACCGGACGACAAGGGCTCGGGTAAACAGGGCTCAGGTAAACAGGAATCCGGCAGGGAGTCCGAAACGCATGGCAACGGCAAAAATACGACTGCTGACCAGTCTGATGATGCAGATGCCTCGGCCGAAGAAATTCTTGAGCAGGCCGTCACCAAACTCAATCGTTATGTACAGACTGTGAAGCGGGATATTGTGTTTGATATTGATCCGCTGAGCCAGGAACCGTCAGTGACCGTCGTCGATCGCGAGTCGCGCAAAATATTGCGGCAGTTTGACAGCAAAGAAGCGCTGGAACTTGCCAAACAGATTGACACCGAAGAACCCATTTCATTGTTCAAGACGCAGGTTTAGCTGCCCCGGCCATTCCAGCCATCAGACAATCTGACGCATAAAAAAGGCGACCCCGGGAACCAGGGTCGCCTTTTTTTGGTCAGCCAGCAACGCTGGCCGACATCAGTTTTGCTGCTCTGCTGCCTCCGCCTCAGCCCGGCGTGCGCCGGCCAGGGTGCCCGCCAGAGCGTAGTTGCCCTCGTGACAGGCATACTCGTAGAGCGGGTCGTCATAAGCAGTCAGTGCCAGCTCACCGGTGAAGGTAGACTCGAACACCGTCGGATCATTCACAGTGAAGGTGTAAATGATTTTGCTGTCGGACTCCTTGCGGAAGCGTTCGGTCACGGTCAGGTTCTCCGAGGCGCCGCGAAAGCTTTGCCAGGGATTGAAGTGTTGGGTTTCCACCACCAGCGTGTCACCTTCCCAGCGGCCAATGGAGTCGCCCATCCATTTGTTCATGACGTCGGCGGTGGCGTCATGCTGGTCCTGAATCTTGATGATACGGGCGTCATGAACCATCTCTGCCACGATCACCACATAGCCGGGTGATTGCACGATCTGATAATGGCTGTTGTACATCACCGGCAACATGGGTGGCCCGGAGTTGGAGCCAAAGGAGAGCAGGCAGCGTTCACCAACACCGCGGCCTTCGGGGCCGTCAAAAGGATCGGGGCCGGTTTCCCGTTCCCGGGCTCGCTGCGCAAGAAATTCATCCGTGTAGCCGGGCATTTGTCCGTCCGGCGGATCGATGATGATGGAGGTGCGGAATTCGCCATCAATGGTAGGCATGAACATGCCGCGGTCGGTCCAGAACAGGTCGTAGTTGCCGACCGGAGGCAAGTCCTGAGCCGGCGGTGGTGGTCTGTTCGGATCCAGTGGTTCGTTGTCCTGCTCCACAGCCATCTGTGCTGCACGCTCTAGCTGGAAGGCCTCTTCACGACTGTAGGCCTGTTGTTCGCCCAGTTCGCGCGGGCGCGTCAGCGGAGTCACCGTGGCATTTCGCCAGACACCCTGCAGGTCAGGAACACCGTATGAGGTACGGGGCACAGTATAAGCGTCGTCGTTCTGTTGTTGCGCGATGACAGTGACGGAGAGTAAACCCGTCGCCAGTATGCCGGCTCCCAGCAACGCCACGTGGCTGGCGAGCGATTGTCTATTGAACATAGCTTATTCTCCTTATTGTTCGTTCCTGATTCTAGCCAAGGTTAGTGTCGGCCTCAATCGTTTGCGACAGTTTAATTACCTGTGTGATGCGTTTTACCGGTTTCCCGGAGACTCAGACCGGCAAATCATTGCCGTTGTTGCCCCGGCAGAGCGGCAACCGGTGGATATGTCAGCCACATTTCGTAGCCTGATCGCGGTCAAGAATTGCCTGATATAGCCGATACAGACAGGGTCGGCAGTGGTATCGCGTTGTGCTGCGTGCAGTGCGGAGCAGGCGTTGAATAGCTGGCGTATTTTTTGCAAAGCTGATTGCAATACCACGGGGCGTTGGCGCGCAAGCAAAAACGACCGGATGCGGCTCGGAGACAGACATGGCTACCATACAATCACTGGGCATAGGGTCCGGCTTGCTAACCAGCGAGCTGCTGGAATCACTGCTGGAAGCAGAGCGCGCCCCGATTGAGCAACGTCTGGATGTTGAGCAGGAGCTGGCAGAAGCCAAACTGACTGCGTTCGGCGAGATCAGCAGTGTCGTTGATGAACTGCAGTCGGCTATGCGCGCGCTCAACAGCACCTCAGCCTTCAATGCCAGTCAGGTCAATTCCAGTAACGAGTCTGCGCTCACCGCCACGGCAGGCAGCACTGCCAGTGAAGGTACTTATTCTGTTCAGGTTCAGCAGCTTGCCCAGCAGCAAACCATTGCTACGCAATCCTATGAGTCAGTCAATGAGGCGATAGGCACGGGCTCATTGAGCTTCCGCTTTGGCAGCACTGATGTTGACGGTGGTGGCGTGTATCAGGGCTTTACCGTCAATGATGATATCGCGGAACGCACCCTGGTCATCAATGCAAGCAACAACACCCTTGCCGGCATTCGGGATGCCGTTAACAGCGCAGATATCGGCATCGAGGCCACCATCGTTGACGATGGCAGTGGTTTCCGCCTGCTGTTTACCAGCGCCGAGGCGGGTGCAGATCAAAGTATCGAGCTGACGGCGAGCGGCACGGCGGGGATGGCGGCATTCAACTTCAATGCCGGTTCACAGACTGCCAGCCAGACCCAGGCAGCGCAGGATGCCCTGTTCACAGTCAACGGTCTGTCCATCAGTCGTAGCGACAACCTCGTGGCCGGTGTGATACCGGGCGTTACCCTGAACCTCAAGTCGACGACCACCGGCCCGGTCAGTCTGGGTATAACAAAAGACCCCAGCGAGCTGATGGACAAGGTGCAGAATTTTGTTGATACCTACAACGGGCTGAAAGGCATCAGTGATCAATTGTCGGCGTTTGATCCGGATTCCGGACGCTCTGGCCAGGGCAGTATTTTGACCGGTGATACCGCCCTGCGCAGAATCATGACGGAAATCAACACCACACTGCGCCAGGTGACGTCGGGAGCCACATTCAGTTCGCTGGCGGAAGTCGGTATTACTTCGGATCAGTTTAACAACTATCAGTTGACCTTTGATCGTAGCGAGTTTGAAACCGCGTTTGCCACGGATCCGCAGGCGGTAACCGGGTTGTTTGCAGCCACCGGTGTCGCCTCGGACACACAGGTCAGCTTTCTGGGTGCCGGGCGTAATACCCAGCCGGGCAGCTATGCGCTGGAAATAACCCGCATGGCCGAGGTGGGGCGGTATGAAGGCATCAGCGTTGCCGCGCTGGACTCGGGCAATATCGTCATCGATGCCGATAACAAAAATTTCACCATCATATTTAACGGCAATGAGGTGGATATCAGCCTGACCGAGGCCACCTATGCCACCGCCGAAGACCTGGCCAACGAACTGCAGGCGCAGATCAACAGCAATGCCGATGTGATAGATGCCGAAGACAGCATGACGGTCGTCTACAACGCCGGCGAATCGCGTTTCGATATGAGTTCCAACCGATACGGTGAAGAATCGGTGATCCGCTTCAGCGCTATTTCCGCCGAAGCCTCGGCCACGCTTGGGCTGGTGCTGGACAATCGCGGACCGTTCCAGGGTAATCAGCTGAACGCGCTTGCCAGCACCGGCGGGCTCAGCAGTGATGCGTTCACTGACCCTCTGGTGATAGACGAAGACACAACATTCCAGCTGTCCATCAACGGCATCAGCACCGGTCCGCTGGCCTTGCCCGGTGACGCCGGCACGCCGGTGACCTATACCACGCCTGACGAACTGACAGCGGCACTGGCGTCGCAGATCAATGCCGCGCTGGCTGGCGAAGGTATCACGGTCAACGTAAATTATGAGTACAGCGCGGACAATGCGCAGGGGCAGCTGATCTTCTCCACGGCCAATGCCGGAGATGATATCCGGTTTACCGAAGTGGACTTTGCCGCCGCCAGCAAGTTGGGGCTTTTTCTGGGCAGCGGCGCGCAGGAGACGTCGATTCGCGGCGTTGATGTGGCGGGCACAATCAACGGTATCGAGGCACAGGGCAATGGGCAGTTTCTGACAGCGTCCAGCGGTGCCATAGCGGCACGCCCCGGATTCTACCTGAATGCCGCGCACGGTGATCTGTCGACCAGTACCGCAGCGGACAGTTTCCGGGTGGAAGTGGATGGTGTGCTGTCGGGTGCGATCACGCTGGGCACGTTGGGCGACACCAGTCCGGCGGCCGTCGCCGCAGCTTTGCAGACCGCCATTAACAACAACCCGGCCATGATATCAGCCGGTGTCGGCGTTACCGTGGATTACGACGTGCCTTCGGGCGCGTTTGGCATTATTTCCAATTCCACCGGCGCCTCATCCAGCGTCAGGATCGCTCAACTCCAGGGCAATGCCGGCGACCTGCTGGGCTTTAACATTGGCCGTGGCGCCCGTGGCGAGGCAGGCCGTGACGCCAGTGGTGAACCCGACCCGTCATCCGGTTTGCGCCTGCGTATCGAAGGCGGTGAGTTGGGTGACCGGGGTACGGTGGACTACACCCGGGGCGCCGCCGACCGAATGAACAGGCTGCTTGATTCTTTTCTGGCGCCTGGTGGCGTGCTCAGTGGTCGGCAGGACTCGCTGAACGGCGAACTGGAGAAGATAGCCGAGCGCCGGGTCGAGCTGGAAGCGCGCATGGAGCGCTCGGAGCGACGACTGCAGTCGTCATTTACCGCCAATGACCTGATTATTTCCCGATTCAACACCACGGCAGACTTTCTGACTTCGCAGCTCGATATGCTGGAAGCATTGGTCAGGCCGAAAACAGATTAATACTGACTGACAAACACTGAAATAGTGCCAACACAACCTTGCTGCCTGTCACGCCGACAGTGCCGCGCTCAATTCAATCCAGGAGAACACCATGTATTCAATGACCCAGGCCGCCGCGCAGTACAAACGCATCAACAATGAAAGTGGCATCGATCAGGCCAGTCCGCATCGATTGATCCAGATGTTAATGAGTGGCGCGCTGGACCGGTTGGTACAGGCCAAATCCGCCATGGAGCGCGGCGAAGTCGAAACCAAGGGGGTATTGCTGGGCAAGGCAACCGGGATTATCGCCGGTCTGCAAGGCAGTCTGGAGCGTGACAGGGCGCCGGAACTGGTCGACAACCTGGAGCGTTTGTATGATTACATGCAGCGACGCCTGTTTGAGGCCAATGTCAGCAATGACCCGGCGCTGGTGCAGGAGGTGACGGAATTGATGCGCACGGTAAAAACCGGCTGGGACGAGATTGATCCGGCGTCCCAGGCAGCCTCGTGATATCAGTCAAATAATTGGCGGTGAACGTTTGACTCTGTTGGCTCGGGCAGTGTCTAATTGATTTTGCGAATGACGATAATAGAATCGAAATAATCGATCAGCGAGCAGCATCAAGGGCAGGCGGATGATGCAGGGCACACACGTGCTGCAACGCCGTGCCGGTACAGGGCATGACACAGATACTAGTGATAGAAGACAGCAAGAAGCAGGGGCACGACTTAAGCATCGTGCTCACGTTTCTGGGCGAAAGCTCACTGACCGTTGCGCGTGGACATTGGCGCGACGAGGCTACTGCTCAGGGTGTCAATCCCGACAAACTCAAGCTGATCCTGGTCGGACACTACAAACCGTCACTGATGATGCCGCTGCTGGAAGAACTGACGGACTGGCATGACGGCGTACCACTGGTAATTCTGGGTGATCAGGAACTGCCCGATTTTCCCGACAGGATTTCTGCCCGCATTGTTGCCACCATCCCGTTGCCGCTGAGTTATCAGCCCATGCTGGATGCCATGCACAAAGCCCAGGTATACGGCGAACACTACGCGCGCCTGCGCGATGTGGGCAGTGTGCGCGATTACAATATGTTCCGCAGCCTGGTGGGTAACAGTACTTCCGTGCAGCGCATCCGTCATTTCATGTCGCAGGTGGCGGACACCGAGGTCACTGTGCTCATCACCGGCGAATCCGGCACCGGCAAGGAGGTGGTTGCGCGTAACCTGCATGCCAATTCCACTCGCGCCAGCAAGCCATTTGTCCCTATTAATTGTGGTGCGATCCCCCCTGATCTTCTGGAGAGTGAGCTCTTTGGTCACGAAAAAGGCGCATTTACCGGAGCAATTTCTACCCGTGTCGGTCGTTTTGAACTGGCGCAGGGCGGCACCCTGTTTCTCGACGAAATAGGCGACATGCCTCTGCCAATGCAGGTCAAACTGTTGCGTGTGATTCAGGAACAATCCTACGAACGCGTAGGCGGCACCAAAACGCTGCAGACCGATGTGCGCATTCTGGCGGCCACACATCGCAATCTGGAAGGCATGATTGATGCGGGCACATTCCGCCAGGATCTGTATTACCGCATCAATGTATTTCCGATTGAAATGCCGTCGCTGCGTGAGCGCGCATCGGACATTCCATTCCTGCTTAATGAGCTGATTTCCCGGCTGGAAAACAGCAAACGCGGCTCGGTCCGCTTCAATTCGGCGGCGATCCGGGCGCTGGGCCAATACAGCTGGCCGGGCAACGTCCGGGAGCTGGCCAATCTGGTGGAACGCATGGCCATCATGCATCCTCACGGTGTTGTCGGCGTGCATGATCTGCCACGTCAGTACCAGCCAGAAGGTATTGATTTGCCGCAGGTTATTGAAGAGGCGGCAGAGACGATCGATGCCGGGCCGGCGTCGGTAGCGCTCAACAGCGCCGAAGACGCGCTGGCCGGTGATCCGGCCGCAATACCGAACCAGCAGGGCAACGGTAACCTGTTGCCGCTCAATGGTCTGGATCTGAAGGAGTATCTGGGCAATCTTGAGCGCAGTCTGATCGAACAGGCGCTGGATGACAGTGGCGGGGTGGTCGCGCGGGCCGCAGACCGGCTTAATATCCGGCGCACGACGCTGGTGGAAAAAATGCGTAAATACGATATGCAGCGCTGAAGGCGTTTTAGCGGCTAAGGGTTTTTAACCCGCTAAAGGCTTTTCACCCGCTAAAGGCTTTACTCACTCTGGCTGAGGCTGACATCACCCATGGTCATGGCTGAGAGCAACAATTCGGTGGTGTCGCCATCTTCGACCTGCTCCAGTTTGGCCAGCACAAATTCATGGTCTATGGCCAGCCAGATGCGGGTGCTGCGATCACTGTCAGGTTCACGGACGCGTTCAACCAGCACCGTATCCAGTGCTCCGGCGAGGGTCTCTACTGTTTCGCGGGCAGCCACCCGGTACACTTGGGTTTCCGGCTCGGTACCATCAAGGATCTGATATTCAAGCGTAGTGCCAACGTCGAGCAAATCGGCGTTGGCATTCAGTTGCGAGCTCATCTGTGCGGTAAAGCTGAGGTTATCGAGCAGGCCCGGGTAGATGGCGGTGTCGGTTTCCCGGTCATTGCGTACAACGCTGGCACGCTGTTGTTCCCAATCGAAACTGATTTGTTCCTGGCGCCTGCGCAGACCACTCTGTTCATAGCTGTAAGAGACAGGTACAGCGCCGCTGTCAATCCAGTAAAAATGGCTGGTTTCCGTCACCGTGATCAGGTTGGCGCCCAGCACCCGCAGTGACAGGCCGTGACCAAGCTGATAAACATTGGTGTCGGTCTGCACCAGATTACGGTAGGCGTCGGTGCTAAGGCCGCGGGCGCGGGCTTCATAACGCGCCTCGTAGGGCGTCGGTGCAATCAGCGCGGCCGCTTCTTCGTCAGCGTTGCCATAGAGCGGCGCGGCAGGCGTCAGGGCGGTGACAGTAAGCGCCACCATGGCCAGCGAGCGAATCGTGTTGCGAAGCTGCGTCATGAGTTTGCCCTCTGTGTTACGTGTGTGGTGTTGTCGTCTGACTTGCCACTGTACGCCCGGCAAGCTGAACGACAGCCAAACAGTGAGCGTTCAGGTCATCGTGTCCGGATGCCGCAGGAAGGCAAGTGTTGCTGGTCCAGCAGGACGCCGTTTTTATCCATGGTCAGGCGTCCGCTGGCGAACCACTCGATCACTTCAGGGTATATTTTGTGCTCTTCGATAGCAACACGCTGCGCCAGTGAGTCCCGGGTATCATCGGCGGTGACGTTTATCACGGCCTGGCGGATTACCGGTCCGCCATCCAGTTCGGGGGTGACAAAGTGCACACTGACACCATGCTGTGGTTCACCGGCATCGAGCACTCGCTGATGGGTATTGATGCCTTTGTAGTCTGGTAACAGCGAGGGGTGGATGTTGAGCAGGCGGCCGGCGTAGTGCTGGACAAAGCCGCTGCTAAGGATGCGCATGAAACCCGCCAGCACCACCAGGTCCGGCCGGAACGCGTCTATTTCCTGCATCAATTGGGCATCAAAAGCTTCGCGCGAGGTGAAAGCCTTGTGGTCCAGCAGGCGAGTGGCAATGCCGGCCCGCGTTGCCCGTTGCAGACCAAAGGCGTCGGCGCGATTGCTGATGACAGCGCAAAGCTGGTAACCGCCGATGCTGCTGTAATCAATGATGGCCTGCAGATTGCTGCCATTGCCCGAGATCAGCACTGCCACCTGACAGGGACGGGTTTTATTCTTGAGCGCTGGATCCGTGTGTGCTGGTGTTGAATGCATTGGCTCTGAGGACGCTGGGCTCACACATAACTACCGGTCAGTTTCACCGCTGGTTTCTGCTGTTCACTTTTGCCGATATGGCCCAGCAACACCGCGCCACGGGTCTGCTGTTGCAGAATTTCGATAGCCTGTTCAGCTTTGTCGGCGGCAACACACACGACCATGCCAATGCCGCAGTTGAAGGTGCGCAGCATTTCGCGATTGGCAATGTTGCCGCTCATCTGCAGCCAGTCGAAAATGGCCGGGCGCAGCCAGGCGTCAGTGTCTATATTAGCCTCGGTATAGTCCGGCATGACCCGCGGCAGGTTTTCCAGAATGCCGCCACCGGTGATGTGTGCCATGGCGTGAACCGGAACGTCGGCCTGCAGGATCTGCAGCGCCTTGACGTAAATTTCTGTCGGAGCCAGCAGCACATCGCCCATGGTGCTGTCACCAAAGGGGTCATCCAGCTTGGCGTTGGACACCTCCAGCACTTTGCGAATCAGCGAGTAGCCGTTGGAGTGTGGACCTGATGAGGCCAGACCAATCAGGCAATCGCCGACCTGCACCTGGCTATTGTCGATGATGTCCGCTTTCTCGACCACACCCACTGCAAATCCGGCCAGATCGTAATCGCCTTTCTGATACATGCCGGGCATTTCCGCGGTCTCGCCACCGATCAGGGAACAGCCGGCCTGCCGGCAACCCTCGCCGATGCCGCTGACCACTTCAGTGGCGATATCCACGTTGAGCCCGCCGGTAGCGTAATAGTCCAGGAAAAACAGCGGTTCGGCGCCACACACGATGAGATCATTGACACACATGGCCACCAGGTCGATACCGATAGTATCGTGCTTGCCCATATCAATCGCCAGTTTCAGTTTGGTGCCGACACCGTCGGTGGCTGATACCAGCACCGGCTTGCGATAACCCTCGGGGATCTCGCACAACGCACCGAATCCGCCCAGGCCGGACAAAACTTCCGGACGCCGGGTGGACTGGGTCACTGATTTGATCTTTTCCACCAGGGCATCACCGGCATCAATGTCCACACCGGCATCCTTGTAGCTGAGGCTGGTTTTTGCAGTCTGATCACTCTCAGAAGAAGTCGCTTTAGTTGTCATGGAAATGAGGCATCCCTGGGTAAAAAAATGATTGGGCGTATTTTAGCAGTTGCCGGCTGGTTCGTCAGGCGAATATGTAAAACAGACAGGTGATCGGTTATGATGATGCGCATGACAACACTACTTTCAGCGTTACCCAGACTGGCCCGGCATTCGTGGCTACTGCTGTTGCTCACTCTGGCGGCAAGTGCCGGCGTGCGCGCATTACCCATAGACGGTCTGTACAGTCAGGAGATCGTTGTGCAAAACCAGAGCGAGACTGCCCGCGAGCAGGCCTATCGTGAAGCGTTCGAGCGGGTGATTGTCAAGGTGACCGGCGAGCGCCGCTGGCTTGAACACCCCAGCGTCAGTGCCGCAGCACAGCGGGCATCATCCTATGTTGCCGAGGTCAGTTACCGGACAGTGATGCTGGAGCGGCGCATTGATGTGCGTTTTGATCAAAGCCTGATTGATGAGCTGCTGGACCGCGCCGAAATTCCGGTGTGGGACCGCAATCGGGCCAGTGTCCTGCTCTGGGTGACCGTCCAGAGTGACGATGGTCGCCGCACCATGCTGGGCTCCAGTTCTGAAGATGCATTATTGACGCAAGCCCGTGCCTTTGCCACCGAGCGCGGGGTGCCGGTATTGATTCCATTGCTGGACCTGACCGACCGGCGGCTGGTGTCCGTCAGCCAGGGCTGGCAGCTGGACACCGAGGCGCTGCGTGAGGCCGGGGAGCGCTACGGCGCTGACAGTGTGCTGGCCGGTCGGCTGTTGATTACACCGAATAATGAAGTCGTGGGGTTATGGCAGTTTATCTTTCGTGATCAGGTGCATGTTTTTGACCATGTAGACAATAGCGTGGAGACCTACATGGATTATCCGCTGGATGAAGTCACCACGCGCCTGGCCGAGCATTTTGGTCTGGTGCTCAGTGAGTTCGAGCAGGAGGACGAAGTCCGGCTGCGCATCGACGGTATCTCTGATCTTGCCAGTCATACCGCATTGATGCGATATCTGGAGTCGCTGTCAGTGGTGCGGGACGTAAACGTGTCTGCGTTGCGCGCCGATACCATCGAACTGACGGTGGAGCTGGGCGGAACCCGACATCACCTGACCGAGTTCATCAGTCTGGGGCGTGACCTGCAGCCAGTGAATTTTGCCGTGGGCGCAGTGAATTCAGATCTGTTGCACTATCGCTGGACGCGGCAGTGAACCTGGCAGAATCTCCGAAACAACTGGCATTGCGTCTCAGCCTGGATGATGAGGCGACCTTTGGCAATTTTTATTGTGCTGTCGATGGCACCGCCAATCTGGCGCTTGTTGCGCATTTGCAACAGTGCGTAGAGCAGTGGGCGCAACGCGACAGTGACACGGCCAGTGGCACCTTGCTGAAGGAGTTTGTCTGGCTTTGGGGTAGCACCGGTGTTGGCTGCTCGCATTTGCTGCAGGCGGCCTGTCATGAGCTGGACGCGGGCGGTAAGACAGTTTTTTATTTAAGTCTTTCCGCCTGGCGCGAACTGACGCCGGAGGTGTTGCTGGGGTTGGAGCAAGTGGCTGTGTTATGCCTCGATGATATCGATGAGGTAGCAGGTATCCCGGAATGGGAAGAAGCTTTGTTTCATCTCTATAACCGCATGGCCGCCAGGCAGACACCATTACTCGTCGCTGCCCACAGCAGCCCGCAATATACCCGGTTCGCGTTAAAAGATCTGCACTCGCGACTGCAATCGGCGGCCGTGTTCCAGTTACACCCGCTTGATGACGAGCACAAGATGGCAGCTCTGCAGATGCGCGCGGCACATCTCGGATTCGAGTTGAGTGAGGAGGTTGCCGGGTACCTGGTTCGGCGTTGCGAACGCAGCATGAGCGCTCTGATAGCAGTGTTACATGAGCTGGACCGGCACTCGCTGGAAACTCAGCGCAAAGTGACGATCCCGTTGCTCAAGGCATTGATGAACTGGTGATGTCGGCAGTGCTAGAGGTTCATGCCCAGATGTTTCTTGGCCATCCGGATGTACAGCAGCAACGCACAAAACAGGCCCACACATAAAATGCTGTAGATCAGCCCGTAAAACAGTTCGCCGGGCACAAATGCGGTTACCACAGCATGGGTGAAATACATCAACACCACAAAGCTGAGCCAGGCATAGGTACGCAGTGTGTTACGACGCAGGCCGGGCAGAAAAATCAGCAGGGGCAGCAAGCGGAACAGCCACAGGAACACCGCGACGCCGATGGGCGCACCCCGGAACAGCGTTAATATCGCATCGGCAGTAAACAACCCCAGTATACCGAAATAAAAAGCCAGCACCGCCTTGCGCGAATGGCTGACGATGGCAGGTACTGCTGTGGTTGAGGTGTCGTTGTCGGGTTGCCAAATCTTGGTCATAGTGCAGGCTCTTTCATGAATCGAGTTTAAGCGCCAGGAACCCCAGGCGTTTGCCCAGCGCCAGACAGAGTGCTTTCTCGTCGTCGCTAAGCGGCAGGTCACTGTCTTTGCCAGCCATGTGGCTGGCGCCATAGGGGGTGCCGCCGGTTTGTGTGCGCATCAGCGCCGCTTCACTATACGGCAGTCCACAGATCAGCATGCCATGGTGAAGCAGGGGCAGGCTCATGCTCAACAGGGTTGATTCCTGCCCGCCATGCAGGCTGGAGCTTGAGGTAAACAGCGCGGCAGGTTTGTTAACGAGTGCGCCGCTGGCCCAAAGTGCACCGGTATTGTCGAGAAAATATTTCATGGGTGCGGCCATATTGCCGAAGCGGGTCGGGCTGCCCATGGCAAGCGCGGCACAGTGACGCAGATCGTCTTCGCTGCAATAGACCGCGCCCGAATCGGGCACTGCGGGTATGCTGGCGGTATGATCGGGTGATACCGGCGCCACCGTTCGCAACCGGGCTTCGATGGCGCCGGCCTGTTCCGCACCGCGGGCAATCAACGCCGCCATCTCGGCAGTAGCGCCATGGCGGCTGTAGTACAGGACCAGAACATAAGGCAGTGGCGTGCTCACGGGATCAACTCCAGTACTTTTTCCGGCGGTCGGCCGATGACGGCTTTGTCGCCACATACGACGATGGGCCGCTCAATAAGGCGCGGATGTTCACTCATGACGTCAATCAGCTGAGTTTCACTGAGGGCGTTGTCCATCAGATTCAGTGCCTTGTATTCGGTCTCACCTTTACGCAGCAGGTCCCGGGCCGGCATGTTGAGTCGCTTGAGCAGGCGCCGCAGTTCGGCGGGAGCGGGCGGTGTCTCCAGATAAAGTACCTGTTCCGGTTCGATGCCGCGCTCCTGCAGCAGCGCCAGCGTCTGCCGCGATTTGGAACAGCGCGGGTTGTGATAGATAACCACATTAGTCATTTTTGTCACTCGCTACCATATCTTTTAGTGTGGTGTTTCCGCAGGTTTCGACCCATTTTTCGTCGGCATCATCCAGTATTTTGCGGATCTGCATTTGTTCGGCGCAATACGACGGGTTGACGGGCTGATCCTTGGCGTAAGCACGCACCTTGTGTCTGAGCTCATGCAACCTGTAGTTGTCGACGGTGGCAACCGGCAGGTAACAGGGAGGCTCTTCATCGGTGGCGCGTATGAAGCCTATTGCCATCAAAATCTGCAGCGCGGATTCTATCATGGCCGGGCTCAGTCGCGTGTAGGCCTGCAGCTCATCGGCTGACCAGGGCCCGGTGCCTTGCTGGAAGCGTTTGACAATAAGGTAGGCGATGGTGAGGTCGACCTCCTCTTTCAGCCGCAGGCTCAGTTTCGGGGGCTCGCGGCCGGAGTAGGTCTTTGACGGGTGTTGATGGTAGAACGCGACTGAAGAACCGATCAGCAGCATCAGCCAGCCCAGATAGATTACTATCATCAGCAGGATAACAGCGAAAAACGCGGCATAGATAACCGCATTTGCCGAATACTGCGTGATGAAATTCTGGAATACCCAGCCCATCAGTTTCCAGGCGATGGTGGTGACAATACCGCCGATAAACGCTGAACGAAAACGCACGCGGGTATTGGGAATAAAAATGAATGCCAGGGCAAACGCCAGTGACATGAACAGGAAGGGTGTTATCAGTCCGACGAACTGCAGAATGATACCGCCGGTAGGCAGACTTTCCAGCAACCCGACAAAGAGTACCGTGTTGACGTAGGATGCGATGCCGACCGACACCAGTATCAGCAGTGGCGCGACGATAATGGCAAACAGGTATTCGCTGACACGGCTGCCCAGACTGCGTGCCTGCGAGACTGACCAGATGTAATTAAAGGACAGCTCGATACGCTGCATCATGGTCAATACCGTGTACAGCAGGACCCCGAGACTGACCACGCTGAGCACATCAACTCGTACATTGTCGACAAAACCGACGACATTCTGCGCTATCTCGACACTGTACTCGCCCATAAAAGGTTGCAGCAATCCGAGTAGGGCAGGTTCGAGTTCGTTGTGAACCCCCAGACCCTTGAGCACAGCAAATGCCAGCGCGAGCAGCGGTACAAACGCAATGACAGTGTAGTACACCAGGCTCATGGCGCGCAGGCTGAGATTGCCCTGCGCCAGATCCCGAATTACTGCATAGCCAATTTGCAGCGCGCGGATGCCAGCCTGTTGCCAGCGATTCTGCGCTGACCGGCCGCTCCAGAGGAAGCTGTTGGTTTTTTCTCTCAGTTCCTGCAATGACCCTAGCTGCATATCACTCCTGTCGAGCTACCCCGCACAGTGGCGACGCGTTTCGGCCCCGTTTTCATGCCGGTTGATTCAGCCCGCCAGTCGCTCGTCCAGAAACTCCAGTATGGCGTCAAGTGCCACCATTTCTGGTTCGTCTGCGCGGCGCGACTTGTATTCCAGCTGATTGTTTTCCAGTCCGCGTTCGGATACTACCAGACGGTGAGGGATGCCCATCAGTTCCATGTCGGCAAACTTGACGCCCGGACTGGTTTTCTTGTCCCTGTCATCCAGCAGAACGTCGTAACCGGCCGCTTCCAGAGTCTGCAATAGCTGGTTACTGACTTCGACCACCATCTGCGACTTGTGTGCGTTCAGAGGAACGATGGCAATCTGGAAGGGGGCGATAGCGTCGGGCCAGATAATGCCATTGTGGTCATGATTCTGTTCAATGGCTGCCGCCACAATGCGGCTGACGCCAATGCCATAACAGCCCATGGTCATGAGAACAGATTTGCCGTTCTCGTCCAGCACGGCCGCGTTCATCGCTTTGCTGTACTTGGTGCCCAGCTGGAAGATATGACCGACTTCAATGCCACGCTTGATAGCCAGAGTGCCTTTGCCATCCGGGCTCAGATCGCCTTCCCTGACCTTGCGGAAATCGGCGACGGCGTCGAAATGACAGTCCTTGCCCCAGTTGGCACCGGTCAAATGGAATCCATCGCTGTTGGCGCCGCAAATAAAGTCTGTCATGTGCTCAACACTGCGATCAGCGATGGCCGGAAAGGGCAGGTGCAACGGACCGAGGCAACCGGGCTTGCAACCGACAGCGGCCTGGATCTGCTCGTCGCTGGCAAACTCCACCGGTGCGGCCACACCGTCCAGTTTTTCCAGTTTGACTGCGTTGACTTCCTGGTCGCCACGAATCAGCAGAGCGACCAGGCCATGTGTATTGCTGTCATCGTCGGACTTGACGATCAGGGTCTTGATCAGTGTTGAGGCCGCGACCTGCAGTTTTTCTGCGACCGCCTCAATCGTGTGTGCCTCACCGGTGTCGACTTTAACGGCCGCGGCATTGCCGGCGGCTGTTGTGGCTGTGGCCAGATCAGGGATGATGCCGTCGGCCAGTTCGATGTTGGCCGCGTAGTCACCGGTAGAGCTGAAGACGATATCGTCTTCGCCCGAATCTGCCAGCACGTGGAATTCATGCGACGTGCTGCCACCAATATTGCCGGTGTCGGCCAGCACCGGCCGGTAGTCCAGGCCCAGCCGCTCAAAAATACGGCAGTAGGTCCGGAACATGATGTCATAGGTTTGTTGCAGGGAAGCCTCGTCGATATGGAACGAGTAGGCGTCCTTCATCAGGAATTCACGGGCGCGCATGATGCCGAAGCGGGGGCGGCGTTCGTCGCGAAATTTCATCTGAATCTGATAAAAATTGGCGGGCAGCTATTTGTAGCTGTTGAACTCGTTGCGGATCAGGTCGGTGATGACTTCCTCGTGGGTCGGCCCCAGACAAAACTCGCGGTTGTGACGATCAACAAATCTGAGCAGTTCAGGGCCCATCTGATCCCAGCGCCCGGATTCCTGCCATAACTCTGCCGACTGCACCACCGGCATGGAAACTTCCATGGCCCCGGATCTGTTCATCTCCTCGCGCACGATGGCAGTGACGTTCTGCAGCACCCGCAGACCTGCCGGTAACCAGGTGTACATGCCGCTGGCCAGCTTGCGAATAAGGCCGGCGCGCAACATCAATTGATGACTGATGACTTCGGCATCAGCCGGGGTTTCTCGGAGTTTAGCGATAAGGTATTGACTGGTGCGCATGCAGGTCCTGCTGTGGGTTCTGGGTAGGGAT
>UEXM01000248.1_pt1 | contig 24026 bp, 30 predicted proteins | sample 1796661 | NCBI WGS metagenome assembly UEXM01 (sample SAMEA4772469, study PRJEB27181) | metagenome | reverse complement strand
GTTTATACTCAAACCGTTCATAGCATAATAACAATGCATTATATTGGACCTTTTGCAATATTGAAATCAGCAGCACAATGGCAATGATGCTTTGGACAAATTATTGGTTTGATATTACTTGAGTCAAACTCGCCAGCTATATTACCTACTATTGGTCCTACACCACAACTGGCTTGTCTTATTCTTCCATCTGGATATATGTGGAGACTGTCTTGTATGTTACACTCCCAACCCTTCCAGAAGTTCCAACCATTTTGCATTATCATATTTGATTCTATTGGCATCTCTTCACCATCAACTATCATGTTTGCATAGGCGTAATTTGGATCTTTGAATATAGTAAAATTAGTTGTCTTTACATCAGGATTGGATTTGAAAAAGTTTATCTGATATTCCTCATCGTAATGATATTCTTCTGTGTCTGGTCTAAGAGAATCCAACACTGGAACATAGTCAATGATGTGGTTTGTACACTCTTTAAGTCTCTCTGTCATAGCAATACATTGGTCCCACTTATCTTTGTGCATCATTACCCTGGCACACATATATGCTATTCTTGTACATAACCAATCGTAGTTCTCAAAGTATCTGTCATCTTTTGTAAATTCTGCATGGTAGCTTGCTACTATATCATCAAACAAAGTGTAGTTTTCTTTCCACCACTTCAGACCTCTTGATAGGTTTGTATTGACACCTACACAGCTTCCAGGGAACTCTACACGCTCTCTAAACAGCTCTATAGTTGGTATGAGTCCTGGCCATAGAGTAGGCTCACCACCGCTTAGAAACAGTTTAAAGTAGCGATAACCACGATCCTGATACAGATCTATGATATAGTCTAATGTTGTGAGGATCTTATCAATATCATCTTCATGTTTGAATCTACCACCCCAATTTCCCTCATTACAATACGTGCAACGAAAGTTACAAAAGTCATTAACTTGCCAAACAATACTCAACCATTTTTCTTTAGCTGGTACAATCTTAGTCAGGGTGGGCATGAGATATCACTTTAACCATATCTGGAAATACATCCTCAAACTTGTACTTCCTATACTTGTCAAGGAAGTGCACGTAAGTTCTCATTTTATTAATAAGCTCGCCCTTATATTTATTTGTATTTTTTGTGTAGTTAATTATGTTACGTATTGCACCTTCGTACTGAGTATCAAAAGCTTCTAGTTGTTTTACAACATCCATTCTCATTTCTTCTGGCCACACACAACTGTGAATATAATCTGGACTCTCAAGAAAAATAGGTACAAAGTCTACTCTACGAGTTTGATTACGCTCAATCCATCTTACTACTTTTGTTACATCATATACATTCCATGCCTGATATACAAAGTATACTTTCAGTAAACACTTCTCAGTTAATTGTTGAGCTTTTGCAAAGTTCTTTTCTACCGCCTTCCAATTGGTTGGATATCTTACATATGAGTTAGTCATTTCATATCCATCAATACTCATCTGGACCTCTGACTCATCAAAGAAGTCTAATTTATCATAGAATTCATCTGGCCAATTAGTGAGATTTGTTGTCCAGCATACATAACATTCATTATTACCAACTTCTACTAACTTGTCTAGGACCTCTCTGTTCTTTTGGATGAGAGTTGGTTCTCCTCCCGTAAGATACAATCTTTTGAGATTAGGCGCCACTCTATCAATAAATTTGTCGAACATTGGTGTATTAAACCAATCATAATCAAACTGATCAACACTATCCAACTCATGTCGCCATACGTTCTGTAACCATTGAGGAACCTTTTCATTATCAAGTATCCTTTTTCTTTCGTTATATAATTGATCAGAACTTACAGCCCAGCAACCACTGCACTTCAAGTTACACACATTACCAAGTCTCAATTCAAGTAGATTAGGATCAAACACTGGATCTAAACTATCAGTGTGAAAGTTTTTGTTTGCCCATTGTCTTGAACTTTCCAATCCTTTCTCTTCATGTTCGTAGCATCTGTGGCATGCATCAATACGTTCACCTTGTAACATTGCTTTTCTAACATCTGTCATATACTTACCATGCCATATATCATCAAACTCTTGGTGACCTAGTATAGCAAACTCATCATCAATTGTTATATAATCTTCTGTGTAGATGTTACAGCATAGCTTACATCTACCATCAGTATTAGTGTGAATGTTTGTCCATGGATATATGCAAAATGTCTCAGCCACGATTCTTCCAAAACTCATTATGAAAATAGTACTGTTTTAACTTGGCAAACTCAGTATACGTGTCAAAGAATGATTCACCTCTGAGCTTGTCTAATTGGATCACTTTATCAAAGAATACAGTTAGCAGTTCAGTCTTATCATCTTCCCACATAAAGTGAATTAGACTTTCATAGTCGCCAATAACCTTATCAACTCTGCTACCATATTGTCTAAGCTCTTTGATCCACTCAATATACTTTTGCTCTACCATCTGTTTACATTTTCTTGGTAAGCATTGTGTCCTATAGAACTCAGGATCTAACAATGGATTGATTCTAAAGTTCTCTGGTTCTAATAATCCTAGATCAACCCACTCTTTATGAAACTCAGCTACATTGAATACATTGAATATACTAACTGTAGGTGTTATCCAAAAGCTAACATCTGGACATTGCTCCATCATGTCTTTTCTATTTTGAATTACTTTATCCCACTTTAGATTCTTTCTAAGATACTCACCTCGTTCATGATTACCATCTAAACTAGCAGCTACTTCTACAGTCTTAAATGAGTTCCAATATTCAAAGATAGTTTTCTTCTTGAATCTCATATTAGTAAAGTTAGTGGTGTAGCTTAACTTGACATCAGTCATATTATGATGTAACCAATAGTCTAATACTCTATAATGTTCTTCTGTTATTATTGCTTCACCGCCTGCAAAGTATACTTTCTCTACATCAAGTAACATAGGCTCAAGTTCTTTGAAGAACGTATCCATATCTTTGCCTACTTTAAGTAGTTGAGGTATACCTGGATTGCCATGCATTTTAACATGATCATCATACCAGCTTGTACTAAAGTTAGGTCCACAAGTACGACATCTCAAGTTGCATAGATTGGAGAAACGAATATCAAGGTATGCCATATTGACTATACCTGCGCTTCCATCATCTTCTGTTTCTTCTACCTTCCACCAATGATCAGCAAACTCTTTGTTGCTAGATATTCTTAGTGTCTGTAGTCCTGATTTTTCTTGCTCATAACATCTTCTACATTCTTGGCTCTCTCTTCCTTCGAGCATAGCGTTTCTTATGTTTCTTAGCTTCTGACTATTCCATAGTTCTTGTATAGTATTATCATGAGAGTTGCCAATTGGCATTCTTGAATCTGCTAGACAACATGGATACGTATCGCCATTGGGCCACATATGCATATGAGTCCAAGGTAGCATGCAGAATGTTTTGTTGTTTAAAAATAACTCTTTATCACTCATGTCACTCATGACGAAGCAGCTGTTTGATAATTGGAATGTTTTCCGTCATCTCCTTGTATACGTGTCTGAATCTTGAATGAAGATTGTGCACTAACTTGGATCGATCCCACGTATCCTTCTCCTTCATAAAAGATATGATTTGAGGGAATCCCCATCTGGGATGGGTCATTCGTCCAGAGTAGTTCTCTAGGTGTATTTCTAGGAATTGTTTGATCTCCTCTTTCATGTCTACAGGTATAGCCTGTATATTAAACTCTGGTGGGCTGAATGCTATATTATATGACATTATTGAAGTTTCGTCAACGATTCCTTTGTGTTCAAGATAGAGATGAAACTTAGGAATGTGATCAACATTCAGTATACTTATAACACTATCAATGCCTAAGTTAATATTATCAATACCCTTGAGTGATAGTAAATTAGCTTCAACTTGATCCCACTTAGTACCAAGTCTTACTAGCTCTGCTCTTTCTCCATACGCATCAATGCTTGCTCCTACTTCAACTTTCTTAAACATCCTCCATTTATCAACTACGTTGTATTTGTAAAAGTTTAGATTGCTCATATTAGTATTGTATCTAAGAGTCATATCTGTCAGACCCTGTTGTATCAAGTAGTCGAGTATCTTATAGTGTTCAGGCATCATTAATGGCTCACCACCAGTGAAATATATCTCATCAACAGTTGGTAGATGTTCCTTTATCTGATCCCACACTGACTCTTTTGTATTGTCTTCTAGTTTAAGATTTGGTCCTTTTGGTCCAATGATATATTTGTTCCATCCAGTACTCCAAGAAGGACCACAAGTTAAACATGCAAAGTTACATTCTGTACTAAACCTTATATTGATAGCTTTGAAATGAAACTCTTCTATGCTACCATCTTCAGCTGTTAAGTCTACAAGATTGAAATGTTTCTTGAATAGATTATTGTTATGTTTTCTATATGAAGATCCTCCTGCATCATCAAACTGCCAACATCTGGTACAAGCATCATTTCTCTTGCCTTCCATCATATCTTTTCTGAGCTTATTCCACTCATCAGAATGATATATTTCTGCCAAAGTGTTGTCTTTGAGACTACCTTTTAATTCTGGTATTCCTGGATATGGCACAGCCGTACAACATGGAAACACATTGCCATCAGGCTCTGCGTATAGATGCATCCATGGAAGTATGCAAAAGTTTTCGTTATCAGATGGGTTCTTTATAGCCACCAGATTCTCCTATATTTTGATTCCATCTATCAAATGGAGCATCGCGTTGGTATATCATTTTCACTAGAGGAATATGTTCTAGAACAGCATCTTTTGCAAACTTGAGAGTACTATTAAGATGCTCAGAAAGTCTTCCAGGTTTATATGTATCACGAGCATACATATAATCTATACACGTCTGCCAGTTTGCATTGATATATCTGGCTTTGATTTTCATAGGCAACTTTTCCCATTCTGTTTTCAAGAATGTTTCAATAGTTGGTTTCATATCTGCAGGTATAGATGTGAGACTCAAAGGCTCAGGTTCATGAGCAATATTAGCAACCGTATTGGTATTGTACTTCAACAAGTCTTCATTATCAAAGTATTGTACCATTTTTGGTAAGTGGTATATGTTGAAGATACTGATAACTGAATCAATTGAATAACGTATATTTTCATACTTTTTTATCTCTCTAATGTTAGCCATAACATCATTCCACTTTGTATTCCATCTTATAATCTCTATATCTTTTTCAACTCCATCAATACTAAGTCCAAGATCAATATTTTTAAACTTAGGCCAATAATCCATAGCATGTTGTTTACCAAATTTCAACTTACTTAAATTGGTATTGTATTGTAACTCTACTTTCTCTTCAAGATTATTATCAACCAGATACTTTAGTATCTTCCAATGTGCTGGCATCATTAGCGGTTCGCCACCAGTGAAGTATATCTTTTCAACAGTGTGTAAGTAAGGTTCCAATTCTTCCCATATAGGATACTTAGAGTTGTCATTGAGATCCAAAAGTTTTGTTCTGGTTGGATCTTTCCACATCCAAGGAGACTTATCATACCATGAAGTGCTCCATTGAGCATTACAAGTTAGACATGCCATGTTACAATGATTGCTGAATCTAACATTTAAGAACTTTAGATCAAGCTTTTTTAAACTTCCATCCTCATTTGTATTATCAATAGCATCTATGAACTTACCAAAGTGTCGTCTACCATAATGTCTATAGCTATCATTACCTACATCTTCAAACCTCTTACATCTTGTACAAGTACTTGGTAACTCTTTTCCATTCAACATATCTAATCTAAGTTTGTTGAAGTTTGGAGTGTTCAAAGCCTCTAGTATAGATTTGTCTTTAATGTTAGATGTTGCAAAATAAGGGTCTGTCCTAGTCCCAGGCTCACCCATTTCACCATCCCATAAAGGTGTTGCTGTACAACATGGAAATACTGTTCCATCTGGTTCTGCATATAAGTGAACCCATGGCAATATGCAAAAGCTCTTACGTTCATTTAAGAGTTCTTGTTTTTGCTCTGGGCTTCTGATAACGACTGACATTGGTCCATGAACTCCTTCATTTCAGGGAACGTGTTGTAAAAATCTGTATTCCGTCTTCTGTCAAGTTCATTAAACCAATTATAAAAATCAATACGACCTTCTAATACTCTTTCTTTGGAATAGTTTGTTTGTTGCATATAATCAACAACTCTTTTAAACTTCCAATACTCAAGGTCACTAAACTTTGTTGGATCACCTTCTTTAACATTATCTTTCAAAAATTGTAGAGAGTCATTCATATAATGCATAAACTGATTCTTAGGTAGCAGGTTCATATCATACTGTAGTGGTTCTTTAAGATATGGTGTATCAAAACGAACACGATGTAGCTGCCCTGCCCCATTTGTTACATCAGGGTACTGTTCTCTCCACTCTAATATTTTCTTTAACAAACTCTTGAATGTGGTGACGGTCAATATATTAAACGTCATCATAAATGTAATGTTAGCACTAGTCTCCGTTAAATATGTATGGAAATTTTCTTCCCATACTTTTAGATCCAGACCAGTTCTTATATACTCAGCTCTTGAACCCCATGTATCTAATGAAGTGAATAGTTTGAATCTTTTGATCTTGTTTTCATCTTCAAACTCTTTTACATACTTGGATAATCTCTTAACTATTCTGTTAGTCATACCAAGATTACTATTTGTATTGATCTCCAGATCTGGTAGTGGATACTTAGAGATGTTCTCAAACAACTTCCATGTACTTTGTTGAAGTAATGGTTCACCACCAGTTATCCTCAATATACTAAGAGTCTTTCTTACTTCAGGCCACCACTCCCACCAAGCATCGACATATGGGTTCTCTTCTTCTCGTTTGAATAGTTTGATCCAATCAATATCCAATCTATGGTTTTCAACCATATCATATGGACCAAACTTTTCTATCTCTTTCCAGTAACTACTACTTGCTTTTGGATGACAATATCCACATTTGAACTGACACTCATTACCAAAACTTATCTCTATGTATTCTGGATTAATATGATGATCATAGCCATGCTTGACTATCTCATCCACTCTTTCATCTCTATGGATAGATGCATTACGTTCATGTCTATCACTGACATACTCTTTACCTAGAGCTTCAACATTCCAACAATACTGACAGCCCTTAGGTTTCTTACCCTCGAGCATTAACTTACGTTCTTGTTTCTTTTGTTCAGTATTGTGTAGAGCGGAAGCATCCCGCTCAAGTTCATCAAGCGGGATGTGATGTGGCTTTGGATGATAACAACTGTGGGTCTCACCAGTTTGTAGATAAATTGTTACGTGATGAAACTTAGCCAAACAAAATGTTGGGCTAACTTGCTCAGCTAACTTATCTCTGATAAGCCCAATACGTTCATCCATTGCAAACTACTTCTACTCCATATTCGTCTGCAAATGCTTTTGCATCAGCTCTATCATTAACCATAGGTTGACCTTTTATATTCAAACTTGTATTCAATAATGTTGGACACCCAGTCCTTTCATACCAGATTTCAAGTATATGTCTCAATGGTGAACTGCACCAGGTAGTCCTATCAACTGTATGCACTCTAGCTGATCCGTCCTCATGCATAGTAGCAAGAAATGACTTATCTCTTGCTTTCACTACATTTTGCATATAGCTGTAGTCGTGTTGTCTGAATATTCTAAAATATTTATCAGCATGTTCAGACAATATAGATGGAGCAAACGGTCTAAACTTTTGACGTTTCTTTATGTCATTAACTCTATCTTTATTTTCTGCAGTTCTTGGATCACATAATAAACTTCTATTGCCTAAAGCTCTAGGTCCAAATTCTGCTTTGCCTGCTGCAATACCAACCGGCTCTCCTTTTTCCAACACATCCACGACATGTTTTATTTGATCAATATTCAACATTGGTAGTTTGTAACCATGGAATGAGTTTTTATAATTTATCTTTTGTCTATGAACCAATGCAGCTGCACCTAACGATGAACCAGCATCACCAGGATTAGGAAACACATAGTGTTCCTTATTTCTTAAAACCAATCCATTTGCAACACTGTTAAGAGCAACACCTCCACCATATACCATAGGAAGGTTAGAATCTAATTTGTTAACAAACGTCTTTAGTATATTCTCTACTAACTTCTGTGCATTGAATGCTATGTCAACATCATCATATTCTGATAATAGACCATTCATTCCTCTGTGGAGATTCTTTTTCAACATTAGACGTCTGAGTTCTTCATACAGTACTTTATTAGGTTTACCGTATGCTGCCATACCCATAGTAATATATTCATCCTCCATAGGTTTGAGTCCTACTCTAGCTGTCACAGCAGAATAGAATAAACCTATAGAAGTGGGATACCTCATAGACTTTACTTTTTTGTATACGGCTTTCTCGTTAACATATTCACAATACCATATACTAACGGTATCCCATTCTCCTATAGCATCTACTACAAGCGCATTTGCATTACTGAATGGAGAACATTGGAATGCGGCAGCAGCATGAGAAAGATGATGGTTAAAGCAATAATCGTAATCGTAGTTAAGATGACGTGCTTTAAAAGCCGACTTCCATTGCCCCGCATACGCTTGACGGGTCCGTTTGATAAAAGGCCGTTCATAGAAAGCAATTGTATCAGCGTCATACTTTTCAACATAATCTTTTAACTCCTGACAAACGTATTTGTCATTCTTCACTTTGGAGAACCTTTCGCTGTGACCAGCAAAAAGTATCTCACTTCCTTCTAAGACAGTTACAGCGGCATCATGAAATCCTTCACTGAAGCCAAGTACCCTCATGCTGCATCTGCTTCTGCTTCCACTTCGCCATCAACATCTGCATTAGGATCTCTAGCACCAGTCAGTGTAGCTAGAATAACAACAATCAATGGATCTCGTTCTTTCTTCAACCATACATTTAGATAGTTTTGCTCGAACTCATCAAGCTCCATTCCATCGCAGTTGTATCGGATTGTAGTATCAATCATTGCAGCCATCTTGAATAGCCTTTGATCAATGTGTGACATATCTGTGTCGTCTTTTGCCATGATATACTCCTTTAATCAAGCAACATTAATTATATAATACTATTAACGTGGTATTTAGTCAACTAATTTGTACCGGGATCTCTTATATTGTTTTCAATGAATCCCCATTGTCTTTCCATGCATTGCCAACAATGTATAGTTTCTGTTTGTTGATAACATCTACCTTCATCAAACTCAGTGCATGTATGCGATGCTTCAAATAACCATTCCAATTCATGCCTCAATACAAGGTCAATTGTTTCAGCTTTGTTCAATTCAATGAAAGGTATCTCAAATTTACTGTACTTATCTACAGCTTTGTTGGCTACTGACCTGTCTGGGGCTGCGGTAGTTGACATAAGAGATTGAGGAGGATTAGAAGTATTGCCGCTGTACAGTACATCCAGGTCGGTGATATAATCATCAAGAATGTGTCTAAATGCAGTTTTACCCGTAATGCCCAATGAAGCAATTTCATTTTCCTTTCCGCCTTTGACTATATGTTGTTCCCATTTGTTTCTTAATTTGCTCTTCTTTATTATATCTGCTGAATACTTTAGACTGCCATCAGGCTTATCCATAGTAAAGATTACAAAAGTGCAATCAGTGCAAGCAATATCAAGCAAGTTAAGTAGAAGACCTGAGTCCATACCCCCTGATAAGAGTATTCCAACCCTCTGTTCTTCCCTATAGGGTATCTGAACAATTCTATCATTCGATGATTGGAGTGTCAACAACTATTTGATCTCCCAGCCTACACCATTCACGACTAAACTTCATTACTGTAGTTCCCTTTTCTATACGCTCAAAAAACTCTTCCATCTCCACACCAATAAATGACCTTTGAGGATAACAATCATACAAGTACCTATTATCATTTATATCGTATTGATATATGCCTCTTGTTCTATCATATACTAAATCTGTGAAGTATGGAAACTTATCATTATTGAGCTTTTGCTTTATCTTGTCTGCTACTTCTGGAAAGTGGTGATTAAAGAACGTATGCTTGTACCAATATTCCCACTTACCTTGTTCCAACTCTCTTGATTGTTGTTTGTATAGATCATCAAACAGTGAATAGCATACTGATGGATTGTCATAGAACACACCAGTGTAATCATACTCTCTGAATCCTATTGTCTTCCATAGATTAGATGGAGCAAACGACCACCTCTTGTCATCTCTCCAACCAAACTTATATATGTTGTATGGGGATGAACAACTAACTAAGAATACTTCATTGGGATCGTACTTACCATCTAGATCACATTGAATAGATGAGTGCACGCTAGTTGGAAACTCTTTTACAAACCTATCTTGAAAGAACTTGGACTTCTGATACTTCTTTACATCTATATCTACGAACTCTGTTTCTGGTGGTAATAAACCAGCTTCTTCCCAGTTTAGATAAGCACCATCTAATAGATATCTTTGATGCATGACTCTGTGTGGGATTTCGAGATAATCGAAACCCCACTTTACTAATTGTGAGTCTGCTCCACCACTAAAGCATATTACTAACTCTTTTGTGGTCTTGCTGGCAATATCAATTAACGTCTCGAGAAAAGCATCCCTGAACGATAGCTCGTTTTCAGTAAAGGTAAATTCAAGCTCAACGTGGTCAGGAAATATTTCAGGTTTGATCCCACCTTGCTGTTCTGTTGACATAATAAATTACCTCGAGTTTTCAATAAAGCTATGTGGCTTTTTTTTGTACGTTCTTCTTTAAGATATTGGTTGATTGCATATCTCACAGCACCCTCCTTTGTTAAAAGTAAGATGCGTTCCTTCGCTTTCGCTACTTCCGCCCTATATGGGTGAACGTATATCTATTTATATTAAATAGGAGTGAAGTCTTTGAGAGTCATCCACTTCTTACGGTCATTTGTTATTGGCCACTGCGTTTTATTATCTATGTGATTATAACATACGCAGAAAGTACGTCGATCCTTCGTTGAAAGATTCTTAGGACTCATATGCCACACATTAGAATGAAAGACTAAAGCATCCCCAGCTTTGGCTTCTATTCTTTCAATTGGGTAAGTAGGACCATCTGCAGGTCCTCCAACATAACTGGGTGCAGTGAATGTATCGGAAGACGTGCTTCCTCTATCATGGCTAGGATTGTCACCATATTCTGCATGAGTAAAGCTATCTGGTAAATCAAAACCTTCTTGTAACTGAAGATCAACTTTATGACTCCCTGGTGCAAAATGAAACTGACCATTAGTCTCATTCATATCATCAAGCATGTAGAACACACTTAATCCATTCATGTTTTGCCATTTATCATGATACTTAAATACAGTATAGTCAGAATGCCATCCAAATGCTCCACCACCATCTGCCAGCTTGTAGTTGAAATGCAGTTGGTTTATATAAACCTGACCACCCATCAAATACTTAACTACAGGAAGTACTGGATTGTTCCTTGCATAGCTTTCTAACCACTTACCCCAGTCTTCCCAATGTGGAGCCCACACTGTCCTTGCACGTCCATCATATTCACCAAAGAATCTATCGTCATTGATATCCTCAGCTTGTCTTGAGGCGTATCTCAATGAGTCAACCTCTCCTGGTAGATTGACACCCTTTACAATAAAATATCCTTTATTGTGCCACTGTTCGACTTGGTCTTGTAATATACCATTTGCACTGCTAAGAACAATTTCTTGAGCTGCATTCATTGTCACTTCCCACTGATCTACTTTCATGTTGCCTCACAAATTCATAAGTCGTTCTAGATAGTTATATTGAACAACATCCTTACGTCTATCACTTTCATCATTAGTGAATCTTTCATTATCAAAGTCTTGTAATGTCCATCCAATATTTTGCATCCTGCCAAAGAATGTAAACTGGAACCTAGCTCTTTTCTTCTTTACAAGCTGTCTGGAATAATACATTGCCAGGTCTTTAGCTTGTTGCTCCGTCATCCATTCACTATACCAGCTACCATTCTCATCCCATTGATATCCATATTTAGCCATATTCAATCCCATTGAAGAATCAGGACTGATTGTAAGAGCTGTAGGACTGAATGAATCAAGAGGACAATCATCTCTCAATAACCATTCATATGTTTCATGTATAGACTCTTCTGTCTCATAAGGCAGCCCAATAATGAAACCAGATGTTGTTACTATCTCATTCCAGCCAGGAGTAGCTTTAGCTTTAAATAACCCATCCTTTATCTTTTCAGGATCCATACCTTTACCAATAGCTTTACCAGCTTGGTGGTTCAATGTCTCAATACCAAAGAACACACTACGCATACCACTCTCATATAATAAAGGCATTGTCTCAGGCTTAGACACCATCATATCCGCCCTAGCATACGTTGAGAAGGTGGGTTGGAAGCTCAGGCTAGTGAATGCCTTATGGAACCTCTCTACCTTGTCTATAGAGTCGTTATACGTGTCGTCACACACCATGAAGCCTGTGGATCCATATTTATCATACATCTCTTGAAGGTCTTTTGCAACCAGATCTGGGTTTCTGTTAAACTCCCAAACCTTCTTACCAATAAGATTGTATGAACAGAATGCACATTTGAATATACAACCTCTAGCAAGCTCTAAAGGTAACACTTCCTTTGGCATAATGATATCACTATCGGTATATCTTATTCTTGATATAGTAAAATCATCTACTGGATAATCCTTTTCTTCAATGATCTTACATTTGCCTTTTTGATATCCTACCTTGAGATCAGCATTATAGAATATATGATCAGCTAAAGCTACAACAGATGTATCAGCTTGGCCTCTTATAACAAAGTCAATATATTCATTGAATGGAGGATCTTCAGCAAGATAAGCTCTAGCACCACCGACCATCATGTAAGGATTATTGCCCTTTTCATTGATACGATCAAACAGCTCAAACATATCATCTCTACCAAACAACAGATTAGATACACCAGAGACTGTTGCTGCATCAGTAGACATATGTCTTTCAGTTGATACTTTACTTCCTGGAGATGGTGTTGTTTCATCTAGTGCATCATCAATATTTTGTGTATTGATAAGTTTTCTAATCTTTGATCTTCCACCCCAGCCCATAGCTTTAGGTAAAAAGAATGTGCAAGAGAAACCAACTAGCTTGGTCTCCTTTGTAACAAACTTATCAATGACTTTGAGTAGTTCATCTTTATCCATACGAGTAAAGAACTCAATGACCTGGACTGTGTATCCTGAGTCTCTAAGTTCTGTGGCTACTCTATATGTTCCTGCATATCTACCAAAACCTGGATAGCTAACCTCTGTAAAGATTACAATTTGCATCTCGTTAAGTAACCAACTCTTGGATCTGAGATCTGGCCATCTGCGTGATATATCTCTCCGTTGATATAGTTGTTATGGTAGACCCATCCCTTGGCTTCGTATTTCTTTATAAACTGTGTGCCATCACTTTGCCAGACAGGTACCATTTCAGTTCCTACTGGACCTTCATGGACAACATCATTGCCAGTTCGTAGATGGATCTCAATGATCCTATTATCTAGAGCTGAACCACCATGATTGTCAGGAGATCCATTTCTCTTCCACTCAATATTTATAACACCACAGTCGCTAAAACCATCTAACCAGCTAGGTAAAAGATGAGGAAAATTCTTTATAGTTTGCCAATGTGTAAACTTCCACATCTGGTCTGGATGGTTCTTTCCTATCGTTGTACAGAATGGTTCCCAGTGACTGTGTATGCCACCCTTACCATCCTCAACCCAACGGTAGTCAATAGAGTAATGAGTACCCTCAAAGAACTCACACCAGAAATGTCCTGCCGGTATAAACCTGTGGCTTTTTATATCCTCAGCATCTTGTATTCGAAGCCACTGCTTTTTAGCTCCAACACTCATACCATATAAGTTGTATATCGGTCTTACAATATACATGCCATCCTTTTCAACAGGAACACAGGCAGGGCCCGCATGGTAACCTAACCTGAATGCTACATCTAATTTATTGAATACCCATCTATGGTGTGGGAATGCTACCCATGCTTCTTCGTCTTCGTCTATTATTTTCAATCTTATCTCCAAATGGTGCCGCAACCAAGATTCGAACTCGGGACCTGATGATTACAAATCAACTGCTCTACCAACTGAGCTACTGCGGCATAAACCATGCTGGAGGCATAGTATATTTGTATCTGGCAAACTTAGACTTCTCAAGATTGTAACAAGTCCTGTATGCCTCAACAGTATCTTCAATATGTTTGAAGTTAGTGTTGGCATTAACAAATGGTGTTCTTTTCACTGCAGGTAAATCAGTGTACTTCAATTGAGCTTCATAGATCATTGGAGTACCACCATACTTATGCATTTTTTTATACCGTCTTGTATACTCCATAAGCATTTCTCTATGATGTGTTATCAACCATTTAACATTGTTGATAGATTCCATCAGCCACAAAGTACAAGGGTGCTTCCTAACAGACTTTGGATAGTTAGCCAACCCGAGACAAACGTGAGGATCCCCACCATCACCACGATGCTTATCAGAATAAGTAACATCCAACACTGCTGAAAGCATTTGACAATTTTCAATAAGCATCTTGACAACATGCTGATCACATAATGACCTAGCTGCTACTCTTGGATCTTTGTCCACTACGAAAATGTTCATCTATTTCAAACCCACCTTCCTCTACTAAGATTTTCAGGACCTTATTAAATATTATAATCTCTAAGTGTTGTGGAGTCAACGAATCATTTGAAGGCATGTTTAAGTCTTGCCCAGGTCTGTATGTACCATCATCCTTGACATTGGCAAGATATTCATACACACCATCAACAAACAGATCATCAAAGTCTGGTCGTTTCAATACGCATGGTATTGTAAATGTAAATGATGGTTCACTGCCCCAGTTAATTACACTGTGAGGTTTCATATTGTTGAGTAGAACAACTCCACCTTCATCACAATATTCCATACCACCTATCTGTTGTTGGAACCTACGATGATAATTAGAGTGTCTGAATGTTGTTATAACTTGACCACGAGGTCTTATAGCAATGTTCAGTGATGCACCTTTGGATTGATCTACGTGCTGTTCAAATTGAACACCAGGGCCAACACCTAAGATCCAAGGTTGGATTTGACCGAACCTCTCATAGATGAATGTGCACAGAGGACATTTAAACATAATCTCTTTAGGAAAGTATGCATGATGGAACGCATACTTGTTTGTTGGATCCCAGTGCTCGGTCTCAAACCAATCACCTTCTGGTCCAGTAATTGAATCTAGATAATCTCTAGCTTCTTGTAGTATGGGTGTCTTATTTTTAAAATGTCGAAACAAGTTCTTTGTGGATGCCTTTTTCATTACATCCTTAGCACTTCGTTTGGATGCTCCTTCAGGGGCAGCAGATGGTGTATTCAATTAGCATCTCCTCTCAATAAAATTTTCATACAATACTTCTTGCAATTGGTAAGCCTCCTGTTCCCAAGGCAAGTCTTTGTATTTAGTATTGTCGTAAACCTTATTGCCATCCATCCAGTCAACCCTGTGACGTGGCATAAACCTTTCACGTAAATGACCCTTTGCATACTGACTTGCATGTACCATCTCATGCATTACAGTAACAAGAAGTTCTTCATCATTTTGTGTTTTATCTAACTCAATATCAAACTCTCTTGGCTTGATGTTGTCATCAGCCCACATACAGAATCCTACTGGTGTGCCATGAAGCTTTTTCAGCTCAACATTGATCTCTAAATTGTCAGCCATACGCCAATGACATAACTCATATGCAGCAAATACGATAGCGTCACTTATCTTGTTCCTCTGGCTCTTCCGTCCGCCTTTGATATGGATCTGTACCATGTACCCTCTCAATCAATCCTTTAATAAAATCAAAATATTCTGGATTTCTCTTTTGACCATTAGCTGCTGTAAAACAATTGTACGCACTACACACATCAGGTCTATTTTTGTATATACCACACTTATAGGTTGGATTACCATCCCAATCTTTTGATGGACAAAACGCATCTTGTTTTAGATTAGGACACCATGTTATAACAGCGGCCGTATCACCTCTCTCTTCAACAAAAGTAGTCGTACTCTGGCTAAACATTTCTCTCAAATATGGCATCTTGTCAACACGCTCTCCATATTTTTCTCTATTACGTTCAGCTTTATTCCACCGAGGCTGCAACCATGTAGTCTTACAACATCGACCACATTGGATGCAGACATCAGAGGTTATTAGATCCTCATCTAATGGACGGTATTCTACCACTTCCACTTCTTTTCTGAATAATCACCCCACCCAGCATGCGGCTGAGGATATACTCGAGCAGCCTGTTTCTTAGGTGCCTCAGAAATGTTCTTATCTGGATCTACAAAGGGAACCGTCTTAGGTGCCTCTGCTACACGCTCCAATTTAAAGTTCTTAGGATCTACAACTTTTGGAAGTGTATATTTAGGTGCCTGAGATGATTGCTTAGGTATCATTGGATCCCAATGATTCTTTGGAATATTATTAGGCTTCTTGGATGATTGCTCAGGCTTTTCTTCTTTAAAGCACTCTTCTCTACCAATACCTTTTAAGCATAAGTCATATGGAATTGCTAGAATATCACAACGACAAGGAACCTTTACTCCTTTAGGCCAAGATGGTTCTGGTAGCTTACTAGGCTCATGCATTGTTTGTGGTAACTTAATTGGCTTCTTTAAGCATTCTTCCAACAGAATCATTTGCTGCATATCTTCACACTTATGTCGTTGTTTGATTTGCTTCATGAAACCTAGAATTATCTTCATTGGATCTTCTAGTTGTTTTGCAATATTCTGATGTGGTACACAAGCTGCACCCTCTACCATTTCTTGCTTTTCAACAACTGCTTTAGAAGCGATACATTGCTCCATTGAGTCATACACAACCTGATGCGGCTGAGCCATTCCCATTAACGCGACTATTAATAACGCTTTCATTTTTGCCATCCTTTCAAGATGTCGTTTGAGAAGTTATTCTTAGAAAACTCTTCTCGGTTCACTAGCTTTGCAGCATATCCTTCAGTATACATTGCATAGCCCTCATGGTCAACTGGTCGGAAAATACCACCAGCACAAACAACAGTCGTCTTGAAATCAGAAGGCTGTTTGTTAAGTTCCATCAACAACATTTCTTTAGCATCAATCATCAACTCATAGTCATTGTTAAGACGAGCTATTACATTAGTTAGCTCATTAGTAATTGAACGATACTTCTCAATCTTCTCAGCTTTTTTATCAGCATCCTTAACAGAGTTTACTTCTTTCAACATACGATCAAACATAAAGTCGGTAATGTTATCAGTACCTGTACCTTTGATCTGAGCATTCCTCCACATCTTATATAGAGCCTTAGTATTATCAGACAGATCAGAATAACGACCAACAACAGACTTAACAATACGAAGAGGAAGATCAATATCCTTAGGATCAGATACTTCATCATGAGCATTGATCATCCAAAGCTCATCTGTAATCTTAAACTGCTCTTTGATCTTAGCTCCATACACAACCTTATCGTTATGATAAGCAGTATGCCATACGATACCGACAATAGCAGATCTAGGAATAATACTAGTCTCATATCTGATCGTGTTAGGATGAAATTCCTTGATGTTACCAGTTTGATTAAAGAACATCAAGTCACCTTGAACCATCGCATCGGAAGGTCCAATATATGCATTCTGTAGATACACAAGAGTGTTCCACATTGCGGTCTTTAGCTCTTCAGGAAACTTAGGATCATCATCGAAGTCGGATCGCTTGTAATATTTCAGAGGAATCTTGTTGAATATGCCCTTACGAGCAATCCAATATCCACCCTCATCCTTACCAAAGAAGATGCTAGGAGCACCATCCCACTTACGTGTATATTTGACATCATCAAGCTTGAATTTCTCAAGCAGCTCATATCCCCAAGACTCGAATAACAAGTCCTCGAAATGTTCCATGTGTGTGTTCTCTCTCATTATATAAGTATCCTACATATTCGTGTTTGGGTCAACATCAAAAACGGAAAAAATACAAAAAAAATGAAGTGGTGGAGGTCTTTCTTATGAGGGCATCTCCATTCCCACCAGAGTCTTGAGTTTATAGTCGTTTCTGGCTTAACCGCGTTTTGCATCGTCATGCTGCTCGCTCGACTGTGGCCCGGAATCTAGCTAGAAAGCTTCATCGGGGCCCATGATATGATAGACATAATTCAACACGTATTTGTCATCACAAAAAGGGACTGCAGTGCGGACTCCGGCGAGTACATCACTAGGTGAAGACGCTCCCATCTCTATCATCGAGATAGCTGCCTCTTCCATTTCAATTGCCAAATCACACATTCTGCCCATATCCATCTCCTCTATCAATATACTCATTATACATCATTCAAGCAAACAGGTCAACAGAATAATACGCGATCCCTTCATAATAATCGTTTTTTATCTCGGATTCATAGCTGTGGATTCCTGTGGTCGTATCAAAATGGCGGTAAACTGCAGTTCCTTCGCTCTCATGCGCATAGAACCCAATGCCTTGTGACTCAAATTGGTCCATATCCGCAACAATCTGCGCTTCTACCTCACTGATAGTGTAAAAATCTGTCTCTGTAACAGTATTTTCAAACTTATACACTGGGGCCATGCCCTCATCCAGCTGTATTTCCGTATATGCATTAGCTACAATGTCCATAGCTTGTGTTTCCCAGATGTTGTAATGCAAGCTACCAACATCCTCATCAAAGGCTGGAGCCAGATCCCAAGCAAACATACCCTCAAGATCCTCATCCTTCCATTGAGCGAGAAACTCATTGAATGCAATATCTTGGTTTGGACCAGCAAACCCATATTCTGTAAACATCACAGGTTTACCTGCGGCCTCTACAATATGGGTAAGATCATTACCCGCAGAGTTAGTTTCAAGATATAAATTGAAACCTATCACGTCAATTTTGTCATAAAAGACTAAGTCCTTAGGCTCAAATGAGTTCCATCGTGGATCTACGTGACTAGAATACATCAGAGGACCATCATATATTGCCTTGACACCGTCAATCAGTGTATTCCACTGCGCTGCATGGCTCTCTGTGATTGTTCCAAGCTCGCATCCAATGCTCAAATACGGTAAATCATACTTATTAGCAAGCTCTGCATGGGTTGTGATGATGTCTGTATAGTCATTGAACCATTGATCTGGGTCTTTTATGGAAACTGGCCCGCCGGCTGCATTATCCCACAGCTGTGATCCACCCCAATTGGGCAATGTGACCGTAGGATATAGGATAGGTTGCAGTCCAGCATCGATAGATGCCTGCAATCCGTCCTCAATGTTCTCTTGATCTGGAGTAATATCAGTTTCAGAGAGCGTTGATGTCTTTTTATCCAACGTATAGTTGACATGAATCAACACAGAGTTAGATCCATCCTGTGCAATACGCTCTATAACTTCAGGAAACTGTGTATCCCAGTCAGCATACCAATGAGGAGCTTGCGCTCCTTGGTCATCAGTATCCATATCCCACTTATGCCAAGTAGATATGGAAGTGCCTAGAGCTTTCATTAAGAAAGCTCTCGGTTGCTGCTTGTGAATTTACCAGGATTCCAGGTATGAACTACATGCTGCTCAGCAAAACGCTTAGCACTATCAAAATCAACAAAACCAATTTCGTCAATCATCTTTGTAGGACACTGAACTGACCAATCACCAAGCATATCTTTTACAATAAAGACAGTCTCATACGCATTAGTAGAAATGAAATCACCATTTTCCTCAACAAACTGCATACCTAACATCATGTATTTCCTCTCTCAATGTTTATACCTTAGTATACATCAAAAACGAAAAAGGGTCAACACTAAATTACGTCTACAGCACCAAATTTTTCTAAAAATTCTCTTGAATTATTGACTTTACAGTTAAATGCAAACGTCCTACGACACCCTTCACCAAAGAATGGATGGACTTGATGGTACAACCAGTTAGGAAACATCACCAATAGCCCTTTTGTAGGCTTGATGAACGTGGATGTCTGCGGTTTCATCATCATAATGTCCTGAGCATTGGTTGTTCCCCACACTAACTGCGTGTATCCATCGCTCTCACCAGCTGCATTCTTGTGATTTACACTGTGACCGGGCGGTCCAGCAGCAATTTGAGGTGGAACTTCAAGGTAAGCAAAGCCAGAAAGCCCTGCAGGAGTGCGTGATCCATGCATATGGAGCGGTTGATAGTCACCTTCGTACGAATCATTTGACCATAACTCGTAACATTCTGCGGTTGCACCACCATCATACCCTTGTCTTACGTATGAAGTACCCATTCCATTGAGAAAGTTCTTCATCACAGCACCAAATTCATCATCAATTGGAATGTCTAGCTGTGAGGACTTAGGATTTTGACGTATTTGCCCCACTAGTCTGTCTGACAGGGAACTCAACTCCTCTGAGTTGTCGTCTATGTAATCGTTGAAAAGATTCACCAATTCTGCTGGCATATTCACCAGGAGAATATTGAATGCGCCTAATGGCTGAAACGTTGCGTCTACCTCTGTCTGTTGCATTATGCTTTCCCACTTATATAACCGTCTACGTTCACTTCGATGCCTTGAGGATGAACAGCAATCTGAGCAATGTTACCAGCGACCACATATCTTGCACGTTCGCTTTGTTGTTCTTTCACTTCATGAGGAACCCAACCTGGGAAGATGCATAACTTGCCAGGTTCTGGTTTAATTGAATGTCTTTGATATGCAATAGATTCTGGAATAGCTTGACCAGACTTATCATGCTCTCTGGCTAAGTCTAGAGTTCGCTGTATAGCTGGATCAGGTTCACTATATATTTCGAGAGGACTACAGTCATCGCCACAGTCAACAAAGTACACGTAAGCCCAACTATGTGGCCAATGAGCGTGCTTCTTGGTTCTGTCACCTTTTTGATATCTGATTCCCCAACCATCTACTGGATATAACTTCCATCTATTAAGATCAATAAACCGCTCTACAAACTTAAATGCAACCTCACGTACCCAATTGACTCCTTGACTCTGCTTGTAGAATAAGAAGTCTGTCTGGTGCGCACTAACATTCTTAGCATCATCAGTCCGTCGAGCCATATCAATGTCATTCTTGATACGTTGGTTTATCTGTTCTATCTGTGCACGATCTTCCTCAGTCTCAATCAACTGATGTTGAATCAGTGGCATGTTCATTATACATGAACCATAATCCGACTGAGGGATATCAGGCATCACACCTTGTTTGTTATCAACAACAAACTCTAAGATCACACCCTCAGACATGACCTTCTTTTTTATCTCTGTTGGTTTAGCCTTTTGCTGATCGGGAGATCTGCGGCTCATGGTTGGTGTTGGCATCGAATATTCCCATTACAAAGTTCTCTGCTGTATCTTCACAATAATGCTCGGTATGGCCTTTTATGAGTCTTGATTCCCATAACTTCTCGTTGACATACATGTCAACATAATACCAACGACCATCCCAAACAACGTTTGCTTTTCTGTCTTGATATTTATCTTGTCCAAAGAACGTACTCATTATGGCCATCAGTTATCCCCTTCTCATGTTGGCTATTTCTTTTGCTTGATCAGATGAGAAGACAGGCACTAGACTCGACTTATGCATTGCAGAGATACCTAGCAGCTTTCTCTCGCCACTATATATATTAGCATCTTTTTTTACAGCAACACCAACAGGGATTTGATCTGTGTCACGTTTCCAATTCTGGCTCACCGTAGCTTTTGCCTGGCCAGCTTTAACAGTTCTAGGCTTACTTCTATACGTCGCTTTATATGAGCTTTTCTTAGCTTTCAGCTGATCTGGGTGTACGCCCATCTTCTTTAGAAACTTATCGTGCTCTATATCAGCCTTGATAGCAGTAGCCGACTTCTTTTTCTTATTGTGCTTAAACTTAGTAGTAGTCACATATGCAGGAAGTAAATGCATCGTCATGAGTTTTCCATCCCTAGTCCATTAAGTAAATCACGTTCTCTTATACATACTATTTTATCCAAAGATTCGGCCTTAGTCAACTGTAAAATTTTATGCCGTAATCCAAGATAGTTGTTACGGACATGGTATCCACATTCTATTTTATTATGGAACCACGGCTCTACTACAACAAAGGCATTATTATCATCTATAGGGTTGATCAAGTATGCCAGCATTAGTACTTTATCAAGCACCTTGCCCCCTGTACTTTTTCCATGACCGTCTTTGGTTCTTATTACTTGGTCTTGAGAACACACTCTTCCCTATGGAAGTTTTGTGTTTAAACTTATGTGCAGTACCAGGAATACCAATACCACGTTCATTCAATCTCTTAGTTGCCATCTTGTCTCCTTAGTTGCTCTGATAGGTGATTAGTCAGTCCCAGTAAGTTGGATCCTTCTAACCTTAGCCCAGTCCAGAATTGCTTATAAGCATTGGGATTGTTTTCTCTTGGGAAGTTATCTGCTTCCACCAATAGCTTCATGAAGTTATCAATTATCTCTTTTTGTCTTTCTTCTGGATATAGATCCATCATACTCTCCTATCTGTCCGGGCCACAAAGTTTATTATATACCTTTTTAGATAGTAGTCAACGGTATTCTGCCCCATTCTAAAATTTCTTTTGTTAATCTTAGTTTTCTTACTTTGTACTTGTAGTCTTTTCGTTTCTTGCTATCGTAATCTTCAATAGCTCTTATGATAGCATCTGCAAGTCTTTGGTTCTTATCATCCCCGTGGATATGGTTTGCACTAAAGCATTCAATAACCTCATGACTATAATTTTGAAACTTATGACCTTCAACGGTGAGATTGACCAACGGAGGCTTGATCATCATCCCATGTTGCCATTCATGAGGATATGAATGAAGAGAACGCCACTCACGAGGCTCTCCGTCATCAAAGGTATGAGCCATCCCATAGTTATGCATATGGATAAACTTAGTCTGGCCATGACCAGATCCTTCGAATGTCTTTATTAGATTATCAAAGTAATGGAGAGCACCAATATACTCATGTTTCTTCTGTTGTGGATCAAACAGCTCTTCATAGAACATTCTCATTGCTAGCATTGTTTTCTTTGGAACACCAGTATGCTTTTTATTCATTACGGTGCCATAATTCATACCTCTGTATTCTTTATGGTATATCCTTGAGAAGTCAGTCCAGCATATTACTGCAACGTCCGGTAGTCCTTCAGTCAGCATATGTTCTTGGAACTGGTTTATGATAGTATCCCAAACGCTGGCTCCTGCAAGTCCTGTGTGGACGCATTGTGCATCAAAGTGTTTACATACTTTCTCGAGATATGTTGATACGTTTGAATCCCCGTCTCTCATTTCATGGGCAGCCAGGCCTTTGAACTTTTTGTCTTTTGGCTTTCCTGTTACATCAAGGTCTTTCCATGGAAGTGCAATCTGCCCCCAGTACTCATACGTCTCACAAAAACTGTCTCCAAAAAATCCTATCTTCACCAATCTATCCCCAGTATTAGTTTAGCCTCTTCACTCATCATCTCTGGACCAAAAGCTGGCTCAAATGTTGTTACCACATCAACTGCATCAACTCCATCTACCATCCCGCACGCTGCTTCTATATCACTTATGATGTCATCTGCCGCAGGACAGAACGCTGACGTAAGAGTGTGGGTTATTGTTACTTTAGGTAGATGGTCAATGTCTATATCATATATCAATCCAAGATCGTATATATTTATGCTGATCTCAGGATCATAGCATTGCTTGAGGTTCTCTACTATCTGTTGTCTAATCACATGCACCTACCGCACTTGGGACTCGAGGTCCTTCATTATTGACTCACGTTGCTCGTCGCTGTACCTTCTCCAATGAGCAATCTGCCTCCTAGACCTTCCGCACCCTGTACAGTATCCATCTTCTAGATTGCAAAGAGATACACAAGGGGAAGCAATGTACCCTGGCACCGACTTCATAGAGGAGGAAGTGTATCTAACAAGATCAGAGATATACAGAACCAAAGAATAAGATATGTCATAGTAATACGAA
>UEXM01001131.1_pt1 | contig 24038 bp, 29 predicted proteins | sample 1796661 | NCBI WGS metagenome assembly UEXM01 (sample SAMEA4772469, study PRJEB27181) | metagenome | reverse complement strand
AGCTAATTTAACGGCTTGGAGTTTATAAGCCAGGGTATAACGGTCGTAATTTCTCTTTCTTGTGTGTCCCACACTACACCTCTCTTATGAACAGAAAACTCTGTCCACAAAAGTGGTTACAGATCAGGCAAATTGGAGCGAGGAACGAGCGGAAATTTGATCCGCCTGCCGCCGCTTGTTATGTGCCCTACACGAATAGATCACCGTAGCCCCAAATAACCGTACCCGATATTGCCAGGACGACGCCTAAGTACTGTGCTACACGATACGGAAACTTATATCTTTGACTGAGCTCGGTCTGCGAACTCACGACGATCCCAGAGAGATTGATATGCTCATTAACCTTTGAAAGGTTGTACTCTGCCCAAACTCCAAAGAGCACACTTAATGCACCACTACGCTGAAACCAAATATCTGCAGCCTCTGACTCTGGACGCAGAAAAGAGTAATACGCTGCAACCGGCGCAAGAACACCCAGCACTATGAGAGGCACACAACTAAGCAGAGCTTTTAAAACCTCGTTTTCTTCCTCTTCCATCACCCCTCCTTAGGAAACATGGAATTCACATAACGCCTGCCTCAGCCGCCGAAGGTCGGCCTGGAGGCCCTTGTTAAGTTATTAGGCACTTGCATACCAGTGATGATAAAAATCTTCCTGGGCTACTTCTGCCAAAGAAGGAGGAATTATCAGCGTATGCTCATTATTGAAAAACAGCGCCAAGCAGCCTCTTCGATACTCAAATGACGTAAGTCGTACATGATCAAGAGGGCTCAAACCTTCACTCCATTCCTCGAATTCGCTTGTATCTCCGGGATACTCGCCGGAGCACATAACCGTTCCGGATGAGCTATTGAGGGTCCATGGAGGATCAATCCAAATGTATTCCCCCTTATCCGCAAACCTTAACTTAATCGAATTACAGGCCAGCGTCCTCTCGCAATCACGACCAACAAAGCCATTTATAATTTTTATATCTTCGTCGTGATCCATAGATAGACTCCAAACTTAACGCCCGAGTTAAGCCGACTTGCGTAGCGTAGCCGACAGCGTAGCAAGCTTTATCTGCCACGCTGTCGGTATAGCGAAGCAAGTTCGGCTTGAACGAATTGTTAGGCGACACGCTAGTAGCCGTGCGCCTCTGCCACCAACTGATCGTTCACGAACACCTTGTAACTTTGAGGCCGAAGACCCGCTAGTAAGAGCGGGCGGACTTTCTCCACCACAACGCTCTTCCCCTCGATTCGACCTTTCCATGATTGCTTCAGCCGCGTGGAAAAGTGAGTGAGCGGATTAGCCGGGTTTTGTAGCAGGGCTGTCTCGTGCGGAGTGACGAGGCGCATGCCACCGAATAACCAGTTGCGCTGAAACTTGACAGGAGTATTTCCAATTTGGAACTCAATTTCCATTGATGCCTCCAGTGACGCCTAACGCCCAGCGCAGGCGCAGCCAGCGCGGAGCGCCTTTTGTGTTAATGTTTGAGCGCCAGCGAGTAACGCAAAAGGTGCGTAGCGTTGGCTGTCGCTCTGCCGCTGCTTGTTAGCAGCTGGTCGTTACCTCATGAAAGAGCTGCTGCTCAAGAGTTAGGGGAGCCATGAAATCACGAACAAAGCTTTCCCTTTGCTCTATACTTGAGCTTGCCCACCAATTTGAATCTACAATGTGTTTCTTTAGCAATTGAGTTTCAAGGCGACTCTCATCTGCCAATTGCCACTCCAACCATTCTTGACGTTGTTTCTCATTGCAGTTTGCAAGCAATAAATCAAAGATTTTGAACGCCAAGCTACCCGTATAAGGACTACCCTGAGCCTCTTTCAAGCATGATTTTTTATCAAATTTTACGGCCATCATGCTTTTATGGAGAGCTAGAAGCTCCCAATAGTTATCAATTTCTAGTTTCATGACTAAGACTGCTAACGCCGGCCATCATGCGCTTGTCGTATGCATGGCATTGTTAAATTTACTTTCGCGTAAAAACTATATCCTTGCTTTTACCCTCACCACCTGGGCTTCCATCTAGACCATAGGAAATGATTGACAAAGGGCTTTCCCGATATATGTACCTGCGACTCCATGGGTCTTTAAGTTCTTCTTTAATATAACCCCACCTACTGTAATTATTTGGCTTAGGCAAGGCGCTGCCTGCAACCAGCACTTCAAACCCCTCCTCGTTCGTGGGATACCGACCCACAGTAAACTTAAAATAATCAATCTGGGTCCAAAGGTATTTAGCATCTTCACGTATACATTCTATTTTTTCCTCATGGGTCGCCGCTTTAGGCCTCTCAGCGTCCAAAGCACAAACTCTTGAAAACGAAGGGGATGAAGCCACCAAGAAAAAAATAAAAATCGCAACCCGCATTCCGTCACCCTATAGATTTAACAGCGTATTCAGTCGAACGGTTCGACATATCTTTTTTCGACATAATTCTTAGCCAGGCAACAGCCACTGAGCCAAATAATTCAATGGCCACAATGATCTGGAGCACCGTCGAGAATTGATATCATCTGACAAAAGTCGAAGTAGCGGGTTATTTCCTGCGCTTTCTTGACCCTCTCCCTAGTGAAACCCACTTTATATCAACCGTTTAGCTTTTTATGTAAGCCATATCCTACAAATAAGCCGGGTTTTCTGTTGAGCATGGATTCGCCGGCGTTTGGCTGGATCAGGTTCGCACCTCAAGTGGTGCTCCTACAGAAAGAGGAGGCATAAAAAAACGCGGCCATCGGCCGCGTTTTTTTATTCGGAAAAATGAAGCAACTTACCGCCCGATAATCTCCCGGGAGATGATTTCCTTCATGATTTCGCTGGTACCGCCGTAGATGCGTTGGATGCGTGCATCCACGTAGTCGCGGGAGATGGGGTATTCCTGCATGTAGCCGTAGCCACCGAACAGTTGCAGACATTTGTCGGCGACCACACCTTGCAACTCAGTGGTGGTGAGCTTGGCGATGGAGGCGTTGGTGGCGGTGAGTTCGCTGCGATCGTACTGGTCGATGCACTGTTCGCCGTAGGCGCGGTTGACGACGACTTGGGCGTGCAGGTCCGCCAGCACGAAGCGGGTGTTCTGTAGGCTGGAGATCGGCTTGCCAAACGCCATGCGCTCCTTGGTGTATTCGATGGTGCGCTCGATCATGCCTTCGCAGGCGGCGATGGCGCCCAGGGCCAGGATCAGGCGTTCGCGGGGCAGTTCGTTCATCAGGTTGGCGAAGCCTTTGCCTTCACCGCCGAGAATCTGGTCGGCGCCGACTTTCACGTTTTCGAAGAACAGCTCGGAGGTGTCCGCCGCGTGGTGGCCCATTTTTTCCAGGTTGCGGCCACGGGCAAAGCCGTCCAGTGCGCAGTCCACGGTGAACAGGGTCATGCCTTTGGAACCGGCATTCGGGTCAGTCTTGGTGGCGAGCACGATCACGTCGCAGTGCTGGCCGTTGGTGATGAAGGTTTTCTGGCCGCTGATGCTGTAGCCATCACCGTCTTTGTCGGCACGGGTTTTCATGCCCTGCAGGTCGGAGCCGGCACCGGGTTCGGTCATGCCGATGGCGCCTACGGCTTCACCGGTGACCATTTTCGGCAACCAGGCTTGCTTCTGTTCTTCGTTGCCCAGGTGAAGGATGTAGGGAGCAACGATGTCGGAGTGCACGGAGATGTTGGACGCCAGGGCACCGAAGCCAGCGCGGGACGCTTCTTCCACAATCACCGCAGACAGGCGGAAGTTGGCGCCGAAGCCACCGTATTCTTCCGGGACGTCCACACACAGCAGGCCATTTTCGCCCATCTTGTTCCACAGCTCGCGGGGGAACATTTCGGCTTTTTCCCACTGGTCGTAGTGAGGAGCGACTTCGTTTTCGAGGAATTTTTTGACGTTATCGCGAAACAGTTCGATTTCGTTCTGATCAAGCATGTTGGCTAGTCCTGTGAGTGAACGGCAACGACCCACGCAGGGTGGGCCGCGAAACAATGGTCCACATTCTAGCCATAAGGCGTGACGGTCACATCACTGCCGGGTGACTGTCCGGTCCCGACGGGTGAGGCGAATCGATGCCTTTGACCTGCGCCGGCAAATCTGGAGTTTGGGGGTTTACGATTGGCGTACGAGGGTTCGCGCCCTGGAAGGGCGCTCCTACAGAATCCGTCAGGCTTGAGGGAAACCCGGTCGACTAGGCTGGCTCTACGCGCACGTCCGCCTTCAGGGAATTAGCCACGAAGCAGTTGCGATGGGCGCTGTCGTGGAGTTTTTCCAGGGCATCGCCATCCGGCTCCTCGCCGTCGAAGACGACTCGGGGGCGCAGCACGATCCGGGTGATCGCCATGCGGCCTTCCGGGTTCTTTTCTACCGTGCCTACCGGCTGGTCAATATAGCTGAGGACGTTGAGGCCACGCTTGGCGGCGATGGACAGGAAAGTCAGCATATGACAGCTGGCCGTGGCGGCAATGACGGCTTCGTCCGGGTTCACCCGGTTGGCGCAGCCGTAAAACTCCGGGGAGCCGGACGCCTGCACCACTTCGCCGCCAGCGAAGGTCCATTCGTGGTCCCGGTTGAAGTGTTCATAATCGAATTCAGTGCCCCGCTGCAGGTGCCAGGCCACTGTTGCGCCGTATTCACTCATGGTCAAACTCCCTCTCTCGCGTGATCACTTTCACCATGATCCGGCAAGAGAGGAAAGGCAACCATGTTCCAGATCAATGTCTGATCAGCTGTCCTTCACCGGGGCCAGAAGGCAACGCTCCACCTGATCCATCACCCGCGTGCTGTACAACAAGGCACAATGGCCCAGATACGGGACATGGATATTTTCTTCTGCACCGTGCAACACCGCCGTGGAGACCGGCAGCACAAAATTATCCATGTTGGAAAAGATGGAAAAGTACCGCGCGCCACCCGGGCAGGTTGTTTCAGTGGCCAGCTCCCGGATAAAAGGGCTCTGGTAGCGCAGCTGGGCGGCAGCACCCAATGGCGGAAACAGGCCGGCGACCCGCGAACCATAGTGCGGGCTGCCCAGGGTGATTACCCGATCGACCTTGCCGGCCAGGCCCAGGTTTTTCAGGGCGTACCGGGTCAGCGGGCCGCCCATGGAGTGGCAAACCAAGTGCGCTTTTTCCGCGCCCGTGGCCGCCAGGATACGCTCCACATGGTCCACCACCTGCTGGGACAGCTTGCGGGCATTGATGTGTGGCGGGGTATAGCTCACGGAATAGACGTTGGACCAGCCCCGCCACTTCAGTCGCCACTGCATAAACAGGAAGTTGGCGCTGTTACCGCCATAGCCGTGGACCAGAATCACCGGTGGCTCACCGTGATGGCGGCTGCGCGCCGGCGAGGTATCGTGGATCAACCGCAACGGATAACTGAACACCAAAACCGTCAGCGCGGCGGCTTCCTTGGCCATGCCCAACATGGCGGGCACCAGCCGTAGCGGCTGCTCACCGGGCAGCTCGGCCTGTTGCGGAAAACTGCGGCGGTCGTAGTACCAGCACAGGTAGAACAGCAGGGTGATGGACACCGTGGCGAGCACCGCCAGTGCCAACAGAAAAATGATCAAACCCATCCCGTGATTACTCCGTTGTTGTTTTTACTGACGCTAGGCCAGTGCCGGGGAGGATGAAGCGGGGCTGGTATGACTGTCGGACAAGGCGTGAAGAGAATTCACAATTGACCGCCAGTCATCCCGTCAACGGGAGCCACATGGCTTCCCGCCTGGAAAAACCACAACCTCGCTAGCCCAGCCCCTGCTCGTTCAGCCAGGCAGTACAGTGCGCCACCGCTTCAGCCAGTTTGTCGTTCTGGCCAAAGTAATAGTGATTGGCACCGGCCACTTCTCTCAAGGTGGCTTGCCCTGATTGGAAGCCATCGAAGAGCCGTTGGGTATGGCTGGGAGTACAGGCATTGTCGGCAGTGTTGCCGATCACCAGGGCCGGCACCGTGATACGCGCGGCACAGGCCGGGCCATTGGCGCGGGAATCGTCAAAGCTCCACTGGCTCAACCAGCCGCGCAGGGTGTTGAAGCGCGCCAGCGCCACCGGGCCGTTGTTTACCGTTTGCGGGTCACCGAGATAACAGGTGCCGGGGGCACGGTCATTGCTGTCCTGTTGTGGGTCCAGCCAGCGTACATCGCACATGGTGCGGTGCACGATGAAGCCGTACTCCTCCGTGTGCAGGCCCTGGCTACGGAAATCTTCCAGTTTGCCCTTCACCCAGGCAGTGATGCGGCGGTTGCGGTCGATCTGCGCCTGACGGAAACGGGCCACGAACTCAGCACTGTAGGGCGGTTGATTGGGGCAGTCCGGGTGGTAGATATCCAGCTCCCGATCCCGATCGTCCGGGTTGGTTTCGTCCTTCACGGACGGGTCCAGCCATTCGGTCATGGTGATGGCCCGGGATACATGGGCCGCCAGCAACATGATGCCGTCCGCCGGGATCAACTTTTGCGCGGTGAGGTCATAAGGATCTCCCGCCGGGGTGTGGGTAATCTGTGGGTCTTCCGCTTCGGCCTGATACAGCAGGCTCAGGGAGCCACCACCAGACCAGCCTGCCAGCACCACTTTTTCAAAACCCAGCCGTTCTTTGGCATCGCGCACGCAGGCGCCCAGATCCGCCACCACTTTTTCCATCAGCAACGCGCTGTCGGCCCCGCGATAACGGCTGTTGCAATAGATAACGGAGAGCCCTGCCTTCGCCAGCGCCGAGACCATGGGCAGGTAAGCACCTCCACCCACCGGGTGCATAAAGATCACCACGGTCTTGCCCGGGCCGCTTTTCGGGGTAAGCAGGTGGGATTCCAGCGCCACCAGATCCATGGGGCCGGCGTAGGTGTCCTTGAAGCTGGATTGCTCCATGAAGGTCACCAGATACGGGGTGCGATCGTAATGCTTGCTCATTGCGGGGCGTCCTTTTGTTCTTCTTTTTGTTTGCCCTTCTGCTGGTCCATGGCGCCCTTCACTTTCGAGAAGTCAGTCTTGCTCATGTCCAGGCCACGCATATCCAGGGCCGCGGCACCAAAATTGTCTTCCTTCAGCGCGCGGGTCTTTTCGGTCCATGCCTTCAGCACCCCATGGGCGTTGGCAGCATCCTCCGCCACCACCGCCTCGTAGCGGGCATCCTTGATGGTGATCTCCAGCGGAATGCCGTTGGGGTCGAAGAAATAGATGGAGTGAATGAAATCGTGGTCGATGGGGCCGAAGCAAGGGCGACCCGCCTTGTTGATTCGTCGGCGCCACTCCTTCAGTTCCTCCAGAGTGTCCACTTCAAAGGCCAGGTGCAGATCGAAGGCACTGCGCGGGCGGAACATTTTTTCATCGGCCCCTTCCGGGGCATCGAAGAAGGCAATGAAATTGTCATCGCCCATCTTGAAGAACAGATGCATGTAATCGATCTTGCGGCCGGTGCCGGGTTCTTCATCGAACACCATGGCCAGGGTGAGTGGCAGGCCCAAAACATCTTCATAAAACCAGCGGGTCTGCTCGGCATCTCGGCAGCGGTAGGCGCTGTGGTGCACGTGCTTGAGCATGGCGCAGGGGGGCAGGCTGCTCATGGTTGGCTCCTGTTATTGTTAGTGGCGGCAATGATGCTCCTTACCCCCCAAGGTTGCCGCAGACGCCGCCACCAAGGAAAACCGAAACCACCAAGAACCTGTCAGTTCTGGCCACCCTACCAAGCCACCGTCTGTCCGCCCAGGGTGCACAAAGCCAGCACCGATGGCACACTTGCGGGCCCTTTTCGGTACGACGGCAAGCACCATGACAGACCAGGCAATCATCAACGAAGTGGGGCTGCGCGACGGCCTTCAGAATCAACCGGTAACCGTGGACACCGCCACCAAGGCGAAACTGGCCCAGTTACTGGTCGACGCAGGCATGCGCTACCTGGAGCCGGTGAGCTTTGTGAGCCCCAAGGCGATCCCGCAGATGGCCGATGCTGCCGCCCTCACCCCGCTATTGCCGCAAGGTGACGCACTGCACTACACCGCTTTGGTGCCCAACCTTAAGGGCTACCAGCTGGCGCGGGATGCGGGCTACCCCACGGTGGCGCTGGTGCTGTCCACCACCGATTCCTTCAACGAGCGCAACCTGCGCATGAGCCTGGAGCAGGCCGCGCAGAGCTGTGAGGCGATCATTGCAGCGGCCAAAGCCGACGGCATCGCCACCCGCACTTATATCTCTGGCGCCTTCGCCTGCCCCTACGACGGCCCGGTGCCAGTGACGCTGCCCCAGCAACTCAGCGAGCGCATGTTTGCCGCCGGCTCCGACGAGGTGGCCATCGCCGACACCATTGGCGCCGGCAACCCCCAGCAGATGAAAGACATCATGGCGCCGCTGATTCGGGAATTCGGCGCAGAGAAATTCTATGTGCACCTGCACGACACCCGCGGGCTGGCCGCCGCCATGGCCTGGGCGGCGGCGGATCTGGGTGTGCGCCGTTTCGATGCCTCCGTGGGCGGGCTGGGCGGCTGCCCGTTTGCCCCCGGTGCCACCGGCAACATGGCCACGGAAGATCTGGTGTACTTGCTGGAAAGTGCGGGGCTGAAGACCGGTATCGATATCGAGGGGCTGCGGGGCGCCGTGGCGCTGGCCGCCGAAGCGACCCAGCGACCGCTGGGCGGGCGTATTCTGAACTGGATGGAATCCCAGGAGAAACAGGGCAAGACACCCTGCATAGGGTAATCCCGTACTTCCGCAGGAGCGCCGCTGGCGGCGCGATAACCCAGTTGCGAGTAACGAGTGACGAGAAGCGAAAATCGTTGGGTTTTCCCCTGGTTTGGGGTTGCCTTTCGAAACTCGCTTCTCGCAACTCGAGACTGAAGTTATCGTATCGCGCCGCCAGCGACGCTCCTACAGCAGACGTTTACGCGCGCGGGGCCACAATCATGCAAGTGCAGGTGGCGTGGGCGTACAGCTTGCCTTCCTCGTCCACGATACGCCCTTCCGAGATCACCAGATTGCGCCCCCGGTTAATCACTTTCCCTTCCGCCCGGTAGGCCTTGTCGAAGGTCAGCGGCCGGCACATCTTGATGTTCAGGTCCGTGGTGCCGTAGCTCTCGCCGGCAGCCAGTACGGTGTGGGTGGCGCAGCCGGTGACCGAGTCCAATACGGTGGCCGCAAAACCACCATGTACCCCGCCCAGCGGATTGGTGTGGCGCTTGTCCGGGGTCGCGATAAAGACCACACGGCCTTCTTCCACGGTATCCGGGTCCATGGGGATGGTTTCAGAAATGGGGGCACGGGGAATCTTGCCGGCGGCGAAAGCCTGCATGATTTCCAGGCCGGTCATGGTGGCAGGGTTCATGGTCATTCTCAGGGGTAATGGCGTTGCCTGCATTATAGGTTCCTATTTGGAACTTACAACTTGAGCGCCATTATTTCCGCCCCCGCCATAAAAGAAACGCCTCGAGCGCGTTACAGCAACGCCGTACGAACGCGGTTACGGCCGGCTTCCTTGGCAGCGTAGAGCGCCTGATCCGCCGCGCTTAGCAGTGCTTCCGGATCCTTCGCTTCATCGGCTTCGCCGCAGGGCAACAGAGTCGCCACTCCTACGCTCAGGCTCACCGGCGCGCTGAGCGAAGCAATGCCGGCCACCGCATGGCGGCAACGTTCCGCCACGCCCTCTGCCGCCTGCACATTGGCGGTGGGCAGCAAGGCAACGAACTCTTCGCCCCCGTAACGCGCCAGCACATCGGTATCACGGATCACCGGACGCAGCGCCGCCGCCACGGCCTGCAGCGCCACATCCCCTTCCATGTGCCCGTAGGTATCGTTGTAGTGCTTGAAATAATCCACATCCATGAACACCACAGAAATCGGCTCACGGCTGCGTTCGCAGCGGCGGAACTCCTGACGCAGATTTTCCATCAGCACCAGCCGGTTATTCAGCCCGGTAAGCGGGTCCGTGCGGGCCATGTCCGCCAGCTCCTGATTGAGCTGCTCCAGTTCGTCCTGCTTCTGGCGCAAAGCACGCTCTGCGGTGACCTGGGCAGACACATCTTCAATCTGGGAGAGAAAATACCGGGGCGTGCCATCCGCGTTACGGACAATAGATACCGCCAGCAAGACCCAGACGATACGACCGTCCTGGTGAAAATACCGTTTCTTCATCCAGTAACTGTTGCGCTTGCCTGCCAACAGCGCCTGCACGTGGTTCAGGTCCTTTTCCAGGTCGTCCGGGTGGGTAATGGTCTGGAAATCACTTGCCAGCAAGCTCTGCTCGTCATAGCCCAGAATGTTGCACAGCGCCTGATTCACCCGCATCCAGCCCCCTTGCGGGGACACAATGGCCATGCCAATGGCCGCGTGACGGAACGCGCCCTCGAACAGGGCCATGTTCTCTTCCATCTTGTTGACGGCCAATTGCCGCTGCTGATCCAGGTGGTCCTGCTCCAGCGCCTGGCCAAGGGACTTGCCCATCAACTCCAGAAATTCCATTTCTTCGATGCCGAACGGCTCGTGGCGGGGTACCGGATCACTGAAATTGAGGGTGCCAAAAATCTCGCCCTGCACATAAAGCGGCACGGCCATGTAGGATTCCAGCTTCATCCCCACATAAACCGGGTGCGAGCGCATTTCTTCCAGTTCGCCCACATGGTGCAACGCCACCGACCCCTGTTTGCTGACCACGGTAGAACAGTAGGTATCACCCAGCGGAAAATGATCGCCAGTGCTGATCCCCCCATCGCCCGGTTGCACCGCGAGTACTTCGTAGTCTCCGTCCTCAATACGACTGACAATACCAATGGACAGGCCCAGCAGGCGGCGACCCACCTCCAGGTAAGCGGCATACAGTTGCGCAAAGTCACTGCCAGGCAGCAATGACAGGTGGTGTAACTCTCTCAGGCCGATCAGACTGAAATCTGCACGGTTTTCCATCTTTTTCCCCGGGATTAGCGCCCAACGCATTGGTGCGCCGTTGTTATTTCTCTTTTGTAACCAAAGCCGCTGGGCAAGTAAAAACCCTTGCAACGTTTTGCACCAGAGAAAGGCCCGCTTTTTGATACCACTGAAACAAAAAAAGGCGCCATACGGCGCCTTTTCCCACTTTGGCAGTCAGTGCAGCTTAAACAGGATCTGCAGTAACTGGATGCCCAACAGCACAATCAGCGGGCTCAAATCAAACCCGCCCATGGGCGGCAGCAGTTTGCGAATCGGTGCCATGATCGGCTCGGTAACCTGCACAATGACCCGTACCACCGGGTTATACGGGTCCGGGGCTACCCAACTGAGAATCACCCGAATCAGCACCGCCCAGAACACATAGTTGAGGATCAGGCTGGCCAGCTCCTGCAGGCTGTAAATTACCAACTGCCCACCGATACCGGCCGGGAAACCACCCACCTGGATGCCGAGAATCAGCACCGCCTTGAGCATGATCAGCACTACTACCAGCACCAAGGACGCCACATCCAGCCCGCCGTAGCCAGGAATAATCCGGCGCAGAGGCTTAAGCAACGGGTTGGTAGCCTTGAGCACGAACTGGGAGATCGGATTATAAAAATCCGCCCGGGCCAGTTGCAGCACGAAGCGAGTCAGTACGATGAAGATGTAGGCGCTGAACGCAAAATCCAGCAGAAAAACCAGGGCACCCTGCGGGTTCATGGATCACTCCGTTGCGATGTCTTGACCGGCGTTTAGCCAGAAGCTGGGACAGAGTTTGGGGCAAAAGAAAGGAAAATCAAGCGGCGAGATGTGAGCAACTAGCGTCGAGACGCGGGCAAGGTTGTGAGTGCCTGAGAAATACCGTGCCCGCGCCATACTCTTAAACGCGGGCACTATAGCTGCACAAACACCAAGCCTATCTCGCGCCTCGCCGCTAGCAGCTAGAAGCTCGCAGCTGTTTTTACCCCGCCAGCTCTTCCGAGCGTTCCCGGGCAGCGGCGACGGCCGCCTGCACCTGCTCGCGGAAACCGGCTTCTTCGAACACATTCAGCGCGGCAGCGGTGGTGCCACCGGGGCTGGTGACCTGCTGGCGCAGTACATCCGGGCCGGCTTCGCTGGTAATGGCCAGCTGGGCGGCGCCCCAGGCGGTTTGCAGCACCATCTGCCGGGCGGTGCCCGCATCCAGCCCCTGGGCCTTGGCGGCTTCGATCAGCGATTCCATCAGCAGGAAGAAGTAGGCCGGGCCGGAGCCAGACACCGCGGTGACCGCATCCAGCTCTTTCTCTTCGTCGAACCAGAAAGCAATACCCACGGAACCCAGGATCTCCCTGGCCATGGCTTTTTGTGCATCGCTCACGTCATCGGCGGCATACAAGCCAGTGGCACCGGCCTGAACCAGCGACGGCGTATTGGGCATGCAGCGCACAATCGGGGTGCTACCCAGCCAGTTGCGCAGGTTGCCCACGGTGACACCGGCAGCGATGGAGATCACCAGCGGCTGGCGCTCAGCGATCAGGTCGCGCAGGTCGGTGCAGACCTGCTCCATCATCTGCGGCTTCACCGCCAGCACCAGTACGTCAACGCGCCCGGCCACATCACGGTTTTCGGTGCTCACGTGCACCCGGTGGAGCTGGGCCACCTCGTCCAGGCGGTCTTTGGAGGGATCACTCATCCAGATACGGGCCGGGCGAATTCCTTTCGCCACCATGCCACCGGCCAGGCTGGTTGCCATGTTGCCGGCGCCGATAAATCCGATTAGTTGTTGTGCCATAACTGCGCAGTCCTTGTTGTCAGGCCTTGGGCCGGCGCGGGCCGAACAGGGCAGTGCCCAGCCGGATCACGGTGGCGCCTTCTTCAATGGCCACCGCATAGTCCGCACTCATACCCATGGAGAGCGTATCGAGGGCGGGCATTGTATTGCGCAATTGTGACAGTGTCATGGCGAGCTGTCGGAAGGCGGCGCGATTGCCGTCCGTATTATCCGCCCGGGGAATCGCCATCAGCCCCCGCAGACGCAGGTTGGGCAAGGCCTCTATCTGTTCCGCCAGCTCGGCTACGCCCGCCAGGGGCACCCCGCTCTTGCTGGCCTCATCATCCACATTGACCTGAAGGCACACATTCAACGGTGGCAGATCCGGCCCGCGCTGTTCGCTAAGGCGCCGGGCCACCTTGAGCCGATCGACTGAGTGCACCCAATCAAAGTGGGCGGCGATATCACGGGTCTTGTTGGACTGAATCGGCCCGATGAAATGCCACACCAGCCCTCGCCCTTGCAGCGCCGCTATCTTGTCTAATGCCTCCTGCAAGTAGTTTTCCCCGAAATGGCGCTGCCCCTGGTCTGCCAGTTGGGCCAGTTCGTCTGCGGTGCGGGTCTTGCTGACCGCGAGAAGCTGCACACTGTGTGGATCGCGGCCTGAGCGCGCGCAAAGTGCATTTATTTGCTCATCAATGTGCAGCAGTGGTGATTTGACGTCAGTCATTATTGAACGGCTCAAGAGGTCGGGTTACTTTAGGCATGCGACGAATTTCTGAGTAAGCCGAGATCCGGCTGCCGACATAATAACAAAAGGGTGCTTATGGGCGTCCTTTCCAATACCTGACAACGCAAGTATAAATCATGGATATTACCGAGCTGCTCGCTTTCAGCGCCAAAAACGGCGCCTCTGACCTTCACTTGTCCGCCGGCCTGCCCCCGATGATCCGGGTGGATGGCGACGTGCGCCGCATCAACCTGCCGGCCATGGAGCACAAGGAAGTCCATTCATTGATCTATGACATCATGAATGACAAGCAGCGCAAGGATTTCGAGGAATTCTACGAGACCGATTTCTCCTTCGAGGTGCCCGGTGTGGCCCGTTTCCGGGTGAATGCCTTTAACCACAACCGCGGTGCCGGTGCGGTATTCCGGACCATTCCCTCGAAAGTGCTGACCATGGAAGACCTGGGCATGGGCAAGGTGTTCCAGAAGATCTCCGAAATGCCCCGGGGCATCGTACTGGTCACCGGGCCCACCGGTTCCGGTAAGTCCACCACCCTGGCGGCGATGATCGATTACATCAACGATTCCCGCTACGAGCACATCCTCACCATTGAGGATCCCATCGAATTCGTACACGAATCGAAAAAGTGCCTGGTCAACCAGCGGGAAGTGCACCGCGACACCCTGGGTTTCTCCGAAGCCCTGCGCTCGGCCTTGCGGGAAGATCCGGACATCATCCTGGTGGGTGAGCTGCGAGATCTGGAAACCATCCGCCTGGCACTGACCGCGGCAGAAACCGGCCACCTGGTGTTCGGCACCCTGCACACCACCTCTGCGGCCAAGACCATTGACCGGGTCATCGACGTATTCCCCGCAGAAGAAAAATCCATGATTCGCTCAATGCTGTCGGAATCATTGCAGGCGGTGGTATCGCAAACGCTGATGAAGAAAAACGGCGGCGGCCGGGTAGCAGCTCACGAAATCATGATGGGCACAGCAGCGATCCGGAACCTGATTCGTGAAGACAAGGTGGCGCAAATGTACTCCGCCATCCAGACCGGCGGCGCGCTGGGCATGCAGACCTTGGATCAGTGCCTGCAAGGGCTGGTGCAGAAAGGCCTGGTGGCCCGTGATGTGGCCCGTGAAAAAGCCAAGAGCCCGGACTCAATCTAACCCCGAACGCACGGCACCGGCACCCACTGAGGGCGCCGGCGGAATCAGCACAGGCAGGCCTTAAGCATGGAATTCGAAGAGCTTCTCAAATTAATGGTACAGAAAGGCGGGTCGGACCTGTTTATCACCGCCGGCGTCCCCCCGAGCATGAAAATCAACGGCAAGATCCTGCCGGTGACCAAGAGCGCGCTGACCCCGGACATGACCCGGGACATCGTGTTCGGCGTAATGACCGAGCAACAACGCAAGGAATTCGTCGCCAACCACGAGTGCAACTTTGCCATCTCCGCCCGGGGCGTGGGCCGTTTCCGGGTCTCCGCGTTCTACCAGCGCAACCTGGTGGGTATGGTGCTGCGTCGCATTGAAACCAAGATCCCCAACGTGGACGACTTGCGCCTGCCGCCGGTGATCAAGGAACTGGCCATGACCAAACGTGGCCTGGTGATTTTCGTGGGCGCCACCGGTACCGGTAAGTCCACCTCGCTGGCATCCATGATTGGCCACCGCAACAAGAACTCCAAGGGGCATATCATCACCATCGAAGACCCCATCGAATTTATCCACCAGCACCAGGGCTGCATCGTCACCCAGCGTGAGGTGGGCATTGATACCGAGTCCTTCGACGTGGCCCTGAAAAATACCCTGCGTCAGGCGCCGGACGTGATTCTGATCGGCGAGATTCGTACCCCCGACACCATGGACAAGGCCATCGCCTTTGCTGAAACCGGGCACCTGTGTCTGGCGACCCTGCACGCCAACAACGCCAACCAGGCGCTGGACCGGATCATCCACTTCTTCCCGGCAGACCGACACGGCCAGCTGTGGATGGACCTGTCCCTGAACCTGAAAGGCATCGTCGCCCAGCAGCTGATTCCCACCCCGGATGGCAAAGGGCGCCGCGCGGCCATCGAAGTGCTGCTGGGCACGCCGCTGGTCCAGGACCATATCCGCAAGGGCGAAGTGCACCAGCTCAAGGCGCTGATGAGCAAATCCCGTGAGCAGGGCATGCAGACCTTTGACCAGGCCCTCTACGACCTCTACTCCGCCGGCGAAATCACCTACGAAGACGCCATGCTCCACGCGGACTCGCCCAACGACCTGCGCCTGATGATCAAGCTGGGCAACGAAACCGACGCTTCCAGCCTGGACGTGGCAACGCGGGGACTGAGTATCGAGGATACGGAATAGGAGACGCTGCAGGCGGCACGCTTCACGCAACAACGCGGATGAAGCCACCTGCGTCCTGAAAACAACGAGGCCGCGCCCATCCACCGGGCGCGGCTTACTCATTTCAGAGAAACGCCCGCGTTGCCGCTTTGCGCTTACTACTGGATCTCGCGATAACAAGGACGCTTTTTACTTTACCAACGGAGGGGGAAACCCATGCAACAAGAAAAGGAAACACACCTGACACCCATCGGCTACCTGCTATGGTTTTTTGGCGGCCTGTTTGGTTATCACCGGTTTTACTATGGTCGTCAGCTCACCGGCTTGCTGTGGATGTTTACTCTCGGCGTCTTTTTCATCGGCTGGGTCGTGGACGCATTCTTGATTCCCAGCATGAATCAGGATGCCAATAATCAGTTCAAAAGCGGCGACACCGACTACAGCGTGGCCTGGGTACTGATGCTGTTTCTGGGCGTATTTGGCGCACACCGTTTCTACATGGGCAAGATGGGCACGGGCATTCTCTACTTGCTGACCTTCGGCCTGCTGGGTTTCGGCGTACTCTACGACCTGTTCACGCTAAATGGCCAGGTTTCCGAGCGCAATGGCGAGACCGCCCAGGGCGAGCCCGTTCCTGCCTGATCGCCAGAGAGCAGGCCCCGGCCTGCTCTTCATTCTTCCTGCTATCTTTCCCGCAACTGTTATTAGAGCCACCCTATGCTGCTGGCAGCCATTCGCCGTTTGTTCTCCGAGGACTACTACGTCCAGATCCATGAGAACCGCTACGAAATCCACCCTCTGAATCCCTTCGGGGTATCGAGAAGCTTTCCCGCCCGGGATGCCTTCAGTACCTCCCGCCTGCTGGTCGGCAACTTCATTGCTGCAGAAAAGCTTTTACGGGACTCCCTCAAACAAATAAACGGCGGCTCCAGACTGAAGCGCTATCGACTGATCATGCACCCCAGGGACAAATCGGAAGGCGGGCTCTGCGAAGTAGAAACACGGGTATTGCAGGATCTGGCCTACGGAGCTGGCGCTCATGATGCCATCATCTGGGAAAAGGAACCGCTTTCCGCGACGCAGGCCAAAGCCCTTTGGCAGAGCCCTCAATAATGCGGCGGCGGGGCGTCTTCCACCTGGGTGGCCTCGAATGCCTCAGACAGATCCATCAGCCTATCCGCCATCTTCCGACAGGTTTTTTCCAGCGCATCGATCTGACGCTGCTGGTCACTGACCACCTTGTTCAGCGACTCCACCAAGTCTTCCTGGTAGGCCAGCTTGGTTTCGATATCAAGAAAACGCTCGTCACTCATATTCTGCTCACTTATCACCACCGTCGGGCTGCACGCCTTCCTGTCTGCATCGCGCCGCCAGCGACGCTCCTACAAAAATCATCTGCGTCCATTGTACTTGCCTGCCCGGAATATTGCCGCTATGGTTTCCCCGTCTTGGGGGAGTAGTCGCTCGATCGCTTTCACGCAAAGCCCCTTGGCGGTCATCAACATAGTTGCGCCTCATGCGCATGGTGGCTGCGTCCGCATCCGGGGAGACTCTAACTCCCCCAGGATTGACGAGACCTGAGACATCGCAGGCATTCCGCAGGGGCGGGATTGGCCGGTGATGTCTCTTGTCGTTCAATCCCGCCCCACTGGAACCGTTCATGGAAGCCCTGCTCAGCTCATTTCTGCTGGTCGCCCTTGGTGAAATTGGCGACAAGACCCAGTTACTGTCTCTGGCACTGATTCTCAAATTCCGCAAACCCTGGCCCATCCTCGCCGGCGTGGTCATCGCCACCCTGCTCAACCACGGCGCCTCCGTCTGGTTTGGCGACTGGCTGGCCGATGCCATACCGATGGAATGGCTGCGCTGGATTCTGGGCATCAGCTTTATCGGCCTGGGCCTGTGGATGCTGATTCCGGACGGCGATGAAGCCGTGGATGACAACCCGCGCTTCGGCCCCTTTCTTACTGCGCTGGTGCTGTTCTTCATTGCCGAAATCGGCGACAAGACCCAGCTGGCCACCATCGCCCTGGCCGTACAGTTCAAGGACCAGTTCTGGCCGGTACTGAGTGGCTCCACACTGGGCATGATCGCCGCCAACCTTCCGGTGATCTGGCTGGCCCACCAGTTCGGCAGCAAACGCTTTGAAACCTGGGCCCATCGCATCAGCGCGGTGCTGTTTGTCGGTTTCGGGGTCTGGGCGCTGGTTTAAGCCTGACTCAGCAGGCGACACGCATAAACCCTGATACAATCAGCCCACTTTTGCGTGCATGCCTGTTGCGTGCTGCCTGTTTGCGAGTCTTGTCCCATGGCCCTCACCGCCACCATCTACAAAGCCGAACTCACCGTCTCCGATATGGACCGGGATTATTACGCCACCCATAACCTGACGGTGGCGTTGCACCCTTCAGAAACCGAATCGCGAATGATGTTGCGGCTGCTGGCCTTTGCGCTGAATGCCCATGAGGATCTGACGTTCTCGCGGGGCCTGTCCAATCCGGAAGAACCGGACCTGTGGCAACGGCACCCCAACGACACCCTGGCACACTGGATCGAGCTGGGCATGCCCGACGAGAAGCGCCTGCGCAAGGCCTGCGGCCTGGCCGAGCACGTGACCATCTACTGTTACGGTCCACGCGCCCCGCAAGTGTGGTGGGACAGCATGAAGAACAAGGTGCGCCGCTTCGACAACATGACCATTGTCCATGTGGACGCGGACAGCGAAGCAGCACTGGCCACCTGTGCCCAGCGGGCCATGCAATTGCAGGCCATGATCCAGGACGGTCAGGTCTGGTTAGGCACCACCGACAATAACGTGGAGGTTGCTCTGGAAACCTGGTACCCAAACAGCGCCCACTGATGCGTACTATTTGTTACCACCGCGAGGCTTCGGCAACGCATCCAGAGACCCTTGTCTACATCGCCGAAACGGAGTTCGCCATGCCCGCCGCACCGTCAGAACCAACAAAGCGCAAAGAGTCGGAATAATGAAGAAAATCATCCTGGTGATTGGCGTATTGTCGCTGGCAGGGTTTACCACCTGGTGGCTGCAGGATGCGCCACTTGATGACGCCGCCCGGCAGTGGCTGAACAGCACACCGACTGACGACAACCCCGCTTACGCTTATCTGTTGGGCTTTGGTGCACCCGCCGATCAATCACCTGCGCGGCAGGGAAACGCCCTGGTGCAGCGCCAGAAAACCCACCCGGATCTGTCGCTTCCCAATGAATATCGGGAACTGAATGCATCGCCCTTGCTATGCCGAAATGTTGACGCGGCCTGCCTGCTTGAGCAGCAGGACAAACACATACAGGCCGAGGCTCTGGTGAACCAGTATCAGTTCCTGATTGATCGCTACCGAGCCCTTATCGGGTTTGCGTATTTCTCGGACAATACACCGCCACACCTGGAGGCCAGCTTTCCCGAGTACAGCCTGCTGCTCACCGCTTCGCGCCTGCAGTCTCTGGCCTGGGCAATCAGCGAAACCCCTGGGGAAAACATCGGCAAAGAAATCCAGCAGCTTCGCCACTGGCTGGCCCAGGACCATAGCCTGATCAGCAAGATGATTGCCAACGCCATGCTGGCAGAAAAACTGCAACTGGTGGCGCTTCTGGTTCAACAAGGGAAAATGCCCGCGCCGAATCTTGCTTCATTAAGCACGGCAGAAAAAAGTTTTCAGTCGCCGTTGAAGAAAGAATTCTCACTGATGGCGCATTTTTTTCTCCATGAGCAATACAGGGAGGAACAACAAAGCGCGAGCTGGTTTGAGGAAATACAATTCAAGGCGGGCCTGAAAAAAAACATCAGCGTAAATCGCATGCTGTCGCTTTATCAGCACTATGCAGAACTGGCGGAGCAGCCGGTTGACGTTATGGAAGCGGATACGTTCCAGCCCGAACCAACCTCAACGAGCGAGGCAATTCGCAACCCCATCGGCAATATTCTGCTGGAAACCGCATCCCCGAACTTCAAGGAATACCTGCTCCGGCTGGTGCATCTGGAAGCGCGCATGGCGTTACTGAAAAAGCTGGGGGATACCGATACATCCCAGCGGGCAGTCAACCCCTGGACACCGGGCAAGGATGACACGCTGACCCGCCAAGACCAGCAGCTATGCTTTCGCCACGCACCGGCCAATGATCGCTATAATTCCTGCCTGCCCTTACTGTAATTCACAACGGTCATCCGTTTTAGCATGAAGCCTGTTGCATGAAGCGTGCAGCGTCTCCTGTTACATACTCCGTTGATTCACCCGCGCCATGAGCTGCTCGGCAGACTCCTTACGCTCGGAATAGCGATCCGTCAGATAGTCACTGCGATCGCGCGTCAGGTAGGTGAACTTCACCAGTTCCTCCATCACATCCACGATGCGATCATAAAACCCTGAAGGCTTCATACGGTCATCATCATCGAATTCCAAAAAGGCTTTCGGTACCGACGATTGATTGGGGATGGTGACCATGCGCATCCAGCGACCCAACACACGCAGCTGGTTTACCGCATTGAACGACTGGGAACCACCACTGATCTGCATCACCGCCAGGGTCTTCCCCTGGGTCGGCCGAACCGCGCCGAGGGACAGGGGAATCCAGTCTATCTGTGCTTTCATGATGCCGGTCATGGCACCGTGACGCTCCGGCGAGCACCACACCATGCCTTCGCTCCAGGTCACCAGATCGCGCAGCTCCTGCACCTTGGGGTGCGTCGCGTCTTCACTGTCCGGTAACGGCAAGCCATCGGCATGAAAAATTTTCGTTTCAGCGCCCATGGCGCCGAGAATCCGAGCCGCTTCCATCACCGCCAGACGACTGAAGGAGCGCTGGCGCAGGGAGCCGTACAGCAACAGGATGCGCGGCTTGTGCGTGGACGGCTGATCCCGGAATACGCTGTCGGCAGTGGGGATCTGGAAACAATCGTTATCGAGATTGGGCATATCTTTCATAACAGCATCTCTATTTTGTCTGTAGGAGCGTGCTTGCACGCGAATGGTCAGTAACGAGTAACGAAAATCAAAACCCAGGTACTCGGTACTCGCTCACCTTGCCGGTTCGGCTGCAAGCAGCCTCCTACAGAAAACACTATGCAGGGAGCCGACCCCGGAGGGATCAGACAGGATCTTTTTCGAACCAGTGCGAGGTACGATTCACAATCGCCACCAGCGACAACATCACTGGCACCTCCACCAGCACCCCAACCACCGTCGCCAGGGCGGCACCGGAATGCAGACCAAAAACACTGATCGCAACAGCCACCGCCAGCTCGAAGAAATTGCTGGTCCCGATCAGGCAGGCAGGGCCGGCTACGTTATGTTTCAACCGCAGGCGTTTTGCCGCCCAGTAGGCGATGACAAAAATGCCGTAGGTCTGGATCAGCAACGGAATGGCAATCAGCACGATGGCCATGGGCTTGGCGAGAATGGTTTCGGCCTGGAACCCGAATAACAGCACCACGGTAGCCAGCAGCCCCATAACGCTGACCGGTTTGAGGCTCCCGACAAAGTGAGCCACACGCTCATCACTGCCCAGCCATTGCCGGGTAATAAACCCGGCAATAAGGGGCAACAGCACATACAACACCACAGACAACAGCAACGTATCCCAGGGCACCGTGATGTCACTGACCCCCAACAGCAAGCCGGCAATAGGGGCAAACGCAAACACCATGATGATGTCGTTCACCGACACCTGCACCAGGGTGTAGTTGGCGTCGCCCTTGGTCAGCTGGCTCCACACAAACACCATGGCCGTACAGGGTGCCACGCCCAACAGGATCATGCCGGCGATATACTCTGTGGCGGTTTGCGGATCCACCCAGCCGGCGAAGAAGACCTTGAAGAACAACCAACCCAGCGCCGCCATGGTGAACGGTTTGATCAACCAGTTGATCACCAGAGTGAGCAACAACCCCCGTGGGTTCTGCCCCACTTTCTTGATAGCGGTGAAATCAATTTGGATCATCATCGGGTAGACCATCACCCAGATGAACACGGCCACCGCCAGATTCACATGGGCATACTCGAACCCTGCCACCGCTTCGAAAGCACCCGGCATGGCCACACCCAGAGTCACCCCGGCAACAATCGCCAACGCCACCCAGACACTGAGATATCGTTCAAAAAACGGCATTACGAATCACCCAGATCCCGGTGAATTTTTTGAGCCGTTGCAATCAATCCCAGCGGATTGATGGACGCCAGATCCAGTGCCGCCAGTGCTTCAATACGAGCATGCAACTCGTTAAAGGTAGTCTCAAAAGCGGCCCGAATCGTTTCTTCGCTGCCAGTCACTTGGGCAGGATCTTCCAGGCCCCAGTGAACTTTCGGCGTATCACCCAGCCACACCGGGCAGGACTCACCAGCGGCGGCATCACAGACAGTAATCACCAGGTCAATTTTTTCCCCTTCCAGATCATCCATGGATTTGGAGCCGGGATTGTTAACCGACACACCATGGCGGGACAGCACGGCCAGAGCGTTTTCATTGACCTTGCCGGTGGGCATGCTACCGGCGCTCAAACCGTGCAACTTGCCTTGACCCAGATGATCGGCCAACGCTTCACCAATGATGGAGCGACAGGAATTACCGGTGCACAGGAACAGGACATTCAGGGGCGTATTCATCATCGTCTCTCTAAGTTCAGCCGCAGCAGGCGGCGTTGGGAAGGGAAATACTCAGCGACGCCCGGGCTGGCGCCACCAATGCCTGAATGGCAGCCGTGGCCCAGTCCGGGAAGGTCGGATTCAACTGATAATGCATCCAGGTACCCTGCCGCCGGGCCACCACCAACTCGCACTGGCGCAACTGGGCCAGATGACGAGACACAGTGGACTGCGGCGCCTGCATGGCCTCCACCAGATCGCAGACACACACTTCCCCCTGACCGTGCAGCAGGCAGATCAGGCTGAGGCGAATATCATCGCCGAGACATTTGCAGAGCTGGGTGGGCGTGAGCATGTGTGAATCCTGTATCCGTATATTCGGAAATACGGATATTAAAGCGACAAGCGATCTCCTTCAAGCGGCAACACGAGAAAGTTTTGTGACGAAGCCGGAAAAGAAAAGGCCGTGCCTGATGGTCAGGCACGGCCTTTATAAGGGTCCTGTAGGAGCGTCGCTGGCGGTGCGATGATGCAAAGTTCCGAGTTGCGAGAAGCGAGTTTCGAAGATCAAAACCGGTTTTGCTTTTCGTTACTCGAAACTCGTCACTCGCTTCAGCGGGCGATTTCCTCGCTGCGCGAGGTTCGCGTGCAAGCACGCTCCTACAGCGGCTTCGTAGCAGGGTTTTGCTCGTAGCTGGAAGCTCGTACCTCGCCGCTGCCGTTATTCCTTCAGCTTCTTTTCGATCTCATCGATGCTGATATGACGCACATCCTTGCCTTCCACCAGATAGATCACCTGTTCGCCGATATTGCGGGCATGGTCGCCGATGCGCTCCAGGGCGCGCAGGGACCAGATGATGTTGAGCACCCGGGAAATGGCCCGCGGATCTTCCATCATGAAGGTGACCAGCGAGCGCATGGCGCTGCGGTATTCCAGGTCCACTTCTTTGTCTTCGGCGGCCACGGCCAACGCTTTCTGGGCATCGAAGCGGGCAAAGGCATCCAGGGAATCGCGCAGCATGTTGCGCACATGGTTACCGATATGGCGCACCTCCACATAACCGCGGGGCGACTCGCCTTCTTCCGCCAACTGCAGCCCCATGCGGGCAATTTTGGCTGACTCATCACCAATGCGTTCAAGGTCGGACACCGCCTTGGACACGGCAATAATCAAACGCAAATCCGACGCCGCCGGCTGGCGCAGCGCCAGCACCTTGGTGCATTGCTCGTCGATCAGAATTTCCAGATTATCAACCCGGTCTTCGGTTTCGATCACTTTTTCTGCCAGCGCCGAGTCTGCCTGCAGCAATGCCTGAAGCGCATCCACTACCTGCTTTTCCACCAGACCCCCCATTTCCATCAGGTGGTTACGGATGGATTCCAGCGCTTCGTTAAACTGGGTCGAGCTATGCTCGCCAAAATGCATACGGTCCATTCTCTTGCTCTCCTTACCCGCGCGTTAACCGAAGCGGCCAGTGATATAAGCTTCCGTCAGATCGTGTTCGGGCTTGGTGAACACAGTCTCGGTATCATTCATTTCCACCAGACGTCCCAGGTGGAAATAGGCGGTACGGTGCGATACCCGCGCAGCCTGCTGCATGGAGTGAGTCACGATGGCGATGGTATAAGACTCACTCAGCTCGCTGATCAGCTCTTCGATCTTGGCGGTGGCAATGGGGTCCAGCGCGGAACAGGGCTCATCCATCAGCACCACTTCCGGGCTTACGGCAATGGTGCGGGCGATACACAGACGCTGCTGCT
>UEXM01001011.1_pt2 | contig 24053 bp, 35 predicted proteins | sample 1796661 | NCBI WGS metagenome assembly UEXM01 (sample SAMEA4772469, study PRJEB27181) | metagenome | reverse complement strand
TTGACTTTTTAGATTTTTGTTTATACCTTTACAGCATTGAAGCGATTCAAACCTATTGAGGCAGTCAAAGCATTTTTCTTTGTTTGCACAAAGGGAATCCTTTACTGTTTATGGCGCGAGGGGTGTTATACCCTTTACTTAAGTGTCCATGATCCCCCTCATCACGTAAAATTAAAAGGCATATATTTGTAGCAAACAAAAAAACTTGCTATGAAAGCTATGAAGAAGATGCCAGGCGGTGGCATGATGAAAGACAAGAAGGCTATGCCCATGTATATGTACGGGGGCAAGGTCTACGGTGAAAAAGGAGCCATGTTGAAGGCGATCTTGAAAGATCCAGCCCAGGCAGCTATGGCTAAGAGGCAGCTTGGGGTGAAGTAAGCTTGAATAAGCACTACTTCAATACCAAGAAAAAAAGAAAAGACTCCTCTTTGGAGAAAGAAATCATACGCCTTAACAATGAAAACTTTAAGAAGAATGCCTCACGGAGGCGCCCACCCAGTAAACCCTAAGGGATCATCTTCAGATGACATCTTGGGGTCTTTGGTATCCTTGATTAGAGAAAAAGGGGAGGAAGGCCTTGAAGCATTGAAAGATGCATTGGGTATGAGCGATATGGATCAGGCTATGAGGGAGTTCAACGAGAAAGCCGACCAGATGCCAACCGCCAGAGGTGACGAAATGCGCCCAGGAAGGGAGGATCTGAGAAATTTGCCTGCTCCTAGAGAAATGAGATCACGTCAGGCCAGATACGTTCCTGGCGGAAGCGATTACAAGCCTTTTGTGAAGATGATGAGCTACGAAGAAGATCGTAAGCTTAACGACACAGTCGGAGACAGGAAGCCTATAGGCCGAACAAACCCGAATGTAGGGGAAGGTATCAATCCTCGCCGTCGCCTCTTTAGAAGACGATGAAGCTATCAAAAAATCTGTCACTCGCAGAAGTGACCAAAAGCATCACGGCTAAGCGCCTGGGCATAGACAATACACCAGATGAGTGGGTTACAGAAAATCTTAAGAAGGTTGCAGAGCACGTGTTCCAACCTTTGCGCGAGCATTTCGAGCGTCCTATATACGTGTCGAGCGGCTACCGTTCACCTGATCTCAATGTTGCGATCGGTGGGTCGAAGCGCAGTCAGCATGTGGAGGGCCGAGCACTCGATCTCGATGGAGACGTATACGGACGTGTGTCAAACGGTGACATCTTCCGCTATATACTCAACAACCTTACGTTTGATCAGCTCATTTGGGAGTTTGGTGATGAAGACAATCCTGATTGGGTGCACGTGTCTTACGTTTATGATGGCGTTAATCGTGGGAGGTGCCTCAAAGCTCTTCGAGACGATAGAGGCAAGGTCTACTACGAAGTAATGTTTGGTAAATCCCTCTAAGACATGGCTCTATACGACGACGCATCATTCATCTTCTTAGCCTCTGGGGCTGCTAGAACAGATACAGCTCAAGGCATCGCCGATACTACAGGATCTACGTCTGGAGGTATTTTCAGTAAGGCTCAGTGCATCAAGCCTGTTGAGGCGCTAGACTCGACAGAGCTTCTACAAAACAATAACTTTTCTATTGATGGGGGCGGGACAGGTGGAGCCCTAGAGGAAAATGTTTATGGCACTTGGGGATGGAATCACACAGACGCTCAAGGCACCGACGCTTCTTCAAAAATTACTGGAGGCGTTCTTACGTTGTCTAATGGCACTGATGGGGATTCTTTTGCTTATGCAACCACATCTAGCAACAACAGGAACATTCTAACGGAGAACGCCACCTTCAAGCTGACCTATACGATAACTGCTTCTAAGATTACAGCCCCAACAGATGATCATTCTTTTCTTGGTTATTGGGACGGAAATTACAAAGACATTCCTCAAACTGTAGGTACTCATTCTGTAATCATGGTTCATGGTACATCTGGCAGCAATGAGCTTTTTCTTTTTCGTCTTAAAGGGAATAACGACGAAGTGTCTATTGATAACGTCTCTATAAAAAAGGTTACCACTGTTCCTTTAAGCTTTGACATGACTAGAGACGCCAACCTCGACGCCACTCGCGTAGGCCCTACTGGGTTGATCGAGAAGGGGAGGGAGAACTTGATCTTACAGTCTAATGGCTTAAACAATTCGCCTTGGACTCCAAGTGGTGATAGCACAGTAACTACTGGTCAATCTGGATACGATGGTAGCTCTAATGCTTTTTTAATTTCTAAAGTATCTGAACAGTTTGGAGGAGTTAATCAGGATGTTACTGCTAGTAATGTTCATACATTTTCTGCTCACTTAAAAGCTGGTAGTGTAAATTTTGTAAGACTTTTTACAGGCCCCGCAAATGTTTTTTTCGATCTGAGCGGTAGCGGATCTATTGGTGCTACATCTGGAACAAAAGTAGATGCTACACTAACAAGCATTGGTAATGGCTGGTTTAGATGTACCGTTACTGTCAGCGGCTCTATCTCTGTTGTAAAAATTAACCCAGCTATTGGGGACAATGATCTTGGAACTACTGGTGATGGTGACAACGGAACAGGCACAGGAAGCATCTTTGTTCAAGACTGTCAGCTAGAAGCTGGTCTTGTCGCTACTGACGTCATCGCCACTACATCTGCTGCAGGCACAGCTGGCATCAAAGAAGATGAACCACGCTTTGACTACCCTCTTGCTGGTGGTGCCCCGTCTTTGTTGATAGAGCCAGAGAGAAAAAACGAGTTACCTAAAAGCGAATACTTTCCAGACTCACAAGGAACTCGCGTAACCGTAACCGTAAACACCACTGAAACTCTATCTCCAGAGGGCGTTCACAACGCCGTTAAGATGATGGATGAGGCTACTGGTGATGCAAATCACACCCACGTCATTGAAAGTTTAGAAACAGCATCTTCTCTAGACAATTCTACAGTTTACACGGTAAGTGCTTTTGTAAAGGATAACGGTAGAGATGCTGCTCTGAATCTTGCAGACAGTACAGGATTATCTAATCGCGCTGCCTTTAATCTTTCTGGCTCTGGTTCAGTAATAACTACAGGAGCTTTTGACAGTGCAAGCATTGAAGACTACGGCAACGGTTGGTTTAGAATTATTGCCACTGGCACGACGGACAGTAGCGCTGGGGCAACAAAAGTTTTTTTAAGAAACTTAGATAGATCAAGTGCCAACGACGCTGACTACCTTGGAGATGCTACAAAAGGTATTTACTTCTATGGTGTTCAGCTTGAAAAAGGCGCTAACGCCACCTCTTACATCCCTTGTCACGGGGCTGCTGCTACGAGGAGCGCTGACACTTTACCAGAGATTGATCTTAATGCAAACGGGATCACGCTAGGCACATCTGTAACTGTGTTTCTTGAAGCAAGCAAGTTTAATGCTGACAGCCAAACAAGTTTTTTGCAATTAAGAACTGGAACTGACAGCAACAATAGATTTTTGTTTTTCTCAAACACCTCCGCTGTTGGCGCCACTCATGACATCAATATTCAGCATAGACAAAGCGGCACAGCAGTTCCTAAGGGTAAATCAGGGTTGACTAGAGGAGATTTTTTTAAGTGTATTGGACGTGTTGATGGAACAACCTTCACCATGTTCATAAATGGAGAGATGCTCACTCCTGCTACTATTGTTGCTACTGATGTCTTTGACAAGATTAGCTTGATCAGGAATGGTGATGTAACAAATCAGAGTGGTCACAAAAATAAAAGCGTCGTTGTGTGGGCTTCAGCCCTTACTAATCAACAGTGTATAGATTTAACAAAACCCTGATGCGCTATGGCAATCTTTAGAAAATACGAGTTTGGCAGCAAGTCTGCTGCTACCGCTAAGATCAATGCCTTGGGTGTTGACGAAGAAGGGAGCCCTACATACCGTCACTCTGTTGTAAGGCTTGGTCACATTATCACCACACCAGGGGAGTATGATGCAGAGGGGAATGAAACTACTGCCCCTGTCTATTCAGATAATTATCACGTTGATGTTTTGTGGAGAGGCGAGTATGACGAAGACGGTAATCAAATTGCTGTAGCAGATTGGGACAATCAGATGGTGTGGTGCCGACCTATGGGTGTGCATACCTTTGGATCGTCTAGCGCCAATAGAGAGTATATTGCAAAATGTAAGGAGCTACACCCAGAGTGGTTCCCAGAACCTGAAGAAGAATGATTGGATTAGGAGCATCACCATCGACAGCGTCTTTTGTCCCAGTGGCATCTCACGCTATCGCTACGGCTTTCATGAATAGAGTGATAGCAGACGGGGGCACCCTGGAGTCTTATCACTACCTAACAGGCGACTTAGACAAGCTTTTGTAATTGCTTATATTTGCATCATGGCTACACTCTCAGTAACAATCAACGAAAGCGTCACTCTCAACGGAAGAGAGAGAGGTAGTGAGATCAACTTGGACATTGCAAACATCACTCAAGTGATGCAACGTATTGTAAGCCTGCCTTCTGACGGAGGTAGCACAGCCACACAGACTACCATAGCCAACTTCAGGACAGATGTCACTACGGCTGACAGCGCCATGGATGACGACGATGTCAAGTACATCAGAGTAACCAACCTGGACTCTAGCAACAACGTACACCTTTCTTTGCAGCTCGCTGCCAACGGGGGCGCAGATGCAAGCACTCAGGCTAGCGTAATCTTAGAGGCTGGCAAGAGCTTCTTTCTCGGTAAGGCAGTTGGTGTGGCAGCTGTTGACGATGATGATAAAGAGGCCACCGCCCTTGGTAGCTTGGTGGATCTGGAAAGCATCATTGCTGTCAACGACAATAACGCTGACGTAGACGTAGAGGTCTTCGTAGCCAGCGCTTAAGACTCAAGCTTCCTGTAGAAGGCCTGCACGAGTAGGCGCCCTCTTTGAGATAGGGCGTACCTCACCCTGTAGTTCATTTTTGTCTCTTCACGAAAGAGGTGGTCCTCCATGGTCTGAGAAGGGGTCAGTTTATCAAAGTGTTTGTAGAGGTAACCTTCCTTAACTAACGGATACACAAGTCTTTCGGCAAGCTTTTTCTCCGAGTACTCGTAGTCATCTGCTGCATACTTAAGGGTAAAGAACTCCAGGTCGTAACACCACAGCATAAAAAGCATTTCTCTTTCGAAGACATCCTTCTTGCTGCAGAAGGAAAGCATGGTGGACCTGAACTTTTTCAGGTAGTTGTTTTTTACGTACCTTTGATTAAGGCGGGAGAAGTCGCGGAAGAGCTTCTTTTTAGATACTAAACTTTTTGGCATAGCTATGGATTACAAAGATATGGAAGACGATGGGTTCTGGTATGAGGTCCAAGAAATTTCACAGGCTTTTCTGGAAGTATGCCACAAGTACGACATGAGTGATAAGGTTCTGTCGGCCTTTGTTGTAGGTCTTCTGGAGGAGGTTGACGAGGACACAAGCAACATGAAAGCTTTCTTTCATTACAACATCCAGAACGACACTGAGCTAGAGGTTATAAATCAATTTATGATTGACTCTTATTCTGCTCCTGAGCAAAATCCTGACCAAGACCTCAAAGACCTATTGAACGAATTGGGGATATCATTAAATTAAAATGGACGGACTTATTAGGAAGATCATTATCGGAAGAGATCCGAAGGATGCTATGGCTTACTATGTAGGCATGAGGGCTGGTAACGGTAAGGTGTCCGCTATAGTGATGGACGAAGAACACCTGTACAGGCATCAAAAGAAAAGATACCTCGTATATTTACAGTCAGATGAAGGGCAGGTTCTATGGAAGTCTGTAGACGATATGCCTTGTATCATTGAGTATGACTGCAACTTCTGATGACAATAGACAACCTTACTACTGACGGATCTGAGTTCACTCTCCCCAATGGGAGGAGGTATGTCGGCAGTTATCACATCCATGTAAGTCAGGGGGCTATGGTGGGCGCAAAGCACACCCGCTCTCCTCATGAAAGACTCTTCCCTGTAAACTCACCTGTATCTGAAAGGGTAGCTAGTATTCAGAAGCAGCTCCAGGGCCAACAGTCCAATAGAAATAAAATTCAATCAACAAGAGCTACTATCCGCACATCTAGCCCCCCTCCCACATCAGGCGGGTCTAGCGGTGGTGGCGGTTACTAACTAAAATGAAAACACTTGACTTGTTTGTTGTTGAGCTCGAAAAGCAGATCAACGACACCATCTCTACGGACAGCGGTTTAGAGTTGTATATAGACACTAGGTTCGAGGGCAGTGAGTTTAAGAACAGGGTTACGGAAGGCCCTGTGGTGGCCTCTCCTATCAAGCATGATACGGGAGTCGAGGTAGGCGATACTCTTTACTTTCACCACCTTGTGGTTATGAACGAGGGCCAGGTATTGACTGGTCACGAAAAACACTACCTAGTTAGGTATGATCCCAATCACACTATTAACAACCAGGCTATTGCATACAAGAGCGCAAAAAGTGGCCACATATATACCCTTGCTGGGTGGAGCCTTCTTGAGCCTGTTGAGCAGGAAGAGCTAAAAACAAAATCTGATGTCATCGAAGTTGTCGAACTTAAAGAGAAGCTACCTACAAAAGGTCGTGTCGCTTTTACGGCTCCTTGGGTCGAAGATCTGGGGCTGAAGGTTGGTGACGTAGTTGGATTCAAAGAGAACAGAGACTACCGTATTAAGATTGACGGCAAGGAATATTACCGTACTCGCACTGAGGACCTAATGTATGTAGAGGAATGATTGACAAAGAACACTTGATGGCAGTCCTTGAAGAAGAGGAGTGCCTCACAGCTGACGGTTTTGACGCAGCGCTTGTAGGATGTACTTATGGGGCCAACGTGGTCGCTGTGTATGACATCAACAAGATGATTGAGGTTTTGATTCAGGAGGGCCTGGAGTACGACGATGCAGTGGAGTTCCTTGACTACAACGTGGTTGGTGCTCACCTTGGAGAGAAAACACCTATGTACATCAATTTTGTCACAGAAGAAGTTCACAACGATTGAGGCTGCGAAGCGCTTGATGTCGTCGATGGAGGCTGCCATCAACAACATGATAGACGAGGTCAAGAAGCCCGTTGATCCAGAGATCAATGGTAGCGCACGCAAAGCAGAGCTACAGTCTATCAAGCAAACGGCCACGGACTGCAAAGAGCTACTCGTTGAGCGCCAGCGGTTAGAGCAAATGATTAAAGACCTTAGCAACAATGGATCTATCGAAGAAGCCAAAGACTACTCAGGAGGATTTGCCGAAAGGTATTCCAAGTAATTGGCAAGAAGTGGTTTGGGAAAAAAATAAAACACAATACAAGTTCTGGGAAGAATCCTGGAACGAGGAACACGAAGACTGAGTTGTTGGTTTTTCGTCAGGCGACCCTCTACGTAAATGGGTTTATCAACTGGGGCGTAGTTCAGTTGGTTAGAGCGTCTGTCTTATACACAGGAAGTCGCGGGTTCAAGTCCCGCCGCCCCAACAATTTGTTATATTTGTTTCATGAAGCTCAAAAAGCGAGACTATAAGAAAGAGTACGAGAAGTACGGAAAGGGCGGTAAGGCTAAGAGATACCGTGCTTTTTTAAACAAGATCAACCGCCGTAAGGGTACATACGGAAATGGTGACGGTCTCGACGAAGCGCATGTGGGCTCGTCTGACAAAACAACACCTCAGTCTGAATCTAAGAACAGGGCCAACAATAGACCTGTTCGAAGACGGAGCAGATGATCGCATGCGCCCGTAGCTCAGCTGGATAGAGCAACAGCCTTCTAAGCTGTGGGTCATAGGTTCGAATCCTATCGGGCGTACTAAATTAAATTAACATGGCTAAAGGACAAGTAACTACATACGAGAAGAAGAGGGTTCGCCGAAAGGGGGTTCATGCTAAAACCAAGAGCTCAGTGAATAAGGCCTCTAAGAGCTACAAGAAGAAATATGCTGGTCAAGGCAGATAATCATGACGAGGATATTGTCGCAATTTGTCCCAACGGTACGCAAGGTGAAACTGTTTCAGTTGGTGATCTACACATTGCACTTCCCGCTCAGCCTCCGAAGAAGAAAATTTTCGGATATGGCAAGCCAAACAACATGCAGCTGTGGCAAAGGCAATCTATGCCAGAGGAGCTGTCTAGGGTTAAGAGCATGGATGAGTGGGCCGAGACCCCCAGAGAGTTTCGAGAAAAGTTTCGTCCATATATCGAGGAGGAGTTTCGACGTAGGCGTGAAGGCTTTTGGTTCTATAACGACGGTACACCTACGTATATTACGGGTCGGCACTACATGATGCTTCAGTGGACCCGAATGGACATCGGGTATCCAGACTATCTAGAGTTCCAAAAAAATATTTTCGTACATTTGGCAGCGTGTGAGGCGGACTCCCGATGTATCGGGCAGCTCTATACCAAGTGCAGGCGTAGCGGGTACACGAATATCTGCTCGTCTGTTCTTCTTGATGAAGCCACGCAAGTCAAAGACAAGCTTCTAGGTATACAGTCAAAGACTGGTAAGGATGCCCAGGAGAATATATTCATGAAGAAGGTTGTGCAGATGTTTAGGCATTACCCCTTTTTCTTTAAACCCATTCAAGATGGAACGACCAATCCGCGCATGGAGCTGGCTTTTCGCGAGCCGTCTAAGAGAATCACGAAGAACAATAAGACTACGCAGACGGGCGAGGCTCTTAATACGGTAATCAACTGGAAGAATACCACCAACAACGCATACGACGGTGAGAAGCTACACCTCTTGTATCTGGATGAGGCTGGTAAGTGGGAGAAGCCCACAGACATTAGAGATGCCTGGAGGATACAGAGAACCTGTTTGATCGTCGGTAGAAGGATAGTGGGGAAAGCTATGGTGGGTAGCACCGTCAACCCTATGGACAAGGGTGGTAAAGAGTACAAAGACCTTTGGAGAGATTCAGATCCTGACGAAAGAAACAAGAACGGTAGAACCAGGAGTGGCCTGTATAGGCTTTTTATACCTGCGTATGAATCCTTAGAGGGGTTTTTCGACAGGCATGGAAGGGCTATACACTCTGATCCAGACGAAGTCGTTCCTGGCATAGACGGGGAGGACATTGTTTTTGGTGCTAAGACGTACCTTAAAAACGAAAGAGACAACTTAAAGAACGATGCCTCAGAGCTTAACGAGGTTGTAAGGCAGTTCCCCTTCACAGAGGATGAAGCCTTTCGCGACAGCATTGACGGGAGTCTATTTAATGTCGGTCATATCTATGAGCAGGTTCAGTACAATGATGAGCTGTTCCCTAATCCTGTGGTAACAGGAAACTTTGTTTGGAAGGGTGGGGTCCAAGACACTGAGGTTGTCTTTAAGCCTGATGCAGCTGGTAGGTTTAGGATAGCCTGGATGCCGCCAGTAGAGATGAGGAATCAAAAGAAGTTTGATAGAAACAAACGTATTGCACCTAATGCAGAGCTGGGGGTAGGCGGGGTTGACTCTTACGACCTTGATGCCACCGTCGATGGACGGGGGTCTAAGGGGGCGCTACACCTGTACAACAAGTTTCACATGGAGCATCCCGCTAACATGTTTGTTGTGGAGTATGCGTCCCGTCCGCCTTTGGCTAAAATCTTCTATGAAGACTGTTTAATGGCTGCTGTGTTTTACGGTTACCCCATCTTAATTGAGAACAACAAGTACGGTATCGCAAGACACTTTGAATCAAGGGGTTACGATGGTTATCTAATGGACAGACCTCGTCATCTAATGAGCGCTAATGCCAAAGTAAATGTTAAGACAAAAGGCATCCCTTCAAACTCACAGGATGTTATACAGGCTCATGCCCATGCTATTGAGGATTACATACACAATCACGTAGGTGTAAATAGAGAGACTGGAGCTTACGGCAACATGTACTTCAACAGAACTCTAGAGGATTGGATAGGATTTAAGATCAATGACCGTACTAAGTTTGACCTTACAATTAGTTCTGGTCTTTGCCTTCTTGCCGCGCAAAAAGTTAAGGCTAAGAAAAAAGAATCAAAGCTTGATGAGAAGCGGTTTTTCCGCCGATATGAGGTACGGGGATGATTTGCTATATTTGCAGTAAATCAGCTGTAAATGTACAACAACAAGAACTCTAAGTCTGGGTTCCCAGATCCTCTTGCCAGTTCTTTAGAGAAGCAGGATAAGAGTTACGGGCTGCAGTATGCAAAAGCTATTGAGGGCCAGTGGGGTAAAATGACGGACAAGAGCTCTCTGTACGGAAGCAGAAACGAAGTATTCGAAAAGAATAGACGGTACGCTAACGGAACTCAAGATACTACAATATACAAGAAGCTTTTGACTTCTTTGAACCCCAATGGTGGGGAGGGCAGCTTGTTGAACTTGGATTACACGCCAGTCCCTATTCTGCCAAAGTTCGTCCGCATTGTCGTAAACAAGATCTTGTCTCGTAACCCTTATCCTAACCTTGAGGCTGTAGACCCTTTGTCTTCTTCTGAGAAGAATAAAGAAAAACAAAGGCTTAGGACTCAGGTGGCCGTAAAAAAAGATCTCCAAGATCTAAAGCAACAAACTGGTGGACTGGTACTGGATGTAGACCCAGACCAGCTTCCTGACTCACTTGAGGAGGCAGACATCTTCTTGGAAACAAACATCAAGACAGACGCTGAGATTGCCGCTCAAGTTGCTACGAACATGACGCTGTCATGGAACAACTTCAATGACGGGACATACAGGCGCTGCGTTAATGACCTTGCTGCGCTGGGTATGGCCGTTGTCAAAAGAAACAACGATCCTAATTACGGGATAAAGACGGAATACGTTGACCCTAAGATGTTTATCCACGGGTACACAGAGGATCCCTTCTTTGACGACATTGTCTATGCTGGTCACATTAAAGAGGTGACTGTCAGTGAGTTAAAGAGACTTGGCGGAAACGAGTTGTCTGAAGAGGATCTCAAGAAGATTCTCAAGGTTGCCTCTAAGAAGTCTGACAAGTATTCTCCTCGCAACGACTACAGGTCTTTCGACCGCAACACTGACTATAGCGAGTACATCGTCCAGGTTTTAGACTTTGAGTTTATATCCGTGGACTGCATGCACTTTGAGGAAAAAGAAAACCGTCACGGGAATGTCGGCTTCTACTACGAGGGCTTTGAGTTTAAAGAGCGCCAGGGGTCTGTGTATGAGCGTACTCCTCACAAGATGGAGTTGGAGATGCTGTACGGGGGCATGTACATTATGGGGACTAATTACATCCTCAACTATGGCAAGGTCGCTAACGTGCCCAAGAACATTCATGACCTGTCTAAGTGTAGGCTTTCGTATTCCCCCGTTGCTACAAACATGCTGGACAACATGCCTAAGTCCATGGTTGACAGCTGTGTTGGGTTTGCAGACATGCTGCAGATCACCCACCTCAAGCTTCAGCAAGCCATTGCCAAGGCTAAGCCTGACGGACTCATCATTGACATTGAGGGACTGGAGAATGTACAGCTCGGAAAGGGCGGGGAGCTTCAGCCCCTTGAGCTTCACGATATCTATGAGCAGACTGGTGTCTTCTACTACAGGAGCAAAAACCCAGAGGGTGGCTTCCAGAACCCTCCAGTCCGCGAGATAGGGAACAGCATCAGGAACATCAATGAGTTGATTGGACTGTACAATCACTATCTAAGACTGATTAGAGATACTACGGGCATCAACGAAGCCATGGATGCTAGCTCACCAAAGGGTGATGCTTTGGTCGGTGTCAGGCAGCAAGCTATTTCAGCAGGCAACAACGCCATTTACGACATCACGAACTCAGCCATGGTTCTGTTTAAGAAGGTGTGCGAAGACATCGTCAAGTGCATACAGATTATACCAGAAGAGTCTGTCCTTATGAAGGTGTATCAAAACGCCATTGGGGACACGAACATGAAAGTCCTTTCTTCTTTCAGCGATCTTCCTATGTACAACTTTGGTGTTCAGGTTCACAAGGAGATGGAGGATGAGCAGAAGCAGTACCTTGAGCAAAATATCCAGGTGGCATTGGCTCAGAAAGAAATTGATCTTGAGGATGCTATTGCCGTCAGGGATCTAAAAGATATCAATCAGGCAGAGCGTCTGTTGGTTGTTAGGAGAAAGAAGAGGATGAAAGAGCAACAAAACATTGCCATGCAAAACTCTCAGATGCAGGCTCAGCAAGCTCAGCAGGCTTCTATGGCTGCCAGCCAATCCAAGCAGCAAGAGATGCAGATGGAGGCTCAGCTCAAGGCTCAGGAGATGCAGATGAAGAATCAGCTTGAGGCTCAGCTAGAAGGCGTTAAGCACGAGTTTAGAAAAGAGATAGAGTTGATCAGAGCTCAGGCTACTCTTGGATTCAAGACTGATGACAAGGAGTTTAAGGAGAAGATAGAGGTTCTGAAAGAAGACAGGAAGGACGAGAGGGTAGACAAGCAGGCTGCAAAGCAATCTAAGCTCATCTCACAGAGAAAAGGAGAAAGAGGTGAAATCGAAGAATCCCAGTCTGGATTTGATATAAGCGAAATGTTACAATAATGGCCAGTAAACTAAACCTAGACGTATCGGAAAAATTAGATATCACCTGCAAGAGGGGTGATACCTTTAACTTGGGTCTTTTAATAAAGGACTCGGCTGGTACAGCCATAACCCTTAGCACTTCTAGCTATGAGTTCCTCATGCAGGTTAGAGGCCGACGGGGTGCGTCTGGTCGTGAGCGGCCACTGGTCCTTGGCACGGCATCTAAGGGTAAGTCAGCTGTAACCAATGTGGGGGCAAACAACTTCACCGTTACGATTGACGACAGTGGTAACGCAACCTTCTCTGCTTCAGACACCATCATGGCTAGGATTGCTCCTGGTAGATATGTGTATGACATCCAGCAAATAGTAGACAGTGTTTCTACAACCATCCTTGAGGGGAGGTTTATCGTAAACGATGACATCTCAAACCTTGAGGTGTAATGGCTATAACTGTATCTACGACAGCTGGCACTACGATTAGTGTAAGTGTATCTGGCTCTACCCAGGTTTCATTTGCTACAACAACAAATTCTGTATCTGTCACTCAGCCTGCGTCGTCTAGCATATCTGTGCTGGGCAAGGGCACTAAGGGTGACACAGGAGATACTGGAGCTACTGGCGCCACAGGGGCTACTGGTGCCGCAGGTGCCGACGGAAGGTCATACGCTATATCCTGTGTCGATGGAGACAACGGTGACGAAGAGAAGATCAGACTATCAGACAGCGCTGGGGTAAATGATGATGTAGTTCTTGAAGCAGGCACTGGACTGTCTATTGCACGTGATGGAGACAAGATCACATTCACCAACACAATCACTGACACGGATACAGTCCTGACTTCTGAGCAAGTACAGGACATTGTGGGGGCCATGTTTAGCGGCAACACAGAGACAAGGATATCAGCCACTTACCAAGACGGTGACGGAAACATTGACTTAGTTGTCGATGATATGACCGCTGACACACAGCTTACTACAGAGCAAGTTCAGGACATTGTAGGGGGTATGTTTACTGGCAATACGGAGACGCGCATTGCAGTTACTTACCAAGATGGCGACGGAAACATTGACCTAGTTGTTGATGCCATTCCTGTAGATCTTACATCTGATGGGGCTGGTACAATTCATGCAAACAACGTCCCTACCCTTAACCAGAACACAACTGGTAATGCTGCAACAGTAACAACCAATGCAAACTTAACAGGCCATATTACATCTACTGGCAATGCCGCTGTTTTAGGGTCTTTTAGTGTAGCTCAGCTTAGTGCAGCTCTTTCAGACGCCAGTATATCAGGAAACAATACAGGCGATCAAACAACCGTTTCTGGCTCTTCAGGTTCATGTACAGGAAATGCTGCAACAGCTACAGCCCTTGCTACAGCTAGAGCTATCAACGGGGTGGACTTTGACGGTACCGCACCTATCACGGTTACTGCTGCTGGATCTACTTTGTCCGATACTGTTACTGTGGCCAAGGGTGGTACTGGGGCTACTAGCTTGACTTCTGATTCTGTTCTTACGGGTGCGGGCACAAGTGCTGTTGTAGCTGAATCTAACCTTACGTTTGACGGCAGCATACTGACTGTGACTGGTCAAAGAAAAATACCAACCCCAAGCAGCACTGATCAATATTACGGAGATGTAGTGGCTTTTGGTAGCGGACCCGCTGGTACTGATGGGGACATTGAGGCAGGAAAGCTTTACTATTTAGACTCTTCTCAGCAGTGGGAGGAAACTGACGCAGATGCCGCATCAACAGCTACAGGTATGATTGCCATTGCAGTGGTTGATGATGAACCCAGATTTCTTGTAAAAGGATTGGCAAGACACGGAAGCTTTGCTGGTTTTACAACTGGAGATGTTTTGTATGTGTCAGGAACAGCAGGAGAGATAACAAAGACAGCACCAACTGGAAGTGCTGATATCGTTAGAATTGTAGGTTACTGTACAAATGGTGGCCAGAGGGAGATATACTTTGATCCGTCAAAAGACTGGGTTGAGCTGTCATGAGCATAAGCAAGCTTTCAGGAGTTTCTTACAGCTCTATCAATAAGATCTCAGGTATTGCAAAGTCTGGTGTATCAAAAGTAAAAGGAATAACACCCTCTTACTTTTTAGATGACCATGCTGGCTCAGTCTGTGCTTATTCATTGAGGCAGCTGTCCTCTACTGCCACCTATGCAATTACTGTAGAGAACTCATCAGGGTCAACAGCAGATATTGGATTTACTGCGGCTGGAGGATTAGATACTTCAGCTCTTGCTACGCACTGTGGCAGCAATTATGGTCGAGTCTCAAAATGGTGGGATCAGAGTGGAAACTCAAATCACATGGAGCAGTCTACTGCAACATCCAGACCCTACATCGTTGACGCATCTGGGAATTTGATCACAACAACAGATAGCTCGATACCAGCTCTTGACTTTTACTTTAGCTCTACAGGAAGACACTTGACTGATACTTTTGCCTCCAACAACGGAGATCACTTCATACTTTCTTATATGGGTGAATATAGAACGGTATCAGCAGCTCAACAAATTGTCAGTCAATGGACCTCATCTCAGTCTACTCAAACGCTTCAGACGTCGATTATGGGTGCCTCTCAAAAGCTAAGATTGGCAGCTAGGTATTCCAATTCTTCAAATAGCTTGGGAAGGGCAGACACCACGGGCACCGTGGCTACAGATACAGAATACGTTGTTGTTGGACTCATGTCTGCATCGCCCTATACAGGAGACATTGACGTTAATGGAGATACAGCCACAACCTTGACTGGATTCCCAAGTACGGGAAACCTTAGAACAGCCTCTGCAGGCATGTCGATTGGACGACGTCACGACAACGGTGCAGCTCAGTATCAGGGTTATCTCGCAGAAATGATTATCTGGTCTGCGGGAACTCTCCCAGACAGAGATAATATTATGACAGACACAAAGTCTTATTATTCAATTAGTTGATGGCAAAGGTTGCAACAGATACAGGCAATACAATCACTGAAGGATATGTGATCAAAATGGTTGGTGTTGAAGAATACTTTGAAACTCAATCAGGTGCTTTGGCGTGGGCCAAGGCGGGCAACATTTCTTCTGTAGACTTCTACACTGACGACAGCATATCAGACGCAGACAAGCTTGATGATTTGATGTACGGAAATCTCATGGAGCACTCTTCTAATATTTGATATATTTGTATTGTGGACGTAAAGAAGAAACTAAAAAGGTTTGGACTATCTGGGCTTAACAAGCCTAAGAGGTCTTCTTCTGGAAAGAAGTCTCACATTGTAGCTGTGCGTGACGGTGATAAAATTAAAATTATACGTTTTGGCGAAAGAGGAGCTTCTACCGCTGGTAAGCCAAAGGCTGGTGAGTCCGCACGTATGAAAGCCAAGCGCAAGTCTTTCAAGGCCCGCCACAGAAAGAACATAGCCAAGGGTAAAACCAGTGCAGCTTACTGGGCCAATAAGGTAAAGTGGTAATGAATACTGTAAAGTACAACAAGGGAGGGAAGCTTAAGGTGTCCTCAAAAACTCAGATGGTTGACCCCCCGAAAGGCTTCCACTGGATGCAAGAGAATGGCAGGTACTTCCTTATGAAAGGGGACTACAAGCCGCACCCTGGGGCTATGAAGCAGGCCAAGTTCAAGCTAGTTAGTCACGGATGAAGATCAATAAGAAATACCTGAAGGGGAGTAAGAACCCCACACGTAGGGCAGCTCTTATACGCAAGATTGCTGCTATATATAAAAAGGGGAAGCCTTATCCAAAGAATTTGGATGCACTAATGAAAGAAAGAGATTCGCTATGAAGGTTATGAAGAAGGGCGGTATGGCTAGTTTGTCTGCTGCACAAAAGCAAGTATATAAAAGAGGGCTTGCTGCTTATATGAGCTCTGGGAATAGACCCAAAGTTTCTCAACACGCTTGGGCCATGGCTAGAGTAAAGTCAGCGTTCGGAAAACGAGAGGCAGCAAAGATTGCAGCTGGTGGAGGCAAGAAGAAGAAGAAATAAATAATACCTATATTTGCGAAATAACAACTAATACAAATGGCTACAACAAACGCAACCATTACACTGTCCAGCTCAGACCTCACAGGGGATGCTTTGGCTTTGTCTACAACTACCTCCCTTACTAAGGCTGGTACGTTGACTGGCTTGACTCAGACCACAGGTGTGGGTCGTAAAACTACTTCGGCAACTGCTCAATACACTTTGTTTGATGGTGATGCTTATGCTAACGGATCTCACAAGGTTTACTTGAAGAATACCAGCACAGTCGCCACTGAGTTTTTGACCATCGAAATCAACTCTGAGCAGATGGGTAAGCTGTACGCTGGTGACTGGGCATTCTTCCCATGGGAAGCTAACGCTGACACGAACGACATCAAGATCACACCAAGTGTTTCTACCAGCTTGACTCTGGAGTACGCTTTGTTTATTGACGAGTAATGGCTAGCGTAAGAGCAACATTGAGCCTTTCGAGCGCTGGTGTTCTCAGCAGCCCTCTAAACATTTCTGTCAACTCAAACCTTGTCGTTGACTCTGGTTCTTTGATTAGAGCGAAGGTCAAGGGCACGGCAGCTGACACGAATGACTTGGCTATCTACATAGCCAACCAGTGCTCAGAGAGAGCATACCTCTATATCAAGAACCTTGAGACGGAGCTTGAGAGCTACATCTACGTTCACAACGATACTGACACAGGTCTAGTAGCCAAGATCGGTGGCGGTGAGTTTGCTTTCATTCCTATCAACCCAGACAAGAAGCACGAGGTGTACGCTACGCGGGTTGATACTATGATCGAGTACGGTGTGTTCGGCAACGATAACTCAGCAGCTCCATACGGGGGAACCTAATAACTAAGACATGAACTTACACAATCAACTCCCGTCTAACATTTACCTTGTCTCGACAACCACTACTGATGTTAGTGCTGCTCCGAAAAATGGAAAGTTTTTTTCCATTACATGCACTGCAGCAGGCACCGTAAAAGTTAAGGGCGGTGCTATTTTTCAGTATGTTGATGTCAGTGATTCTACAAGCGTTCATACTGGATTCATTGACGCCGACACTGGTCAGGCGTATACTTCTGATTCAGATATGAACTCAGATGGAGATGGGTTTTTTCAGACCGTTTCTACATCTGAAGTAGACATTCCCATGATTGCAGGACAAACAATCTACGGACGGTTTGATAGCGTGAAGAGCGACGGCACCTTTACTGGGTTCGCCTATGCTGGATAAATTGAAAACATTTAATTAAATAGAATGGATAATCAACCATCACAAGTTTCAGGCATTGAGATCTTCGATAACACCGAAGATCTTGCTGTATCTATGAGTCAACCAGCTGCGGAGCCTACTCCACAGCCTGAAGCACAACCAGAACCTACGCCTGAGCCACAAGCTGAGACGCAGGAATCCCCGCAGGTGGAGGCCTTGCCACAAGTAGAGGCCGAACCTGCACCACAACAAGAAACACAGGATTACTCTGATTCTGATTACGAACAAGCTGTTCTTTCATACATGAGCGAGAGGCTCGGTAGAGAGTTCAATTCGTTTGAAGATTTTAGTACTCCGCAACAAAACGCTCTTGATGAGCGCGTTGAATCTATTGCTCGTTTCGTAGAAGAGACTGGCAGGTCCCCACAAGACTGGTTTGCTTACCAGTCGTTGAACCCATCCGAGATGGATGATACAACGGCTATTCGTGTAAGCATGGCAAGTGAGTACCCCAGCCTCTCTCCTGATGAGCTCAACGTGTTGGTCAATAGCAAATACAAGGTGGACCCTGACCTCAACAGTGAGGACGAGGTTCGCTTGGCTCAAATTCAACTCAAGGTTGATGCCCAGAACGCCAGACAGAAGATCGAGGAGCTCCGATCTCAGTACCAGGCGCCTGAAGCTCAACAGAGTGCGAATGTAGAGTCTATCGTTGACGAGGCATGGGTGTCTCAGATGTCAAACGAAGTTGATCAGATGACTGGGTTGGAGTTCGACCTGGGCGGTGAAAGAAGCTTTACGTTTGGTCTGGACGACGCATACAAGTCACAACTTAAAAACAAGAATGCTCGTCTTGACGAGTACTTCGACCCGTACATCGGAGAGGATGGTAGCTGGGACTACGACATGCTTTCTTCTCACAGGGCTGTTATTGACAACATCGACTCTATCGTGGCTTCGGCCTACCGACAGGGGCTTGGTGATGGTCAGAAAGGCCTTGTAGAGAAAGCTGCCAACGTCCAGACTCAGACTCCTAATGAATCGGGTGTCCCTCAATCCGACCCCTTGCTTAGTCAGCTAAAACAACACATGACTAGCCAAAGAGGTGGAATGACTTTTAAAATCTAAAAACTAAGAAATTATGGCAACAGCCGCACAACCCTCAAGTGGTGTTGACGTAGCAGCAAGCTCGTTTCAAGCATCACCTGATAAATATCAAGCCCTCGGAGACCTTTTGAATGCAGCAGCATCAAGCGTCACCGACGTAGTCGGAAAGCCCGACGTAAGTGAACTCTTGGTCGAAACCTACGGTGACCAAGGCATCACTGGATTCCTTCAAATGACTGGCGCTGTCACCTCAGCAGGTGCTTCAGACCAAGTAGAATTTTACGAAGCAGGTAGACGCCACAAGACGTTGGCTTATGCCTCCGCTACATATGGAGCATCTGACGCTTTTGTAACCTTGGCTGACGAGGCTGCCACTAAGGGCAACCTTCAGGCTAACGACGTTGTTATGGACGCTACTTCTGGCGTTCGTTTTATTGTTCAGGATGGTGACGGAACCCTTGCTGATGGAAGCACTGCACAGGTTGTTCTCCTTAAGCTCGATGGCACGGATGCCGCAGCTAACGAGTTGACTACGGGTGGCGGAACCCTGATTGTTATTGGAAACATGTACGGTCAAGGAACTGATCAGCCAGTAGCCTTTGTTCAGCCTGAAGTCTTGCGTAGAATTAACTCTTACGCTATCGTGAAGGATCGTTACCAAGTAAATGGTTCTCAAGCAACTAACATCGGATACGTAAACATCGGCAACGGTGATTACAGATGGTTCATGTACGGTGAGCAGGAAGCTCGCAAGCGCTTCATGGACAAACGTGAGATGACTCTTTTGTTTGGTGAAAAAAGACCTGCCAGCGGCGCTGGAACTGACCTTGGTGCTGGTGAAATTGCTGGATCTGAAGGTTACATCACAGCTCTTGAATCTAGAGGCATCAACGTAAGCAATGCTAACGCCAACCCTCTCGACTCTTTCGCTGAGTTTGATGACATCATCTTGGAGTTGGATAAGCAAGGCGCTCCTGCTGAGTACGCTATGTACTTGAACAGAAAGCAAGACTTGGCTATCGACGACATGTTGGCGTCTGGTATCGCTACAAGCGTTACTGCTGGTCTCCCAGGTCAGTTCGGTGCATTCCAGAACTCTCCAGACATGGCTGTCAAGTTGGGCTTCAAGAGCTTTACTCGCGGTGGATATACTTTCCACAAGCACGACTGGAAGTTGCTGAACGATCCTACTTTGTTGGGTGCTTCAAACAAGTTCCAAGGCGTCATGTGCCCATTGGCTACTGTTGCGGATGCCCGCACTGGTATCAAGGCTCCTGCACTGGAGATGAAGTACAAGGCTTCTAATGGCTACAGCAGAGAGATGGAGCACTGGGTAACTGGTGGCGGTGTGATGGGTCACACAAACAACGGAGATGCTGGTAAGGACGTGGCTACGTTCCACTACCGCTCTGAAGCTTGCTTGTTGACTCGCGCTGCTAACCAGCACGTTCTCATCAAGGGGTAATAATTAACCTGAAGTAAGAGGGGAGGCAATGGGTCTCCTCTCAAGCTTCACAATACCTTTCTCATGAGTATTAACAAAACACTCCCAGGACCACAGCTAGTTTCGTCAAGAGTTATTGCAAAAGATGTATTGACGCAGAATGGCTTTGGTCCAACATTTGGTTTGAATCAACCTGCCAATAGTGTGGTAGAAAAAGTCTTTGTTAGGATCCTCAAGGCGCCTTCTATTGCTACGGGATGTAGCATTGGATTTGAAGCTGGAACTGATGCCGACATTGACGACATTGTTGACAACAATGGCGATGCTGACACCAATGACAACATTCTTGACGCAGCTTCTGATGACCCAGGTACAATTCCAGTAAATACAATCTATGATTCATCCACAGCAACAGGCTTTGGATTTGTGTCTCGTGATTTTGCTACTGGAGATGCTGCAACTGAAGGTGCCACTACGATCGTTACTGAAAACACTCCTATTCAATTTAGGTTTAGACTGAGCAACCATGCCATCACTACGAACATGGATGCAGAGGTTTCTTTTATCTTCAGAGTCTTTGAATAAGAAACAGGGGGCTTCGGCTCCCTGCTTTTTACTTTTACATTAACAGTTAGGTGAGGATACTCCTCAGCTATAAGAAATAACTAAGATGTTAAAATTTTTATACTTTGCCGACGCTGATGCAAACGGAGGCGACACTGGTTGTTTGCCAGTAACTCTGCTTCGTGAAATCAGAGTAGACACCGCTAGTGATGGTGTTCAGTTTAGATTTAAAGATGTTGGAGACGGCATTGGGAATGAGGTTTTGATCAAAATCAATACAACAACAGACAAAGCAAAAGATGTTGCAGATGCTGTTGCTGAGGCTATCCGATCAAGCAAAAATCCTTTTATTGTTGTTTGCGATGACTTGAGTCAACAATACATTCACCCAGACGTCACCTCACTTCAAGATACCTCCGTAAGCATTATATGATCATGGATACTACAAAAAAATACCTGTACTTCAATAGCGACACAGGCGACACAGATGGTTCTGTAATGATGCCCGTATCAACCTGTGTTGGATTTGAAACAACTGGCGCAAGCGACGTAAAGTTTTACTTTAAGTCTGCCCCCGATACAGACACTCTTGACATACAACTGGATAGAACAGCTGACAGCAATCCGAGAGAACTGTTTGAGTATATTGTCAATCAAATAAACTTTGCAAAGGATTCGGTGCTTACTATCGGTGATGATTTCACTGAAGAGTATATTCATCCAGACATCACTTCTGTCGCTAACATTTCATCTGCTGCACAGTCTTCAATTACCTTTAGCAAACCAGCTACTTTTTTAGTTAACGACTTTTCGGCAGGACTTGCTGAGGACGCAGGAGACGGATTTGACACTGGCACATATTCAGCTAATACTGGTTCTGTTGGTATGATCAACGGTGAGGTAATCACTACTTTGTTTATTGAGCTGTCAGGAAAGACAGCTGTTTCTACTGCCGACAGGACCATTGGCATTGATGGTAGCTCCAGTGATGCTTACATTACTCGAATCACCACAGCTAAAAATGGAATTGTATATCGTGGTGAGATGATATGCCTAGAAGTGGGGGCTGGATCGGGCAGTGTTGGTAACGTATTTGATCTTGTGGCAAATACCTCAGGCACTATTCAGCCAGGAGCTGACGCATCGTCAAGCGGAACTAAGCTCATCGACCAAGGCGGGTCTTATACATTGGCTGAAATGAGAAACTTTGATTCATCTCTCATCGCTGATGATAACCCTGCGGGAACAATACCCAGTGGGGGAATCCAAGACCAATATTTGTATTTAGCCGTTGCGTCTGCCAGCACAGCAGGCACCTACACCTCAGGTAAATATCTTATCAGACTGTATGGTGCTCCTACAGTTAACCTGAACGACATCAGCTAATAGGTTTAACGCGAACAGAAAGGGCTCTTTCGGGGGCCTTTTTCTTTTGCCTTATATTTGTTCCACTTAAATACAATGGAAAAATTTCTACTATTCATAGATGATGCTGACGATGCAGCTATGTTCCCAGCATCACGACTACAGTCTGTGACATGTGCTTCGGACGGGGTAGTGATATTGAAGTTTACTCCAGGGTCTTTGGGTGATGGTCAAGCAGGCAGCGTAGATATAGCAACACTAGCTATCACTGCTGACAAAGAGAAAGAGGTGATGACAGCAATAGGCAAGGAGATAGCACTAGGAAAGGATTCCGTAATCGTGGTGTGTGACGATGTGGCTAGTTCTTTCTTGAACGCAAACATCATCAGTTGCACGATAACACTTGATGCTTGATGAGAAAGTTTTTCTTATTCAGAAGGGAAGCAGATGAGATAGGGTCTGGAGCTACCACATCAAACACAGGTGTAGGCATATCTACGATCTCTATCCCTGCCGACAACTTGGCGTACATGACAACTAAGCCAAAAGGCCTTGTCATTACATTCAACCAGTCGTCTGCTTTCGAGTCCTCCTTCTTGAACCCTGGTGAGTCTATACCTAAGACTACTGTGGAGGTGGGATGTGCTGAAGGTGAGGAATCATCTCTTATGGAGAGCATCCTAAACTTTATTTCTTCTGAGTCTAAGAAGAACGTGATGAGGTTTGACACGGTCAACAAAAACTCTACGTTCGCTCAGTTCGTGCAAGAAAAGGAATCCTTGTCTCCTGTTGTCCCTACGCTAGCTGTCGATACGGTGAGTGGAGAGATTAGCCAGGGTACAGAAGAGCAGAAGTTCCAGAACTCTATTGCAGGGATTAACTTCCAGGGGAACCTACCTGTAGTAGACTACAACCACGAGGTTATATCTAGCTTTTCTAACACAGCTACAATCACCTCTTGGTCAAACTCAGGAACTGGTGGTGGCACATACAACATAGCTCCAGGCGGCGGCACTACACCATCTATGGTGAATGCAGCCAATCAAAACAACTTCTCTAAAGATGCTGTGCAGATTGGTGCCGATGAATACTTTGAAGTCCCTGCTCTGAAGGTTGTAAATGATTACACCATATATGCTGTGATAGGAACTCATAGTACTTCAGGTGGTATTGCGCCATTGTATGGTGATGCGGACGGAGAGACTGTTGGGTTTGCAGGTAAGTTTTTTGAAGACGACATAGTAACTAAGTGTGCTATTTCAAATAGTACGTTTAACATACGCCACGACGGCAAGCTTGGGGCTATTGCTCAGGCATCTACTTCATCCCCTTTGATTGGAGACGGAGTCAACAGGCCCGAAGGTTACAATCCGTGCTCTGTATTTATCATACGTCGAGACAAGGACTTTAACATGATCCTTCATGATGAGACAGGTGAAATCATATCCGTCATACCAGCTTCTACGGGTGGCAGGGTGAATGATTCAGGGCAGACAGATGGTGACTTGTTGATTGAAAGGCTTGGAACTACCAATGAGGTAACTAACACTAGCTTCAAAGGACAGCTAGTCAGGTTTGGAATCATGGAGAACGACATTGGAAGCAACGCTGCTTCTACTTTAGCAAAGGATTTGTTTAATTTATATACACTTTAATTCATTTAATCATGGCTGAACAAGCTACACGACGGGCCCCAGGCCGCCCTAAAAAGGCCGAGACACAAGCGAATGTCCCACCGATGCCTACTACGGTGCAGCCAGTCGCAAAACCCAAAAAGCCTTCTATTAGAAGGAAGGAAACCGTAAATCAGAACAGAGAGTACGAGATCCCTAAGAATGGTGGGGTTGTGTACATGCTCCCTCAGAAAGGAGTTACTGTTTATGATGAGGCGAAGGATACCGTTAGGGAGATTCGGTACTGCCCCAA
>UEXM01001130.1_pt1 | contig 24055 bp, 42 predicted proteins | sample 1796661 | NCBI WGS metagenome assembly UEXM01 (sample SAMEA4772469, study PRJEB27181) | metagenome | reverse complement strand
TTCTTCATGGTAGGCACGAGAACAGTACTATTCACGACGAAGTAGGTATGAGACATTATTACAGCGCTTGGGCAGACATGTTAGGTGTAAGCACTCAAAAACCTGTTGTTGCATCGTATTAAAGTTTTATTAAGTTCCATACTAAATCCTTTATTAAATGTATAATATTGTTTAAATATTGCGTCTTAACAAAGGAGTATCTCATGAAAAGACTAGTACTAACAATGGCAGCTATCTTGCTATCAACATCTGCATATGCTAGAGATCAAATCTCTATCGTAGGTTCATCTACTGTATATCCATTTGCAACTACTGTTGCTGAAAAATTTGGACAACTTGGATCAAATAAAACACCCGTTATCGAATCTACTGGTTCTGGTGGAGGTATGAAAATCTTCTGTAAAGGCGTTGGCACAAATTCTCCTGACATTACAAATTCAAGTCGCGCAATTAAACCAAAAGAAGCAAAAATGTGTGCTGACGCTGGTGTTACTCCAATTGAAAGACTAATTGGTTATGATGGTATTACAATTAGTAGTAGTAAAGCAGGAACACGATATAGTCTGACTAAGAAAGAAATCTTTCTTGCTGTTGCCGCTCAAATTCCAGATGGTAATGGTGGATGGAAAGCAAATGATTATTCAAAATGGTCTGACATTAATCCAGATCTTCCAAACAAAAAAATTGACATTATGATTCCTCCAACAACATCTGGTACTCGTGATGCTTTTATAGAATTGATTATGCATGAAGTTTGTAAGAAAATGGGTCTTCCTAAAAAAGGCGCAGATGGTTACAAACAAATGTGTACTGCAGTTCGTACAGATAACCAGCATGTAGTTCAAATGGGTGAGAACGATAATCTTATTATTGAAAAACTTCTTAAAGACGAAGACCGTTTAGGTGTTTTTGGATTTAGTTTTCTAGATCAAAATAGAGACAGAGTTCATGCAGCAACTATTGACGGTGTTCTTCCTGAGTTTGAAACAATTGCTGACGGTTCATATGGTGTAAGTCGTCCATTGTATTACTACATAAAGAAAGAGCATATTGGTATTATTCCAGGTATCGAAGAGTTTGATGCAATGTTCTTAAAATTAAGTGATCCCGATGGTCCACTGGTAGAACAAGGCCTAATTCCTTTATCAAAATAACATAAAAAAACTATAGCACCTCCTATAATGATAATATAGAAACGTAGGAGGTGTTATGTCTTTCAGTCATCAATCAGATATTATTAATACTAAAGGTCATCACCTTGTAGGTGTTGTATGGCCTGTTACGGGTTCTAAAGGTGATAGTTATCAAGTTGAGATGACTAACTGGGGCTTTGAATGTAATTGTGTTGCTTATCGTAAATGCAAACATATTAAGTCAGTAGAAGAAAAATTCAACGATTAAATATATAATATACACAGGTAGCACCTGCATGTAAAACAGCTAGGAGATAAAATGAACGATCTATTAAGTAGGTTGAAGAAGACTTCAACCGTAAAGCAATCTGAGGTACTCTCAAAGTCTAAACTATTCAATAAGAAAGATATGTGCCCTACTGATGTACCTATCTTAAACGTAGCATTATCAGGAAGTGTAGACGGCGGACTATCATCAGGTCTTACTGTTATTGCAGGACCATCTAAACACTTTAAATCTAATCTCGCTCTGCTTATGGCAGGCGCTTATCTAAAGAAGTACAGCGACGCTGTTTGTCTTCTCTACGACACAGAGTTTGGTATCACTCCCGAATACCTAAAGTCTATGAGCGTAGACCCAGAGCGAGTCCTTCACACTCCTGTTGAACATGTCGAACAGTTAAAGTTTGATATTACTAGGCAGCTTGAAGCGGTTGAGAGAGACGAGAAAGTAATTATCGTTATTGACTCTGTCGGCAATCTAGCTTCTAAGAAAGAGTTGGAGGACGCATTAAACGAGAAGTCTGTAGCAGATATGTCTAGGGCTAAAGCGTTAAAATCTCTATTTAGAATCTGTACACCGTATTTGACTACTAGAGATTTGCCTATGATTGTTATTAATCATACCTATCAAGAGATTGGTTTGTTCCCTAAAGAGATTATGTCTGGTGGTACTGGTATCTACTACTCAGCTAATCAAATCTTCTTTATGGGCCGCCAGCAAGAAAAAGACGGTAAAGATGTAGCTGGTTATAATTTTATGATTGGTGTAGATAAATCTAGGTTTGTAAGAGAAAAAACTAGACTGCCTTTATCTATTAGCTGGGAAGGTGGTATTAATAAATGGTCTGGTTTATTAGATGTAGGTCTAGAAACCGGTTGGATTCGTAAACCTGCTAATGGATGGTTTGAAGGTTTTAACCCTACAACAGGTGAAATCATAACCGATAAAAAACGTAGAGATGCTACTAATACTGCAGACTTTTGGTTACCCATATTTAAAGAAGGATACGCTGATGCTATTAGAAAACGTTTTTCTATTAGTGAAGTGAAAGCTGTTGTAGAAGATATAGAAGAAGATGAGGAAGTAAACGATGAAGCCGAATCCTAAAAACTTTGAAGCTTTTTTAGATCCGGAAGGCGGCGAATGGATTAAAATTAAAACAGGTAAGTATAAAGATACTATCTGGCGTCCAGCTGATATGCAAATGGAAGGTGATGATAAAGTTACCTTTCAAGCAGAGTTTTTAACTCCTCCGCCTGAAGATGGAGTTATGTTTGAAAAAGTAGCTATACAGATGATTAATGATATTATGAAAGAAATGGTATGAGAACTGCAGTTGTAATTCCTGCTAGATTAGAGTCTACTAGATTTCCTGAAAAGATGTTAGCTAAAGTGACTAAAGAGCATAGCCTTATTCAAAGAGTACATCATTGGTGTTGTTGTTTTAATGCTAGAGAAGATGTTTATGTTGCAACAGATAGTAAAAAGATAGCATCATTGTTTCCTGGTAAAGCTATTATGACAAGTCCTGATTGTGTTAATGGAACAGCTAGAGTTGCTGAAGCTGCTCGTGAGTTAGATTATGATAACTTTATTAACGTACAAGGGGATATGGTTGACGTTCCTCATGTATTTGATATGTTAATAGGTCGTTTACTTAACTATGATGTAGCAACTGTCTATACTCATATGAATGATAAGCAGCGTCAAGATCCAAACTCAGTTAAATTAGTCCATAATCTCATGACAGCTCAATGGTTTGCCAGAGGGATTACTGGTTATGGTGATTGGCATTTAGGCATATATGCATATAAAAAATCAGCGCTAATGGCTTATAATCATCTTACAGTATACGAACCAGAGATGGCTGAATCTTTAGAGCAGCTAAGATGGTTACAGAACGGTTATCAAATAGGTGTTGTGCATACAAGTGATCCATGCGCAGAGATTAATACAAAAGAGGACTTATTAAATTGGCAGTTGACTCACCAGAACTAAGAAAAGGTATTTTATATAATCTGCTTAAAAGTGATGAGTATTGTCAAAAAGTATTACCCTTTCTCACAAAAGATTATTTTACTGAGAAGCATGAAAGGATAATATTCGAAGAAATCTATAACTATTATGCTAGCTATAATAATGCCCCTAACCAAGCTGCTATAAAGATAGAAGTAGAGTCTCGTAATGACTTGACTGAGTCTGTTTATAACGAGACTATGAAACTATTAGATGCAGATGTAGAACCTATATCTAAAGTTGACTTCTTAGTTAATAAAACTGAGCAATGGTGTCAAGAAAGAGCTATTGTAGAAGCGGTATATAAAGCTGTTAACGTTATCGGTGGAGATGATAAAAAGACTCCTATGTCTGCGTTACCTGATTTACTTACTCAAGCTATATCTACATCGTTTGATAAATCTGTAGGTCATGATTATATAGACGAAGCAGATGATAGATGGGAGTTCTATAATCGCAAAGAGCTTAAGATTCCTTCAGGTTTAGAGCATATGGATTATATTCTTAGAGGAGGTTTTCCTTCTAAAACTCTAGGTGTTATTATGGCTGGTACTGGTGTAGGTAAGTCATTGTTTATGTGCTCTATGACTGCTAATCTTGTAGAGTCAGGTCATAACGTATTGTATGTTACTATGGAGATGGCTGAAGAGAAGATAGCTCAACGTATCGATCAGAACTTACTTAACCTTAATAATGAAGAATTAGAAGTTATAGCAAAGGATTCGTTTCTTAAACGCTTTGATAATCTTAAAATGAAAACTAAAGGTCAACTTGTAGTCAAAGAATATCCTACTAAATCTGCGCATGCTGGTCATATTAGAGCTCTACTAAAAGAGCTAAAGCAGAAAAAAGACTTCGTACCTGATCTTGTTTGTATTGATTATCTTAATATCTGTCAGTCTATGAGTGCTAATAAACAGGCTAACTCTTATGAACAGATTAAATCTACTGCTGAAGAGCTTAGAGCTCTAGCTATGGAGTTTGACGTACCTGTACTAACTGCTACTCAAACTAACCGTCAAGGTTTTAGTGATGCTGATGTAGAGCTAACTTCTGTATCAGAGTCTTTTGGTCTTCCTATGACCGCTGATTATTTCTTTGCTATGACCACTACTGATAAGCTAAGAGATGAAGGTTTAATTAGATTTACTCAGCTAAAGAACCGCTACGGTGATCCAGCTGATAGACGAAATTGGTTATTAAACGTAGATTATGCTAAAATGAAAGTTATTGATCTAGAAAACCAACCTACTTCTATAGAAGCTCAAAACGATGCTATCGCAAATCCACAAACTGATACCAGACCTATTATGGATATTAACTGGGAGTAGACATGAAGGGCATGCCTTTAGAAGATTTCCAGAGAGAGTGGAGAGATTTAAATCTTGATGAGCTTTGGATCTATAACAAACTAGAACTATCAACTTTGTTAGGTTATAATTGTGGTCCTATAGGAGTTGAAGTACCTACACCAGGTTGGTATATAGTTCGTCCACCTATTAACTTATTAGGTTTAGGTTTAGGTGCTGAAAAAGTTTGGATAGATAAAGTTACTGACCATCTTACTGTAGGTCATTTTTGGTGCGAGTGGTTTGAAGGTAGACATCATAGCGTAGACTATGAAAAAGGTAAATGGGTTAGAACTACTACAGGTGATCAATTTAAGTCTGATTTAACTAAATGGAGTAAATGGTATAAAATAGATTATAAAATTCCATTTCCTTCTATAATTAGTCAGTTTAAGAATAAGCTTTATGTAAACTGTGAGTTTATAGGTGATAAACTTATTGAGGTTCATTTGAGAAATAATCCTGATTTCTCTTATAATAATAATGTCTTTATACCCGTATGGGAAGGTGACGATATTAGTCCTCCAGACGGTTATATCTATGTAGAGACACCTGATAAGAATGGTAGAATAGGAGCTTACGTTGATATTACTTGATTATTCATCTATTGCGATGTCGTCTATTATGGTTAGGGTTGATGACTTTCAAGAACAACCAGAACTAGTACGTCATCAGATCTTCAATATTATTCGTCAATATAACGAACGATTCAGAGGCGAGTTTGGCGAGATGGTTATAGCTATGGACCATACTCATATCTGGCGTAAGAAAACATTTCCTCAGTATAAAGCTAATCGTAAGAAGCAACGTAAAGAGTCTAAGCATGATTGGAATGCTATCTTTACTATGATGAACGATGTTAGAGAAGAAGTAGAAACTTATTCTCCTTATCGTTGCATTCGTATAGAATCTTGCGAAGCTGACGATGTTATTGCAACTATTATTGAAGCTAAGAACGATCCTAGCCCTACTGTCATTGTATCTCCAGATAAGGACTTTGTACAGCTACAGAAGTATCCTAACGTCAAGCAGTTCTCTAATATTCAGAAGAAATGGGTAGAACCTGACGTTGATCCTATTACCGACTTAGAAGTTAAAGTACTTAAAGGTGATATGGGTGATGGAATTCCTAATGTAATGTCAGATGATAATGTATTAGTAGAAGAGAATGCCAGACAGACTCCTCTGCGTAAAGCTAAGATGGATATGTTAATGGCAGATCCAGAAGCTCTAGGTACTACTATTGCTCGTCGTATTATTCGTAATAGAGATATGATTGACCTGTCTAGAGTTCCTCAAGATCTTAAGTCAGAGATATTAGAAGCGTTTAACTTACCTGCTAAAGGTTCGATAAACAGCTTAATGTCACTCTTTACTAAGCATCAAATGAAGCTATTGATAGAGAGTCTCCAGGATTTCGAAGTAAGATAAATACGATGGATCCAAATATTAATTAAGAAAAGGAGATCTCTTAATGACTTACGTAAAACCAACCACTAATTTATCTACATCAGGTGGTCCTCAGGCATCTTCAGACTCAGACATTCTTGTAGTTGACGGTGTTAATGCTACTTTTGGTACTGCTGTTCAAGTATCAAGTGCTGGGTATGGTGTAACAGGTAATGATGGCACTAATACATTTGAAGTTCTTGATGCAATGCCAATGGGTAGAGCAGCAACACAGAATTCAATTGAAGCTGCATCTAACGTTAATTTCGCTAATGAAGACTTTTTGACTAGTGGTGAAATTAGTAGCCTAGCCGATGGTGCATACCATCAAGCTGGTTCTGATCAAACATAATGCCTACAGCAGTTTTTACCTTTGGTAGGATGAACCCTCCTACAACAGGTCATGAAAAACTGGTAAATAAAGTGAGAGCGGTCGCTAGAGTGCACAAAGGCGACCCTCTCATCTATCTGTCTCATACTCAAAATAAAAACAAAGACCCTATAGATTATGACGATAAGGTCAAATTCGCTAAAAAAGCTTTTGGTAACATTGTTAAAATGTCTAGAGCAAATACTATAATAAAGGTATTGCAAGAGCTAGAAAAAAAGTATGATGAAGTTGTTATGGTTGTAGGTTCAGATAGAGTGCAAGGTTTTAAAGAACTTATTAACAAATATAACGGTAAAGACTATTCGTTTGATACTATAAAAGTAGTATCAGCTGGTGAGCGTGATCCTGATGCTGATGATGTAAGTGGAATGTCAGCATCTAAGATGAGAGAATTAGCGACTAATGAAGACCTTAAAGAGTTTAAATCAGGTCTTCCTAGAAATCTGCAAAGAGATGCAGAAAATATTATGAAAAGTGTAAGAAAAGGACTAAATTATGAACAATATCAAGCCCCGGGACATGCAAGTCTTCGAGATACTAGACGAGATCAACTCACTTAAGAGTGACGATCTTAAAATTAAAACCCTAAAAGAAAGATACTACGATCATACTCCTCTTCATAGAGTATTGAAGATGAATTTCTGTAAAACTATTGTACCTATGCTTCCAGATGGTATCCCTCCTTTCAATAGGAACGATGTAGCTGATGGTCCTAACAGATCATCGTTATGGGAATATTTACGTATTTTTCCTGTTATTGTTCGTTCAGGTCAATCTGTTAAGATGAGACCGCTTCAAATTGAAAAAATGTTTATTGAAATGTTAGAAGCTGTTGATCCTTTAGAAGCAGATATTATTTGTATTGCTAAAGATAAAGCTCTAAACGATAAGTTTGATATTAATGTAGATGTAGTTAAAACTGCGTTTCCAGCATTGAATATTGAAAATAATTCTATTGTAACTCCTCCTTCTCCTAAGACTAGTGAAGAAAGAGCTGCTGAATTTTTAGAGCAAGCAGAGGTGAAGAAAGCTGAAGCTAAAAAACTAAATCAAGAAGCCAAAAATTTAATTGCTAAAGCGAAAGAGCTAGCAAATGAAGATGCTTGAGCAAACACAAGTATCATTTGATATTTCTAAACTTAAACCAGTTATTAGTGAACAATCGTTTGATTTACACTATAACCATATCTACTCTGGGCATATTGATCGTTTTAATAAAGGAGAAGGAGATATTCCCTTTGATAAAGCTGGTGCATTTTTACACAAACTTTATTTTGAGAATATAAGAGAATCAAGACTTAATAATATTCCAACAGGTAGAGTATTGAGTAATATTGAATTAAGGTATGGTACATATGATAGATTCTTATCTTCTCTAATCAATAAAGCAGAACAAATTCAAGGTAACGGTTGGTTGTTTATGAACCATAGCGGATATATTAATATTATTCCTAATAATAGAATAGTAGATAACGCTGTGCTTGTTATAGATTGCTGGGAACACGCGTATATTTTTAACTATGGAAATGATATTTCAAGGTATATTCAAGGTTTTATTAACATCATAAATTGGGATGTAGTAAACAATAGAATCAATACTATAAATAGTTTAAAGAAAGAGCGTTATGAACATAGTAAAGTTTGAATTATTTGAAGCAGCAGATTCTAAACAGAATCTTCATATGACTCATGCTGATGAAGATGTCTTCGAAAGAGGAGATGTAGGCGCTAAAGCTGCTATTGAATTTTTAAACGATTTCTTAAACAAAGTAGGAACAAATCACGCTGACTTAACCGTTAAGTGGGATGGAGCTCCTGCTTTGTTCGCAGGTTATGATCCTAAAGATGGTAAATTTTTTGTAGGAACTAAATCTGTCTTTGCTAAGAATCCAAAACTTTATAAGACAGAGAGAGATATCACTGATAACGAACAGGGTGGTAAAGCTGATAAACTTAAAGTAGCTTTAAAAGAATTACCTAAGGTTGGTATTCCTAAGAACACAGTTCTTCAAGGAGATATGATGTTCTCTAAAGGTGACCAAAAATATGAAACTATTGATGGCCAGCGATTTTTAACGGTACATCCTAATACTATTGTTTATGCTTGGCCTTCTGAAAGCGATGTAGCTAAGACAATTGCTAATGCTAATATGGGTATTGTATGGCATACATCTTATTCTGGAAGAGGTGATCTATCTACTTATTCTGCTTCGTTTGGAGTAGATGTAAATAGACTAAGAAAAACTAGAACCTGTTGGATGGATGATGCATACTTTAAAGGAGCTGAGATAGGTTTTTCAGAGGTTGAATATCGCTCTCTTAAAGGTCATATAGATAAAGCAGACCGTTTAATTGGTGGTTTTGATAAAATTGTAGATATTATGAATACAATACCATCTTCAGCTGCAGGAGCTAATGTTAAGACTTTTATCAATAGTAGAATTAGAGCAGGTCAACTTCCTAATCCAAGAACCGCAGCAAGAGATTATATTGAGTACTTGAAAGAGTATTGGGAACTTAGAGTTATTTCTAAGGTAACTACTGATACTGCTAAAGAAACTAAAAGAGCTGCTCTTAAACAACTTATAGATGATCTCAACAGAAACATGAGTACTTTAGTTAAATCGTTTTCTTACGTAGATGAGATTACTAAAGCTAAAATGCTTGTTATCGATAAGTTAAATATGATAAATAATCAGAAGACATTCGTTCTTACAAAAGACGGTTTCAGAGTTACAGAACCAGAAGGTTACGTAGCTATTAACACAGAGAGAGGCGAAGCAGTTAAATTAGTAGATAGACTTAATTTTTCTCATTTTAACTTCTCATCAGAATATATTAAAGGCTGGCAACGATGACAGATTTTTACGCAAATTATATTACTAAAACTACTTTTGATCCTGAATCACATTCAACAAGATCAAAAATGGATGAGCATCATGAAAAAGATGAAAATGGTAAGGTCATTGAGCATCCAATTGAAGAAGATAGTGGTAGCAGTATGAGCTCATTTCAAGGGCGATCATATCAAAGACAGTATGGTGACAATACTGGTGTAAACCCTCACAATCACGAAGCGCATGCAAAAGCAGCTTTTAAAAGTGGTATGAGATCAAAATCAGCTATTGTTAAACACGTTGAAAAGAAAACTGGTCAAAAGATACATCCTGACGTTCATAAAATGATTCATAACTCAAAAGATATGAAAGAAGCTGCTACTGATGAAAAGAAGAAGCCTGCTTCTAAAACTCCTAAAGTTGAAGTAGAACCTACCGTAGTTCCTGAAGAGCTTCATGGAGATCAGCATAAATTAGATCACAATAAAGACAAAAAGATTGATAAAGCAGACATGAAAATGGTCCGCAAAAAAGGCGCTGTTTCTGAAGATGATGAACATATTGAAGAAGGTACTTTTAAAGTACAAGTCGAAGGTCTTCCTATGATGTATATCGAAGGAGGTTCAGCAGGTACTATTAAATCTCAGCTTCGTAAAAAATTTAAAGATCCAGATGCTGTAGTTAGTATTGAGCGTATTACTTCAGCTGAAAAGAAAAAAGAACTTCGTGCCAAAGTTTCTGAGGGAATGTATAAAGATTTAGACACTGAAAAGTCAGAGCCTAAGCCTAGACCTGCTTCTGTTGTTAAAGCTGCTTTTAAAAAACGCAGACAAACTGATGAAGCAATGATTATTCGTTCTAAAAAATCAGCTTCAAATTTAAGAAGGTCTTCAGCTTCAAGAGACTCTGGTGTAAAAGAAGATCAAGCTGCTATGGATGCTTACCTTAAAAAAGGTGGTAAAATTACCAAAGTGCCAGCAGCTAAAGCTCAAGGTTATCATGGTAAAGATGATTTAGGTACAGGTCAGCATGGTATGCTCAATAAAAGTGATACTTCATCAATGCCAACTCGTAAAAAAGTTAAATCAATGGAAGGTGTTGAGCAAGTAGACGAGCTTGATAAAAAGACTATGGCTTCATATACTAAAAAAGCTGTAAATGATGTTGATAATCGTTCTTTTACTCAAGGTATGAGAGATAACAACCCCACTCATACAGATGCTGATAGAAAAAATAACAGAAAGATTGCAAATCGTCGTAAAGGTATTAGCAGAGCTGTTAATAAGATGTCTTCAGAAGGATTTGCTAACGCAGCTCAACAGGCAGCTGTTATGGCTAAGCTCAAGAAAGATGGTAAGTATAAAGGTGAAGATACTACCAACGAAGAAAAAGATACCCATGTAACTAAAGACGGTAAAACTGCTAAGAAAGGTCTTTGGTATTATATGAACAAGCGTAAAAAAGCAGGAACAAGTAGACCTGCAAGCGCTGGTACAGTTTCAGCAAAAGCTATGAAAGATTCGCAATAATAAAACAAAAAAAAGTAAACTTTTTTCCAAGGGCCTTGAAAACATTGAGTTTTTGAGGCCCTTTTTTAGTTGATCTTTCTATAAAAGTAGTATATAATATATGTATAGAATGAGAAACGAGGAGAATACTATGGAATATACAGTTTACCAATTTGATAGCAAAGATTTTTTTGAAGATGGTCAATCTAAGTCAAAAGCTCATGCTGATAAGCTTTTCAATATTACATTCTATGGTAAGGTAGATGGTAACGATCTTTTTATGTATCGTCCTGTTGCTAATATTACTGCTAACAGTCTTGAAGAAGTATTTGAGATTGGTAATATTGGTCCTGCAGAAAAGATTGACGTTTATAATAAAATGAAATCTGTTTCTATCGGAGATATCATCTTAGACGAAGATGGTAACTATATGGTTGTTGGTCAGGAAGGTTTTCATAGCCTTCCAGAAGTTGGGGAGGCTGCGTAATGGGTATTTGGTTAGATAGAACTTGTGGTGATCTTGAAGTTGTTATTGATAAGCTAAACGAAAAGGTACCTATGCAAGGTGCTTGTGAGAAGAAATTCACAAAGAATAAAAGGCTGGATCGTTTTCGTAGAGCACAGAATGTAATTCATGACATCTTTAACAACGGTCTTATGAACAGAGGCCGTGAGCTCAAGATGTTTGGTATTACTACTATGGAGCTTGGTATAGCTAATCATGGAACTGATTGGGATCGTATTGAGAATATGTTAGCTCCTATTTTTCGTGAGATAGTTATGGATGCTGTTCTTGAGCAGTTTGGTCGTCAAGGATATTTAGATGTATGTCACAATCGTTCATCTTCTATCGTTTCAAAAGCTGTATCAGAAGGTAGAGTGTAATGAAAAATCCAATAGCCAAATACCTTATGTGTTCTTATGCTTATTATGTAGAAGATAAACCTCTTATATCAGATGCAGAATTTGATGAACTTTCTAAATGGCTGCTCTATAATTATGATAGCGTTGATCATATGCATAAGCATTTAGTTACTAAAGGTGATTTAGAAGCTGGTACTTATCTAGGAAAATATCCTAATATGGTTAAAGGTGCTGTTAAATCTTATCGCAAAGGAATTAGTCTATGATCGTATGTTTAGATATTGTAGGAGTAGAAAATGAAGAACAAGGTATACTTATCAGAGATGTCATCGAGCAGTCCCTTGACTCTCTTATGCCAAAGCGTCGTAATCCTGTGTTTATCGATTGTCATATTGCTCTAGATAAAGACATGGGAGATGCTGAAGCTATGATTCATCAAGAAGCTGAAGATACTTTTTTCTTAGCTATATCTCAATCTGCTCTAGATCAAGCTACTGATGATTTAGTTACTCTTCTTATTCATGAAATGGTTCATGTTCGGCAATATATTCGTAAACAAATTACGGATAAGCCTTATAATAATTACGAAGAATATCTTAAGTTACCATATGAGCAAGAAGCTTATCGTTTACAGGAGGAAATGTTAGATGAGATCAAAGCGAAAGTCTTTAACGATTAATCAGCAACGTGCTAAAGATGAGCATGATAAGTGGCTTCGTAAACGAGGAGTTCATCCTGATCAGATTAAGGCAGCTCTTCCTCATAACGCTAAGGGTAAACGCTTAGGTATTACTGCTATGCCTGATTATAAGTCTCATCAAGGTACTAGAACTGCTCAGACTTCTGATAGAGTTGTAGGTAATACTAATAAGAAACTCGAGAATACTTATACTGGTAACTATATTGTAGGATTTGCTACTATGCATAAGTCTAATCTTGTTCCTGTTAATCGCGATCAGAATGGCTCTGATTATGCTACTATGCGGAGAAATTAATGGGCTCAGAAGATCAAGAAGATCAAATTACTCTTAATATGGGTAATGGAATGAGTAGCGGTTCAATGTCTCAAGCAAGAGCTCTTTTTGATGAAATCGTTAACATTAACACAAAAATTACTATAATAAAAGCGAATGGAGTATCTGAGTCAGATGAGATATCTGAACTCAGATTTATTCGTAAATATCTTAAAGATAGAATGAAATACTATGAACAAGGCGGAAAAGTATGAATATATTTGTATTAGATCGTGACGCTAAAAAAGCTGCACAAATGCAATGTGATAAACATGTTGTTAAGATGATTGTAGAAACTTGTCAGATGCTATCAGCTGTAATGGATAATAATTACTCTCCTTTATATTCAGGTAATGACAATCTTAAACCTTCTGAGCGCTTTGGTACAGCAGGTTATCCTAAAGCTCATATTAAACACCCATGCACTATGTGGACTATGCAGTCTAAAGGTAACTATAAATGGCTTATTAAACATCTTAGAGCTCTATGTGTAGAGTATTCCAATAGATATAACAAAGTGCATTCATGTGAAGGTCAGCTTAGTATCTTTGAAGCTCAAATGGAATATATGACATTTCCTTCTGATAGACGAACTGCTTTTGTACAAGCTATGCCAGACAAATATAAAGATAAAGACCCTGTAAAAGCTTATCATAATTACTATAATATGGATAAGTTTACGTTTGCTAAATGGAAAAACTCTTCTAAACCTAAATGGTTTGTAGGAGCTCCTACGTATACTGTTACATTGGAGGATAATTATGCCGCATTACTCGACTAAACGTTACGGTCACAATATAGGTCTCAGCGCTGTGTTTCGTCAACCGCATGCTGATCATAGTCATTGTAGGTTTTTACATGGCTATAGCTTAGCATTTAAATTTACTTTCGGGGCAAGTGAATTAGATCATCGCAACTGGGTGCAAGATTTTGGAGGTCTAAAGCCATTAAAGCAATGGCTTGAAGATACTTTTGATCATAAGGTAGTTCTAGATATTAACGACCCTAAACTATCTCATCTAGAATCTCTACAAATGCATGGTCTAGCAGAGCTTACAAAACTAGATGGTGTAGGTGCAGAAAAGTTTGCAGAGCATGCGTTTAACTTTGCTGACAACCTTGTTAAAGAACAAACAGATGGACGAGTATGGGTAGAAGAATGCGAATGCTCAGAGCATGGAGCTAATAGCGCTATCTATTCACCTTTCAATATACGAAAAGAAAAGTATGTCTGAAGAAGGTAGAATTATTGTTCTAACTGACTTAATAGAACAAAAATTAAGAAAAGAGAAAGAAATAGAATACTATCAGAAACAGTTGATAGAATTCCAAGAAAAGATACAACATCTACAAAAGGATGTTGATTTAACTAAGCTGATTATAGATGTCATTTCATCAGATAGTGTAATTGATATTAAAGACAGAGTAGTCAAAGCTATTCCAATATTAGGAGAGAAAAAATAGAAACGAAATATTACTACTCAGAGACGTTTAACTCTATTCAAGGAGAAGGTCTTTATACCGGTCAATGGACTTTATGGTTAAGATTTTTTCTATGTAACTTACAGTGTGATGGCTTTGGTCAGATAGATCCTACTAATCCTGATACTTATGAACTACCTTATGACTCTTTTGATGCTAAGAGTGTAAATAGAGTAGAAGATCTTCCTGTATGGGATAAAGGATGTGACTCTTCTTATACTTGGTCAAAGAAGTTTAAGCATCTTATGGGTCAAAAGACAGCTAGAGAGTTGGTAGATCTTATTAAAGAGACTACTAAAACTGAAAGTAATCCTGAAGGAAAGTTCTTGCATCCAGAATCAAAGATGAAAGCTCATATGTGCTTTACTGGAGGAGAACCTCTAATGAGGCATGCTCAAAAAGCTTTCATTGAAATGTATGAAGAGTTTAAAAATGACGAGAATCTACCTAAGTCGATTACTTTCGAAACGAACGGTACTCAACATCTAGGTACTAGCTTCGAGCAGTATGTTTATAATAGAGGACTCTTTCAAACTCCTGTATTCTTTTCTTGCTCGCCTAAGCTATGGACTGTTGCAGGTGAAAAAGCAGAAAAAGCTATTCAGCCTGAAGTTGTTGCACAGTATGCAAAAGTAAGTAGAGTTATTAATAGCAGATGGCATACACCAGAAGGTCAACTTAAATTTGTATTAGGACCAAAAAAGGAACAATGGGATGAACTCGATGACGTTATTGCAAACTTCAGAGCTGCAGGTGTTGAATGGCCTGTTTATATTATGCCTGTTGGCGCTACTGTGGAAGATCAAGAAGTGGGTGCAGGCGAGATTGCAGAAATAGCCTTTAAGAAAGGTTATAATGTGTCTGGACGTTTACATTGTTATTTGTTTGGTAATGCAATAGGAACTTAGAAGTGAAATATATTATAATGTTAATAACTTGCTTCTCTTTGAGTGGCTGTCTAACAACTGTAGAACTTGCAGCAGAAGGATACAAAGATTGTTTTATGCGAAAAGACGAACAATGTTTCAAATTTGTACGTGGTTAATATTAATTTGGATTAGTTCTTTCTGGGCAGGTTTCGCCTATGGTCAAGATTGTACTTATATTAATAATATAGTACATGATACGAATGGAGAAGTATTATCTTCTACTACGGAGTATGTTTGTAAAACCCCTCCTAAAGTAATCGAAGTTCATACATATCCTAATAAGGATGCTCACGATGTGATGTCATCTAAAATATATGGTCTACCTCTAAATTCATACGAAAATCCAGAGCAGGTTTTGTATAATATACAGGTAGACTTAATGTTAGCAGAGCAGAAAGCTGCTAATATTTCTTCGCTACTATCTATATTTGGTTTTAATCAGGAGTAAATTATGAAAAATATCGCGTTAATCGCAACTAGTGCTTTAGTGCTAGGTGCTTGTTCTAATAATACTGCATCTCTTCTTAAAGATCCAGTAGAGTATAATAAAATTAAAGTTGAGACTCAGGTAAATATTATCCCTGAATGGTATCTTCAATACCCTAAAGAAGATAATACTATCTTTTCTTCTGGTACTGCAGTTACTCCTGATATGCAATTAGCTATGGATATTGCTATCCTTAATGCTAAGACTACTTTAGCAGATCGAATTAACGGTCGTTTATCATCTAAGACTAAGCAGTTTATTACTCGTATTGGTTCTAATGATTTAGATTCCGCTGTTGCTCAAGATATTCAGAAAGTTACTACTAACTTAATTGCTGATGTTGATGTAGCTGGTTATGCTGTAAGTAACTCTAAAATTGTACAAGATGGTCCTCAATATAGAGCTTTTGTTCTTCTAGAGTATAGTGATATTGAAGCTAATAAGATTATTGTTAATCGTCTACGAAAAGATAGCATGTTGTTAGATAAAATTAAAGCTACTTCTGCTTATAAAGATCTTGAAGAAAGCGTTGCTAATAAGAAGCAGCAAGATCTAAATGAAATGGAAATTATTGTCAAAGGACTGGAGGGTTAATGTCAGATAAAAAAGTATCACATGCAATTATAGAAAAGCTTAGAAGCGATGGTAAACGCTTTTGGGCAGGAGATAATATCTCTGAATACATGAGCGATACAACTAGAGAAGCTCTTATTGATGAAGCTACTATTGCTTTTGAAGGAGTACTAGATGCGTTGCTTATTGATAGAGAGAATGATCCTAATTCTAAAGGTACAGCTCATCGGTTAGCTAAAATGTACTATAATGAGATTATGGCTGGTCGATATGTTCAAGGACCTAACGCTACTGCGTTTCCTAATGATGGTGATGATAGGTATGAAGGCATGCTGGTTGTTAGATCAGAGCTAAAGTCTATGTGCTCTCATCATCATCAGCCAGTTACAGGTATTGCATATATTGGTATTATTCCTGGTCAAAAAGTTATTGGTCTATCTAAATATACTCGCATTGCTCAATGGTGTGCAAGACGAGGTACTCTACAAGAAGAGTTGTGTAACGATATTTGTAGAGAAATTCAACAAGCTACTGAAAGTGAGCATGTAGCTGTATATATTCAAGCGACGCATGGTTGTTGTGAGAATAGGGGTATTGGAGCTCATAGCTCTCTTACTCAAACCGCTGTTCTAAAAGGGCATTTTCTAGATGATAATATGACTACAAAGAAAGAGTTCTTTGATCATATTAAACTTCAACAAGAATTTGCCGGTAGATAAGGAGATAAAATGCTAAAAGAATGGTTTAATATTGGGGACGTTGATCGTTCCTTGTTAATGAAGTTGGTAATGGTTCATCTAGTAATTATTGCTGCTGCTAATTATATTGTGCAGTTTAGTGGTACCATGTTTGGGTATCATTTTACTTGGGCGATGTTTATTTTCCCGTTAGTGGTTATCGCTACTGACTTAACTGTACGATTAACTAATAAGTACCAAGCCAGAGCTGTAATTGCATTAGCATTTCCTCCTGCTATCGTGATTAGTGCTCTAATCGCTGATTGGCGAATTGGTTTTGCTAGCGCTCTAGCATATCTTATTGGTCAGTTGTTTGATGTTTCTGTCTTCCAACGTATTAGAGAAAAGTTTACAGACCTATGGTGGGTAGCTCCTGCTATCTCTACTGTAGTAGCTAATCTAGTAGATACTTATCTATTTTTCTACGCTGCGTTTGCAAACCATCCAACTAACGAGTTTATGGCTGCTAACTGGCTAGAGATTGCTACAGTTGATGTAATCTTTAAGATTATTACATCACTAGTATTGTTCCTTCCAATCTATGGAGTACTACTAGCACACCTTAGATCTAAACTAGCAATTAGTTAGATCGTATAGAAGAGAGAGTCTTGACTCTCTCTTTCTTTTTTTTATGGAGATTAAATGTTTGAATATAGAGTTAATATTAGAAGAGTGGTAGATGGCGATACTGTAGATGTAGATATTGATTTAGGTTTTGGTGTCTGGCTTAAAAACGAAAGAGTTAGACTTTATGGTATTGATACTCCTGAGTCTAGAACAAGAGATGATATAGAAAAAATTTATGGTAAAGCCGCATCTGCTTTCGTTGAAAAGTTTTGTGATGATGAAAAAGGTATGATACTTAAAACCAAGTCATATGATAGTAAAGGTAAGTTTGGTAGAATTATGGGTGAGTTGTGGAGAGTTACAAACTTTGCAGACAAATCTCTTAATCAATATCTAGTAGAAAAAAACCATGCTGTCCCTTATTATGGACAGAGTAAAGATGATATTGCTGAAGCTCATTTAAAAAACAGAGAGGTATTAAAGCTGCATGATTAAGATAGCGCATGAAGCACCGTTAAGTATATTTGATAAGGTGCAACAGATAACAGATTATGATTATTTCTTAGTTCATCTATTTGAAGAGAATGAAGAGTATCTTAAAAAAGCTCATGAGTGTGTAGCTAACGGAAGAGAGACTATTCTAGATAATTCTATCTTCGAACTAGGTACTGCTTGGAATGCTGAAAGGTTTGCGCATTGGGTAAAAGCTATGAAACCTACTTGGTATATTGTACCAGATGTGCTAGATTATGCACAACCTACTATTGATTCGTTTAATAGTTTTATGGATTCGTATCCGGATCTTCCTGGTAAGGTAATAGGAGTAGCACAAGGTAGTTCATATGATGAGTTAGTTAGTTGTTATGAGTATATGAAAAACGATGATAGAGTAGATAAGATTGCATTGTCGTTTAATCATCCATTCTTTCAAGAGTATGACGGTGATAACAAATATATTAAGATGATGAATGCTCGTCAAGATACATTAGCTAAGATGCTAGCAGAAGGTGTTATTGATACGAGTAAACAGCATCATCTACTAGGGTGTGGTTTACCTCAAGAGTTTAAAGCTTATGTTAAGTATGACTGGATTGATAGCTTAGATACCTCTAACCCTGTCGTGCATGGTATTAAGGATATCTTTTATGATAGCAACGGCTTAATGAATAAAGCTTCCGTTAAACTTTATACTATGATTGACGAAGACGTTAATGACGCATGGGGTACCATTGAGTATAATATAAAGAGCTTTAAGAGTATGTGCCGATGAAGTGGGTAGCTTTGTTTTCACAAACTGGCTCAGAGATTAGAGACCTATCTAAGAAATTAGGTAGGTCACCTGATCTAATTATGACTAATAATAGAGCAAATGATATTTGGACAGATGTCTTAAAAGATGTTGATAGTCAAGTTCTAGTCTTTAATCATGTAGATATTATGAACAGGCTTAAAAACTATCAATATAGCTCGTTGGTTACTTTACATGGTTACTTGAGAATTATTCCAGAAGATGTATGCCATGCCTGTCATATCGTTAACGGCCATCCTGGCTTAATATCAGAATATCCTTGGTTAAAGGGTAAAGACCCTCAAGAGAGAATAGAGGATTGGATGACATGGATTGGTTCTGTTTGTCATCGAGTTGTACCTGAAGTTGATGCAGGTGAAATATTAACAGAAGATAGAGTTGCTATGAAAGTGAAAGAAACTTTTAAGGGTAACTACTATAATATATTAAGACATACTAGTTTACGTGCATGGGAGAAGTATTTTGAAGAGTATCAGACCTAATCACTATCGTGCTGAACGCATGGTAGAGTTTGAGTGTATTAAAGTTATTGAAGCTTTGTGTGAAGATCATGAGAATGATGTTTATACTGATTATAATCGTTATCAGGCGTTTAAGTATCTATGGCGTCTAGGTAAGAAGGATGATGTGTTGCAGGAGTTGTATAAAGCTGCGACGTTTATTAATTTTGCTATTGAGAAGTTAGAGAAGGATAGAGGAATCAAAGATGAATAGTGTAATTGAAGATATTGCTAGTCAGCATTTAGGTCGTACTTCTGATGGAGGTACTATGACTCGTTATGAGACCCCTGATGAGGTAGATTCTAGTCTACTAGTAGGTATCCCTAGAGTTTTAAATCGTACCGCTTATAATATTAAAGTAAGCGACTTTGAAGGCTTCGATGTATGGAATGCATATGAAGTATCTTTTCTACTAGATAACGGATACCCTGTCAGCGGTGTGATGAAATATGTTTATCCGTGCAATACTACTAATATTGTAGAATCGAAGTCGATTAAACTATATCTAAACTCTTTTAATATGGCTAAGATGGGTGATAACTTAGATGAGGCTGTACAAAGAGCTACTGAGATTATGGAAGCTGATCTGACTAGTTGTATTGGAGGACCTGTTAAAGCTAACTTTACTCGTAATATTTCTACTCCAGGGAAAGCAGTAGAAGAGTCATATACTACTGTAGAAGATGTTGTAGACGTTAGCTCAATCACTTTCGATAGGTATAATGAAGATCCTGATATCTTAGAACTAGAACAGATTGCAGGAGCTGATCTCATTGAGACCTTCTATCATACTAACGCTCTTCGTTCGAATTGTAGAGTGACTAATCAGCCTGATTGGGGTGATATCTATGTTTATGTGAATGGTAGTCATACTATTACTCCTGAGTCATTCTTACAATATATTGTAAGCATGCGTAAAGAGAATCACTTTCACGAAGAGATCTGTGAATGTGTGTATAAGAGATTGAGCGTTCTAATGCCTGAAGCTAGAGTTGCTGTAGCTTGTTTATATACTCGTAGAGGTGGAATTGATATTAACCCTGTAAGGGCTACAGACGATGCTACTATTATAGATGCAGGTTTTCATCTGATGAGTATGGTAGAACTACCACATGCTAAGACAGAGCGTCAATAATGCAGCAAGAGAGACACACAGCATATATGAAGAGAAGATCAATGCAATTAGATAAGTATAACGAAATTATGGATAGGTTACCTATTACAGATAAGAAAGTTGTTGTCACTCATAGTGGAGGTATGGATAGCGCTACTGCTGTTATTCTATGTGCTAAAAAATATGGAGCTGATAATGTTATTTCTCTAGGTTTTAACTATGGACAGAAGCAGAGTGTAGAACTAGACTATGCAGATCGTCTATGTGCTGAGCTAGGCGTCCAAAGAAAGGTGCTAGACTTATCTATTTTAGGTGATATCGTTAAACATGTATCAGCTAATATCTCTGGTACGGATATTGAAATGCCTACTATTAATGATATCTTAGGCAATCCTCAGCCTCCTACTTATGTTCCTTATCGTAATATGATTATGTTCTCTCTTACTGCTGCTTTTGCTGAAGCTAATGCTGCTTCTCATATCGTATGTGGCTTGCAAGTACATGACGAATATAGTTATTGGGATACTACTCAAAAGTTTGTAGATGGTTTGAATAATATCTATGATCAGAATAGATCATGGCCTTTGACGATTATCGCTCCATTTGCTGATCTTAGTAAAACTGAAGAAATTAGCTTACTAGAAGAAGCTGATGCTGTTGATCTTCTTAAGCATTCTTTTACTTGTTACGATCCAATCTCTAAAGATGGTTATGGAATCGCATGCGGTAAATGTCCTTCATGTTCAGAGAGGATTCAATCCTTTATGAATAAAGGTATGGAAGATCCAATCGAGTATTCAATCCTTATCCCATGGGGCAACTAATGGCATTGTATCCTAACTTTACTGATCAAGACATGAAAGTATATAATAACGCTGAGTACTTTACAGTATTTCAGAAGAGAGGTAATAGACGAGCTCATTGCTATAAGAAGCAATTTGAGTCTCTTGAACTAGCTATGGAAGATGCTGAGAATACATTTAATGAATACCCTCAGTATGGTGCTATGGTTTATGCAGTCTCAGGTCATAGAGATTGTATGATAGGTGCTTATAATCATAATGGAGGAGAGATTTATATTTAATGTGTGCTATATTTGGTTCATTTGATAGAGATAAGTTTTATGAGTTAGCTAAGCTTAATAGTTATAGAGGCTCTCATAGCTATTCTATCTCATATTACGATAGAAAAAAAGTAGCTCTAGTTACTCAAGGTTTTGGAGAGTTTCCTAAACTCGATCTAGATAAAAATTATTACTATATTGGTCATGTGCAAGCACCTACTACTGATAGCAAGGATTGGGATTCTATTCACCCTGCTAATGACAAAGGAGATTATCTCTGGCATAATGGTATCATAAAGGACTATCAGATTAAAGTATGGCAAAACTCATGGGACAAAGATTGGTCATGGGATACTAAATGGTTATTACATCTACTTAATACAGGTAATGTAGATAATGTTCTATCAGAGGCAGATGGCTCGTTTGCATGTCTGTGGTACGGTAAATATAATCCATCTTTATATATGTTTAGAAACGAAAACTCTCCTATGTTTGTAGAAGGACATGACTTTTCATCTACTAAATTTGATAAGTCAACCCCGATCGAACCAGGTGCGTTTTATGCTTTCAACACAGAAAAAGGATGGGTACCTAATTATAACAAATTTAAGACAAAGAATAAATTTTATTGGAGTGCAGGATGAGTAATTTTACTAGAATTAAAGAGTGGTCAGATGAACGTCTGATTACTCAGAATGAACCAGACCGTAATGGCTTTATCGCTATGATCGTAGAAGAATGTGGCGAGTTTCTAGAAGCTAAAGATGATATTGATGGCAGAATTGATGCTATGGCAGATATGATTGTCTTTTGCTATGGCGAGATGGCTAAGTATGGATATGATGGTGATAAGGTAATGGATGAAGTTATCAAAGAGATCTCTTCTCGTACAGGTGCTTATGATCCTACTACGAAGAAATGGCAGAAAGATAAATCTCCAGAAGCTCAAGCTAGCTGGTATTCAGCAGATTTTAATAAATGTAAATTAGAAGGAGAATAGAATGGAAGCGGCTCTTATATTAGGTCTATTAGGTTATGGTGCTCATCAAATTATTGGACATCCAGAAGAAAATAAAACAGAACAATATAGTTATAGTACTCAAACAACTGAAGATATTTCTAAATATTCTACTCAGTATAATAAAGATAAGAGTATTGCTATGATTGACTGGAACAAAGCAGGTAATTTTAAACATGGCGATTCTCCTAATACAGGTGTTCAATGGGTTTTTGTTACAGGAGCTAACTAATGGGTAAAAGTAGATATAGCTCAGATGAAGCTAAAATGGTAGGCGCAGTCTCTAATAAAATTAAAGGTATGTCTCAAAAAGATAGAGATAAGCAAAGAAGATTGCGCTTAAATCAGATGACTGATAGTGAAAAGAAAATTATGGCTAAGTATGGTAGAAGCTGGGAATCTGAATATAGAGCAACCTTTAAATGAAGTTAAAAAAAGGTCAAAAAGTTGTTGAATTTGTCTATAATAGAAAGGAAAGTAGCGCTACTATTCTCTATAGATACAATTCGACTTACAAAGACGCATCCTACATTAAGCATGTAAGTTTAGAAGAGGCTAGTAGCAGATTCGATCAGCTTATTAGCGAAGGATACAAAAATGATATTGGAATTGGTTAAGAAATATTTGAGAAAAGACGAATATTATACTTATTCTGAATATGAAGTGAACAAAGAGTTAACTACCCTCTTGTTCACTTTTTTACTTACTACATTTGTAGCGTTGCTATTTGTATTATGGTTTGAGAATCCGTTAAACGAATCTTTAATTATAATAGGTTTATCAATCTATCTCTTTCTAAGATATAAACAAAGAGGTCCTGGTAATGAATAAGGAGTCCATAGCTGTAATGGAATATAAAATTAAAGTGCTGCTGGCTTGGAAAGAGTTAGCAGAAGAGTCTGGTAATCAATGGGCAGTTAATATTGCATCAAAGCATATTATAGCTATTCAAAGGATGTTCTATGGAACTTGAAGTAGAAAAATACGATCCTGTTCATCATATAGGATTGTATCAGTTTCCAGATTCTGTTTCTGATGGCTTGATGGAATGGTATGATGCAGCAGATAATAAATCTGAAGGTAAAACTAAAGACGCAGATGGTGATGTTGGAAAGGTTTTTAAGAAATCAACAGATGTTACTGTTCAGAGACCTGAAAGATCTGACACAGCAATAGCTAACTATCTAGATTGTCTTAATTCTGTTCTTCAAGATTATTTTAAGATGTTCCCATCATCAGGAGGTACTGGTGCTTGGAAATTAGATATTGTTGAGAACTTTAACATTCAGAGATATCAGCCTGGTGAAGGATTCTTTCAATGGCATTATGAGAGACAACCTGTTAAGCCAGGTAGCGATAGAGTATTAGTCTTTATGACATATCTAAATGATGTAGAAGAAGCTGGTACTCATTTCATGTATCAAAATACTAC
>UEXM01001129.1_pt1 | contig 24095 bp, 29 predicted proteins | sample 1796661 | NCBI WGS metagenome assembly UEXM01 (sample SAMEA4772469, study PRJEB27181) | metagenome | reverse complement strand
GTCTAGTAACAGAAACATACAAAATGAAACAAATACTAAAACTGGTGTATTTCAAATTGGTAGAGAAGAAATAACAGAATTACTTAATTACTATGGAAATATAGCTAAAGCACAAAACCCTGATTTTAAAATGCCTAAGTCATTAGAGGCAGCATACACACATAAAGATGCAGGTAAATTATCTTTAGATGCTCAACGTGCATTAGCATTAACTAAACTAATGATGAACCCTGAAGCCCAAGCATACATATTAAAAGGTGCTAGAGGTGATAAGGATGCGCTAACAGAGTTATATACAAAATATTATAACCCGCCAGAGGTTATAGACAATTCTGCACGAATAGCTGAAATTAATGCTAGACGCGTTGAAATAGAAGAAGAAATGAAAAATGTAGATGTTGGTATTAAAAACTTTGCAGAATCAGGTGGTTTATTTAATGCTGACCCTAAAGAATTTAAAAATCTTGATTTTGAAAACAGAACAATGGACATGTTTTTAAATGAATTAGATGAATTAACATTAGAAATGGATGCTCTAACAGGCGTAAATAGGGATACAGACGCTTTTAATGCACGTGTAGATGAATACATGGGTGCGTGGAATACTCTTAAATATGAGTATGAATTGCCACAATTAGCAACATGGGGTGGTGACATACTAACACCTGATGAAGATGATTGGGCTATTACTAAATTTATGAAAGACAGTTGGGCAGGCCGTAAGTTTGTTAAATATACAGGCGGTGCAGGTGATAAAAACGTATTTGGCGCAGGATATTCAATGTCCACAATGGGTCTAATACAAGCATATCACACAGCAGTTACAGAAGATGGTGTAGACCCGCAAGCAGCATATGAACAAATATTTATGCACCAAGCACAAAACTTTCCACAAGAAATAATACAAAGTGCCATAACACTAACAGCCGATCTACCTATGATGGGTCTAGGGTTTGTAACAGGTGCAGGCACAGGAATGGCATTAACAGGTGCTACAGGAGGTGCAGCAGCGCCCGCAACACCTTTTATTGCATTAGGGTTTTCTTTTGGATTACCTGAAACAGTACGTGATGTGTATATGCGTGCAATGTTAAATGGTGAGGTAAATGATTTTGATGAATTGTTAGATGAAATTATGCGTGTTCAATCGCTAAAAACATTTGGTAAATATACAACAGTTGGTGCAGCTACATATGGTACAGGTAAAGCTATTAAAGCAGTAGGAGGTGGACGTAAAACACAAATGGCAGGTGAAGTTGGTACATTAGTTACCTTATCATCTGTATTAGAAGGTCAAGTACCTACTAGAAAAGATTTTGCCCATGCTGCTGTATTAATTTTTGGATTACACGGTGCAGCAGGTGGTATTAACAAATTGTATCATGTGTACAAAAAATATGGCGTACATCCACGTGATATGCAAACATTGTCCCAAAGAAGGGAAGATGTAAAAACTGATTTATTAGACCCTGATGTTATAGAGCCAAGAGCATTAGCAGAGTTAAACGAAGCATTTATTGCAGGCTTAGAAAAAGAAGCAGGCATTAAACTTGTAGAACCACCTAAATTTGAGCCAAATACTAAAGTTGCTATAGAACCGTCTGGTTCACGTGAAGCTACTGTATTAAACAGACAAGAAATTAATGGTGAGGTTATTTTAGAAGTTAAGCTAGATAACGGTGAAATTGTACATGTAAAAGAAATAGATGTACGTGCGCCAATGGAAGTAACTAATGAAGTCATAAATGTTACCAAAGATGGCAAAATAGAAATAACTGAAAAAGTAGAAACTAACTTTGGTGAAAGACAAACTAAAGGTGAGTTTAATACTGACATTGTAGAAGTTACTGCAAGAAAAGCTGAATTAGCTAAAAACGATAACTTAGGTAAAGCACCAGAAAAAATAGCTGAAGACATTAGACTTATATCTAAAACAGAAACAGTTATACAATCTAAAGAAACAATTGGTACGCCAGATGTATTTGTAAATCTAAAAGCAATGCCTGAAGTTGCTGCATCTATTAAAGGAAATCTTAGTAAGCCAAGTGTTAAGATGGAAAACACTAGCGCAGTTATTGCAGAAAATTTTAAAGTAGTACGAAAACAAGATGCTATTAGTAGGGTGCAAGAGGTGTTTCACGTAACACGTGATGGGCCATCTACACGTAAAGTAGATAGTATTGTTTACCGTACAAACAAAGGTCAAAACATTGCATTTCCTAGAAGTGTTGTAGAAAGTTTAGCAACATACAAATACACTACAAAAGATGGAAAAATAGAAACAGGTAACACAAAGTTTGGTGTTATTGATGATGTATTAGTTGTACTAGAAAAAGATTTACAGTTTTACAAAGGTCAAATAATAGCAGCCGTTAGAGGTGAAAAGATTAATGGACAGTTAGATCATCAAGCTAACAGTTATTACAATACACACATTGCTAAAAAAGACCGTGTATTTCCTGACACAGAAACAAAATTTCGTACAGATGAACGTGTAGAAAGCAGTAAAGGTGATGACACTTGGGGTGTACCTAATGAGCCACCACCAGAAATGCCAATTAACGCATCATACAAAAAACTATATAACCAATCTAAAGGCCTAGATACCTTTGATCTTGTTGAATTAGTAGAAGTGCTAATTAACAGAACGCCTATTGTAGAGCGTATGAACAAAGCAGGTTTGCGTGGTTACTTTCAATTTGGAAAAGTTAAAGATGGCATTCCACAAAAAATGTCAAAAGAAGAATTAAAAGTAGTTGTTAATCGTGCATTACAAGAAAACCCTAAAGATTTTACAATGACATTAGCCCATGAAATAGGGCATTTAATTGATTACCTACCTGCAGAAACTATGAGCAAAGGTAATATTCTAGGTTCACTAGCTGCACTTAAAGGCTACATGAACAAATGGATTGATGGCAAAGCAGATGGCGCACAAATATTAAGTAAAGCAGAAATAGCTAAACTTAAAAAAGAAGCTGAAGTAGAAGCTGCTAAAAAAGAACCTAAAGTAGACAAAGAAATTACAGAAGATTTACAGATCACACCTGAAAAAATATTAGATATATTCCGTGTGCCTGACATTAAAAATAAAATTAACAAAGAGTTTTATGAAGCATTTGTCAAAATGGATGGCAAACTTAAAAAACTTATAACTAAAAGTGCAATGCGTGGAATGATTGACCCACACATTAAATCATTAGTTGATAGAATAAATGGCAAAAAACCTAAGACTGAAGCTGAAGCTAAAATGTCTGAAGAAGCTGCTGAAATATTTAAACGTAAATTTGAAACAGAAATTAGAAATAGAGGGTTAGTAAGTAGACAAGAAATAACTGCAGAATTGCAGGCGTTATCTGCATTGTGGAAACCATTTAACAGACAAGCAGATGCTAAATACACTGCATACAGAGATAATCCACGTGAGTTAATGGCTGATTTTATGATGGCTTATTTATTACGCCCACAATGGACAATGTTAAATGCGCCTAAATCATGGCAAATGTTTAACTACCATATGTACAAACGGCCTGAAGTAAAAGCCCAGTACGAAAAAGTACAGAATGAGATTAACGCAGGTTCAGATGCACGTTATTCATCTATGGTAAACCGTATATCTAATAAATTTGTAGACAGTAAAATACAAATATATGACGGCATGGAAAACGCATGGAAACCTAATCAGTTTGATGCAATTAAAATAGATGTCATAGATACAATGTCATGGTTTTACAGACGTTTTGGCGGTCAAAATGGTATGTGGGGTAAGAACAAAGAAGGCCAAAGCCGTTGGATGGACAAAGAAACTATGAACCTGAATGCTAGACAAGAAAATTACAGGTACAGACATGCAGGCATGCAACGATATACAGAAACAGTAGATGCACAAGTTATTAGACCAATAGAAGCAGCAGGCTACAATTCAAGCATGCTATCTACAATGCTCTTGTTAAGAAACCTTGCTGTATCACAACAACGTATGGGTAAAGCAAACCCTATGGGTCTATGGGCGCAAATAAAAGCTATGGGCAAAGAAGGTGAAGCTATTGCAAATGAGTTTGTAGGTGAACGTACACCACTAGAAGCATATCAATGGTTTGCTAAAGAGCATCCAATGCTTGATCAAGCAGCTACTAAATTTTATGAGTTACGTAAAAAATATGTACATCCGTTAATTATTGAAAGTAAAGCATTTGATAAAGCAACATTAGAAGCTATTTTAAATAACGAAACATACATTAATTTTAACGTGTTGAAATATGCACTTGAAAGATTAGACAGATCAGGTGGTAACAACATTTCATCTGCATCATTTAGCAAAGCTACTGAAGGTACATTAGCTGATATAGTAGACCCATTATTATCTACACTGCAAAAAGACATGTTAATTATGTCTGAATTAAAACGTAATCGTATGATTCACGATTCTATTCTTTGGATGCAAAAAAACAAGGATTGGATAGAAACATTTGATGAAGGCCGTATGGTTAAAGCAGGCTATGTTAAATTTGGTACATGGAAAGATAAAGTTGTAGAAAAAGCTAAATACATTGACAAAGGTAAAGTAGAACCACCACCTGCAGGTATGGAAACTATAGCCTTTATGCTTAACGGTAAATACCGATATTATCATGTTAACAAACATGCAGCGCAAGCATTTAAAAGAAATCCACATGAATTTGTAAGAGTAATGACATATGCTGCATCTGCTAATAATTTTTTTAGAACAATATTTACTGAATACAATCCGTATTTCTGGGCTAAAAACCATTTTAGAGATACAGGAAGGTCTGTAAGAAATTTACCTAACGCTAGATATTTTGATTTAGTAGGAGGTGGCAAACACTCAATTGTTAAATACTGGTTTAAATCTTTAAAGCCTACATGGAAATCTATTATGGGCGATAGAAAAGGAACAGAATTAACTAATTGGATGGAAAACCAAGGTTTCCTTATATCGCAAATGGAAGGTTATAGAGGTAAAGCAGGTGAAGCTGCACTAGCTAAAATGTTTGAAAAAGGCACATTAACGCCTGATCAATTTGTTGTAGAAAAAATGTTACAACGTATGTCACCTAAAGAATATTCATCATTGTATGACAAAACGATGGGTAGGTTTTTTCAAGCAATTAGTGATTTTGCTAAGTTTCAAGAAAGATCGCATAAAGTTGCAGGCACAATGTATTTAAAAGATATGGTTGAGCGTGGTGAAATTAGTATGTCTACGCAAGAAATGATGCTTAAAATACAAGCAGACGTTGGTTCACCTAGTTTTTTACGTACGGCTAAGTACCATCAAGTAACTAATAATATAATGATTTTTTCTAATGCTATGAAAGAAGGTATTAGAGGTGACTATGCTAGACTAAGAGAAGACCCATTATCAGTAACTACTAAGTTTATGGCCTACAATGTAGCACCTAAATTAGTACAAAAAGCTATGAAATACGGTTTATTTGGTACAGCATTGGCTACGTTCTATGCAGGTGTAAATAAATACGATGAACAAAATTATATTATTATTCCATTAGGTTATACTAAATCAGGTAAGCCTATTTATTTCCGTATACCACAAGATGAATCTGCAAGAGTTATGAATGGATTTATTGGTTTGACTGCAGAAATGGTATTAGGTGATGGTGAGATTGGAATGCAAAACTTTATGCAAGCATTAGAAAGTGATGTAATGCCAAGTCTAAATCCTGTTATTCCATTAATTGCAGACAGTATTGAGTTTTTAAGCGGTGGTAATCCAATAGATAAATTTAGAGGCCAGTACGCATTAGATGATGATGTATGGAAAGCACAGAATATTAAGACACAAACAGAAGCATTGAAGTATATGTGGAACACCTATGGAGGGTCTAGTATTTATAGGCTTAGATCAGATGACCCAACAGAAATTGTAGATGAATTAGAAGAAATATTAAAAATACCACTAGCAGGACAACTAGCTAATGTTTTTATAAAAGTAGGTGAGCATCCTGTTAAAATGGATATATTTAAAGATTTCAAATTGTTAGATAGACAAAACAGTAGAGAAAGCCTAATATTTAAAGATGCAATGAAAAAGATCATTAGCCAAGATGATACTCCATTAACTGCAGATGAAATTAAAGTTATTGCAAAACGTAGCGATTATATTAAAAACAACACTATGTTGCGTGACGCATTAGGTAAAGCAACAGGTGGTACAGATTTATTGCAAATGTTAATAAGTGAGGACGATATAAAAAAGAAAGCACTAATAATTAAAAACATACAGAATTTTGCACAAGAGAATCCTGCAGATTTTCCACTGTTGTTTCAGGCAGAATAATGGTATGATAGGAGTAGAACATGACTATATCTAGTACAACAATTAAGAACAGTTATAGCGCAAACGGCTCACAAACAGTATTTGCTTATTCATTTAAGATACTAAATCAAGCCGATATAGACGTTATCATACGTGCGTCTACTGGTACGGAAACTGTTAAATCTCTTACTACTCATTATTCAGTTAGTGGTGTAGGTTCTGCATCTGGTGGAAATATCACATTTGGAACAGCACCTTTAAATACGGAAACTGTTGTATTGCGTAGAGCAACAACACAAACACAAACAGTTGATTTAGTAGAAAACGACCCATTTACAGCAGAAACAGTAGAAGGTGCATTTGACCGATCTATTATGATTGCGCAAGAAACGCAGGAAGAAGTAGACCGTTCTTTAAAATTATCACGTACTAACTCAATGACATCTACTGAATTTACAGTAGACGCTGCAACAAGAGCAAATAAGATTTTAGGTTTTGATACTAGCGGTGAATTATCTGTCACAAGTGAATTAGGAAGTTTTAAAGGAAATTGGTCAGCCAGTACAGTTTACGGTGCTAGAGATATAGTAAAAGATACAAGTACAAATAATATTTTTATAGCCAACACAGGTCATACATCATCAGGTTCAACACCATTAACTACAAACACAGATAGTGCTAAATGGGATTTATTAGTAGACGCAGCATCAGCAACAACATCACAAAATGCAGCAGCCGCATCTGCAACGGCAGCAGCAAGTTCTGCTACAGCAGCTTCAGGTTCAGCTACAACAGCAACAACTAAAGAAGGTTTAGCATCTACATCAGCAACTAATGCAGCTACATCTGAAACTAATGCAGGTAATTCTGCAACAGCAGCAGCATCAAGCGCAACGGCAGCAGCAGGAAGTGCTAGTGCAGCAGCAGCAACATTTGATTTATTTGATGATGCGTACCTAGGAGCAAAGTCAAGCAATCCTTCAGTAGACAATGACGGTGACGCACTGGCAGATGGTGCATTGTATTTTGATACTGCTAACGATGTAATGAAAGTTTATGATCTTGCATCTACAACTTGGTTACAATTAACACCAACTGTTTCAAATCAAAACAACATAAACACAGTTGCAGGAATTTCAGCAGCAATATCTGCAGTTAATTCAAACGCAACTAATATAAATGCAGTAAATGCAAACAGTACCAACATTAACACAGTAGCAACTAATAATACTAATGTGACCAATGTGGGTTCAAATATAGCTTCAGTTAACACAGCAGCAGCAAATTTAACATCTATTAACAGTTTTGCTAATACATATTTAGGAGCAAGTAGTTCAGCACCAACAGCAGACCCAGACGGTAGCGCACTAGATGTGGGTGATCTTTATTTTGATACGACAGCTAACGTAATGAAAGTATACTCATCTGGTGGGTGGGTTACGGCTGCGTCCGCAGTTAACGGAACAAGTAACAGGTTTCACTACAGCATATCATCTAGCACAACAACTGTAACAGGCGCGGATGATAATTCAAAAACATTGGCATACGATGCGGGATTTGTAGATGTGTACCTAAACGGCGTGCGTCTAACTGAAGGGGATATTACAACGACTTCAGGTTCAAGCATAGTTTTTGCTAGTGCAATTGGCGTATCAGGTACAGATGAAGTAGATGTTGTAGCTTATGGTACATTTCAATTAAGTAATTTTAGTATTACAGCAGCTAATGATACCCCTGCATCTTTGGGTACGGCAGGACAAGCACTAATTGTTAACCCTGCAGCTAACGCTTTAATCTTTGCAAATGCTTCATCTGCAGAAGTTTATGGATTTAATAAAACATATACAGCACAAACACTGTACAGAACAGTAACAGTAGCAGGCGGTAAGTTTGTAATAGATGGTGTATCGCAAGACACTTTGGAATTATATGAAGGTAATACTTACAGATTTGATGTATCAGATAGTTCTACGTCTTCACACCCATTTAGATTTGCTACAGCAGCAGATGCAGCAGGTTCTACAGAATACACAACAAATGTAACAACTAGCGGTTCACAAGGTTCAGCAGGTGCATACGTGCAGATAGTAGTAGCAACTGGCGCACCAACATTATACTATTATTGCAGTAGTCATTCTGGTATGGGCGGAACAGCTAATACAACATCACCTGCATTAAATACATTAATAGTTACCACAACAGATGGTGGTGATGATAATATAACAAGTGCTACATATGCAGGATTTGATGATGTAATCTATGCTGCTACAGGACACGCATTTTCTATTGATAGTAATGGGGATTTAATTGATACAATATAATATTGATATAATTAACAAAATAAGGTAAAAAAACTATAATACAAAGGAGTTAAAAATATGGCCACAGTAACATTAGGTTCTATAAAATTTAATTGGAAAGGTGCTTATAACAGTAGCACAGCCTATGCTGTGGATGATGTAGTATCTTCAGGCGGAAATTCTTACGTTTGTATTCAAGCACACACAAATCAAGCAGTAGGCAACGCAACAGCTTACTGGAATATAATGAGTTCAAAAGGAACTGACGCAGACTTACTAAACATTTCAAGTACAGCACAAGGTGACATTTACTACAACAGTGGTAGTGCAATTGCTAGACTTGGTGCAGGAACTTCTGGTCAAGTTTTACAAACTGGTGGTACTGGTGCTAATCCTAGTTGGGTAGATAGTTCTGGTGGAATACTTCAAGTTATACAGTCACTTAAAACAAACACACAAAGTTTTAGTGGTTTAAGTACAACTTTTTCAGATATAACTGGCTTGTCAGTTACAATAACACCTGCAAGTTCTTCAAGTAAGTTTTTAATAATGAGTTCTGTTTATGTTGGAAACCAAGGTAACCCTTCTCAATCAAGAATTATGAGAGGTACTACACCGATATTTATTGGAGATGCGGCTAGTAGCAGAAAACAAGCATCAACACAATATCATAGTGCGGCAGATAATTTAGAAGGACAACATCACTCATACAGTTTTTTAGATAGCCCTGCGACCAGTTCAGCCATCACATACAAGCCACAGCTTTCTATTGGTGGTTCTGCAACGCATTATGTAAATAGAGTTTCAAGAGATAATGATGCGGCGGCAGAAGATGCTCGTATGGCATCAAGTTTTATAGTAATGGAAGTAGGAGTATAATATGACAGATATAGTAACAGCAATCAGAAACATTAATCCTAATGCAGAAGTAACTTGTATTGATGAGGATTATAACCAAATAGAATGGTTAAATGGTACATCAGTAATTTCTAAATCAGATATTGAAACTAAAATAGCTGAATTAAAAACTGCTGAAGCTAACGCAATAACAGCTAAAGCAGATTTAAAAGCTAGTGCTAAAGCAAAGTTAATTGCAGGAGAAGCATTAACAGAAGATGAAGCTAACACGATAGTTTTATAGAGGGGTGATCTAAATGACTAAAGCCCGTGACATAGCAGATTTTAAATTTGAAAACATAGTTGATACTGGTACAGAGGGTACTAAAGTAGCTGCAGGTACTACAGCACAACGAGGTTCTACTACAGGTCAATGGCGATACAATTCTACTACAGGATTTTTTGAGGGAAAAAGTGCTACTACAGTTTTAACTTTAGAACCTACACCAACAGTTACAAGTGTTGATGATACAGAAGTTGATAGTGCAGGTGGTGGAAATCAAACAATAGTAATTACAGGAACAAATTTTACTTCTGGTGCTACAGCATCTTTTGTTGGTTCATCAGCATCATTTGATGCTTCAACAACAACAGTAAATAGTGCTACACAAATAACAGCAATAGCACCTAAAGCAAGTTTTTTAAACGCACAAGAACCTTATAAAGTTAAAGTTACTTCTGCAAGTGGATTAGCAGGAACATCAACAACAGGATTAATTAATGTAGATAATGCACCTACTTGGACAACAAACGCAGGAAGTTTAGGTTCAATAGTAGAAGATGCTACAGGAAATCATTTTACAGTAGCAGCATCAGATGCAGAAGGTGATACACTTGCTTATACTTTACAATCTGGTTCATTAGGAGGATTATCTTTAAATAGTTCTAGTGGCGTTATATCTGGTGACCCAACAGATGTTAGTTCAGATACAACAAACAGTTTTACGTTAAGAGCAACAGCAGGAAGTAAAACTGCTGATAGAGCATTTTCTTATATAACTACAAACAAAGTTTTTGATGGTTCAACTCAAGCATTAGCGGCTACAAATGCAGAAACTATTAGAACATTAACAAGTGCAACTTCAAGTGATGATGGTGTTTATTGGATTAAACCAACAGGTCGTACAGCAATTCAAGTTTATTGTGAGTTTAATTCTTTTGGTGGTTGGATGTTGTTTTGTCAAAGTGATGGTAGTGGAAGCCCAGTACCTACTACAACAGGTGCGTCTGGAACTATAACTACACTATTAGGTGGTACTAAAGGTAAGCATAATGATGCCGACTTTAATGCTATTACTTGGACTCATTGTTGGCATGGAATGACAGACAACGATAGTGATGGAACTGGTAGTGGAAGTGGTAATAATACTATGGACAGACATAGACAAAACTTTACTACATCTGGCAATAAATTTACAATCAACTGGACTTCTTCTGGCAATAGTGCTTTGACAAGTGGAAATACAGATAATGGAAGAAATCAAATTTGGTCTTATAAAGGAATAGGTGGGTCTAGTGGTTCATCATTAACTAGTTCATCAAGACAACCTTCTTCAACAATTATTAATAATAATGGTTCTACTGATTATACAATTAATAACACCAATTCATATTATATTGGTTCGCATGATGGTGGGATAGGTGGTTCTTGGATACACAGTTCAGATGGTAGTAATGGTAATATGAATGATGGTTTTGGTTCAGATTATAACAATGTACCTTGGACAAGTAGATATGGTTATTGGTTCTTTAAATAATGCCTAGAAAAAAGATAACATGGATATGATGGTTTGGAATATATTGTTGACAGTAACCCTTGCATTAGGAGGGTGGATTGCATCCAACATGTACAGAGAACAACAAAGAATTTCTATATTATTAAACAGAACACGTGAAGAAGTAGCAAAGGAATACGTTACTAAAACAGAATTACATCACGATATGAATAGAATAATAGATAGACTTGATCATTTAGATGGAAAGATAGACAAGTTTCTTGAAGGGATTAAGAAGTGAATGGATACTCCAAGTTTGCATTATTCTTATTCTCAGTTATTTTAGGTGGGTTTTTAGCAGTTGGCACAAACGCATTAGCAGAAACTAACACTGTAAGCAGCACTGTAACAGGTACAACTACAGTAGATAAAACACCCCCTACAGCATCAGCACCCTCTATAGTTATTAACAATCAAGACGTATGTACAACAGGTACATCGGTTGCCGTACAAACGCAGATACTTGGTTTTGCTACAGGCCAAACAATTACAGATGACAATTGTGAAAGACTAAAACTTGCACGATCATTGTATGGTATGGGTATGAAAGTGGCTGCTGTGTCTGTGTTATGCCAAGACGAAAGAGTATGGGATGGCATGTGGATGGCAGGAACACCGTGTCCATTTTTAGGCAGCATAGGTAAAGACGCAAAACAACAGTGGGAAACTAATCAAAATATGATACCTGAAGGCACTGATATGATACAAATGATGCCTGTTAAAAAAGAAGATACTAAGGAAAAAAAAACGATAAAAAAAGGTGGGGGGGTAGATGAAAAAACTGGGCTATCTATATTTAGTGGTCTTGCTGTTCTGTTATTCTTACTCTAACGCATACGAACCGCAATATCAAATAGGTGCAACTGGCCCTAACGGTGGTACTGTTACATCTGTTACTGTAGTGCCTACGTTAGTAGATACACAATCAGAAATGGTTGGTGATTATTTAGAATTTACTTACACATATGAATACGAAGAAACTGTACAAGAAACAGTACAACAAACAACAACTACAACAGCTATTGTTATTACAGAAAAAACAGATCAATTAATTAATACAGGTACAGTAACCAATACAAATATATCTACCAATTGTTCTTGGGCTAGTGGTACAGACTTTTGTACTGCAGGTGAGAATGTAGGCGGTGGTAGTAAAACTTATACTTTTGATGTGTCAGACTACACTAATAAAAAAGAATTAGACTATGGCAGCAGCGTAACATCACATGTTTCTAATGCCAATGTACCCTTGTGTTCAGCTACTAATAATGATTGTAAAGATGAATTTAAGTTAACTGTAAAACTACTTGATAATGGTGTAGTATCACAAACGTATACACATAACTATGCAAGTATGAATTGGACAGGAACACAGAATTATACTTTTAATCAAGACGTATCAGCATTAAGTTTTGATACTGCGCAGCTTGAATTATATGGTATGGACGCAGGGTATTACAGTGGATACTTTGGCCCTGCATTTAGCAACACATATTTTAATTTAACATACGATCATTTAACAACAGTTATTAATACAATAATTAATAATGTTACAATGACATCAATATTAAATACGCAAGAGTATGCGTATGACTCTGAATATATCCCACCCCCACCACCTATAGAAGTTGATTATACAGATTACACTGTAGATGCAGGTGTAACGTTTGAAATGGAATTAGATACATTTGATGGTGGCATGGCAACGTTTGAGGTAGAAATTACAGATGCAGGTATGGGTGAATTTGATATAGCAATTAATGAAGTAGAAGCTGTTGAAACTATTGAAGTAGCACAGGCAGATGTAGAACAAGAACCTGCAACAGAGCCAGAGCAAACAGAAACAGTTGAGCCAGAAGCGGAGGCAGAAACTAATGAACCAGAACCAGATGTTCAGGAAGATCAATCCAGTAAATCTAGCGAAGAAGCTACAACTGAAGACGGGGGAAACGATACAGAAACCCCCAAGAAAGAATCTAAGCCCAGTGATAAAAAGAAATCAAATAGTAGAAGTACAGCTATTGCTTACTCAACAATACTTGAAACTACGAGAATGATTGTAATGCAGCAATCACAAGCAGTTAAATCATTTGATACTTATACTCAAGTATCATTACCAACAATAGAATTCTATCCTGTCTATGAGATTAAAGGTGGTGAGAACTACGACAATCCATATGGCATGTGGTGGATGGGTGCATCAGATTTACTAATGAATGATATGGTGGAAATGCAATGGCAGAACTAGATGTAGGTGGCGTTAAAGTCAAAGGAGGCAAAGGTCTTGGTTTACTAATGGCTGCAGCTACTTTGATAGGTGCGCTGTATGGTGGCTTTGAAGTGTATAAGGACTATACAGACATGAAAGAAAAGCTATCTAACCTTGATATTGGTGCAATTGAGGCTAAAAATGCTGTGCTTGAAACTAAATTAGAGGAGGCAATAGACTATGTTCAAGATATTAAAGATGATCTACGGTCAGATGTTATCGCTGTTGAAAAGGCTTTGGGTGATGTTGAGCAACGTATTCGCTTGGTTGAAGGCGAAAATCGTACAAGCATACAAGAAGCTAAAAAATGGTTTGATGAGCGTACTGCCAAAGTAGATGAAAAACTAAACGCATTGGAAGAAAGACTTAATAAAAGGCTACGTGATGCGTTACAAAACCCATTGTTAAAAGATATGAGCAAATGAGTAAGAAACTAGAAAAGGGTAGTGTGTACGAAAAACTTGATACAAACGGTGATGGCATAGTGTCAGACAAAGAGTTTGATATGAAACAAAAGTTAGTGCTGCTTGAAAACGAAGACAAGAAACAAGATCAACAACGTTACTTAGTTTGGTTTTCTGCACTATCGGTTACTGTATTTATTATTGTATTAATGACACCAATTATTCCTATGGAAAGAATAGATCATTTGTCAGGCATTGCTGAAATATGGGTACTGTCTAACATGGGAGTGATTGGTTCATTCATAGGTTTTAATCAAATAAATAAAAGGAGGGCATCACATGATGAATCTACTAGGTAGTTTAGTTGGGCCAGTTACAGGTCTGCTAGATAAGTTTATTGAAGACAAGGATACGAAGAACAAGTTAGCCCATGAGATTGCTACTATGGCAGAGAAGCAAGCGCATGAAGCTGCAATGGCACAAGTGTCTGTCAATCAAGCAGAAGCAAAACATAGAAGTTTGTTTGTTGCAGGTTGGAGGCCATTTGTAGGTTGGATTTGCGCTGTTGCATTATTGTACCATTTTGTACTTAATCCAATTATTTTATTTGGTGCAGGGTGGGCAAACGTTGAGATACCAGAGTTGCCTGCATTTGATATGGATAGTCTAATGACTGTCTTGTTAGGTATGCTTGGACTTGGTGGCTTACGTTCATATGAAAAAAGCAAAGGATTAACTAAATGACATTTAAATTATCAGAACGATCATTAACTAAACTAGAACCCGTAAAGCCAGAATTATTTGATGTAGTTATGGAAGCTATTGAAATAACTAAAGTAGACTTTGGTGTAATTTGTGGCCTTAGAACAGAGGATGAACAAAAAAAACTGGTAGCTAGTGGTGCTAGTCAGACTATGAAATCAAAACATTTGACAGGTGATGCTGTAGATTTAATGGCATACATTGGGTCAAGAGGTACATGGGAACTTAACATGTATGATGATGTGGCAGAAGCAATGCGTGAAGCTGCCCAAAACCAAGGAGTTAGAATTAGATGGGGTGCTGCATGGACAGTGCCAGATATTGCTGATTGGAATTTATCTATGGAGGATGCAATGAATTCTTACATTGATGAGCGAAGGGCTGAAAAGCGTAGACCATTTATTGATGCTCCACATTTTGAATTGAATTAACATATGAGCAAAAGAATTGCTGCGTGGATTATTTTGTTTGTGCTTTTTTGGTTGCTGTTACAAGCAGTAGTTGGTTGCACATATAGATTTTAACGCCACATACATCCAATAAAGTGACCGCTACCATCGTTCATTATATGAGCATTGATAGGGTAGTCTGCATACGTTGTTAATTTTAAACGTAGCACATCGCATAGGTCTGCAAAATCAAATTCTTTTACAAGCTGCATAGACTCTATCATTTCTTTTGTAAGAGGTACTAACTGATACAAGTTATCTGACAATATTATTAAATCCATTACTTAGGTAAGATACTTTTTATCTTTTCAAGATACACAATTAAATCCCATGCTTCTTCCTGTGCATCATCTATCCAACTATGTAATGATTTTTTAGCATCCGCCATTGTGCCACCATAACTATCAATGCCTGCGTTAGAACGATCATTGGCACGTTTAATTATGGCAGCTACAATAGGGTCTTTGGTTAATTTAAATGTCATTAAAAGGCCACATTATTCCAATGACTACAGAATTTATTAACACTGCAGTAGTGGGCGCAACGTGTATCTTCACCTTTACGTAACACAATGTTACAACCTTTGCCTTCTTTCATACTGTTCTTAGACATATAATCCAAGGCTTCTTGTCTTGTAGGTAGTAATCGTACAGCAGATTTACGTCCATCCTTCATCACAGCATATTGATCTTCTTTATGCCAACGTTCTTCAGGTGTACATATAGGTGGTTCTGCCATTTTCTGTGCTGCTTGATGCAATTGTATACGTTCACTAATATAAACGTCTTGCACTTCAGGTGACCAACGTTCAATTGGTATAACAACTGCTTGATGTTTAGGATAGTTAACAGATGTTAATGCTTTCATCTTAGACCAATCACGTAAGATAGCTACAATGGCTAAAGACTTAACTTTGATACCATCATTTTCTTTAACCAATGAGTTACGTACAAGCCAATCAAGTATATTTAGCTGTGCTTCCCATTCTGCTTTACCCTTTAATGCTGCATCCATGGCTGACCATGCAGATGTAGTCTTAAAATCAAGCAATTCACCATCACGTGATAGATAATCAAACGTACCAGATAGTTGCCATCCGTGTGTCTTACTGTTCTTCACGAATATTCTACGCTCTGTAAGGTCTTCAGTGCCTTCTGCAGCACGTTCTATGACATGATGGGTAGATTGACCCAACAAAGACCAGATACGGTCTGATACGTCTTCTTCTAGGCTCTCATAGTGCCTTTTAGTTAACGCTGTAATGCGTGGTGGTTGCAACAGCCGTGTTGCAGAAATGTCACTGCCACCAGAATCATACGGGTCATTAGTTACTGCGCGTTGTATTGCCGCAGGTAAATTAGCATTGTTAGTTATTTTCATAGCAACCCCCTAAAATGGTACAGTTTCATCATCAGACAAATCGGGCATTGGCTCACCATTATGCTCATCACCAAGGTCTTGTGTGTCTGCTAATTCTTTTGATCTAAGAATGATGTTACGTATACCATCCGCAAGTTTGTTAAACTCCTCACGGTTACCCTTTTGGTATTCATCAACTGAAAACACTACAGCTTCGTGAAACTGCTCTGCTAATGATGCTTGATCATCTTTAGGCAATGGCATGATAGATGTAACACGCGGTCTACCATTCTTACCTTCCATTACATTAATGAAACATGGAACACCACATAGCTTTGATATATCAAAACCCTTTTTTTCCATTTCAGTAAATGGACGGCCACGCCATGCTGACAAGTCTTGTCCCAATGTAGCTTTTTCATGCAGCGATAGTGTATAAAACTTGCTGATAGTTAAAGGTTCACCATTGTTATTAGACTCAGATGGTACTTCCCAGATAATCATACATTGACGTTTCCAAGTTATCTGCCCATCATAGTTGTTTTCTTGTGTGCCTAGATCAATTACCTTTACACATCTAGCCTTGTGTACTCCTGTACTTACTTCAGGATATTTGGACTCATTGTCCACTGTCTTCGCAATAATACTCATGTCTACTCCTTTTTTAATATTTACTATTGGAGTGTCTATTATATTAACTTAGGTTACTAAAGTCAAGCATCATGTTGACATTTGTTAATATTATAAGTATTATGTACTTAGATCAATAAAGGATTGTTATTATGAATTCATTATATGAACTTGCTAAAGAACGCAAGAAAGAGGTGGTAACTAAATATGGTGGTAGAAATCTATCACGTATGTTGAATATTAGCCACCCTGCTGTATCTAAATGGCAAGTTATACCCCCTTTGCGTGCTTATCAAATAGCAGATATAGGTGATTTTGATTTGGATTATTTACGTCCCGATCTAAAACACGCAGACGAAATTGCTCCGTTGCCGCAGGGAGTAGGTCACTAATCTTAGGCTAAAAATACTGGTGGCACGGGAGGTACGGCTTTTCTCATTGTTGCCTGCCTCCCTTTTTATTACCCAATAAATATGGCAATGCTATGGCAATGCTATTACTTTGCTACCGTTTTGCTAATGGCAAATTAATCCCCTTCATCTTCACCTTCACCTTCAACTGCACCTACAACTTCAACCAAGATAGGTAGCAGCCCTTACACATATTTTGCAAATGGTATTGACATAGGTTAACATGGATAGTATATTATTAACTTAACAGAAATTAACAGGTAACAATGAGAAAAAAATCTACAGACGAACAATCACCTGCGTTTCAGTTTTACGCTAATGATTGGATAAGCGAACCAAGCCGTATGAAAATGTCCCTTGAAGAACAAGGTGCGTACATTCTTTTGTACTGTCATTGTTGGCGTGGTTTTAGAATACCAAATGATTATGAAATTATGTCTAAGATGTGCAATTGCACTATAGATAAAATTAAAAAGATGTGGCCTGCCATGAAACATATGTTTTTTGAGCAGAATGATAAGCAAGGTAGTTTTTTAATATGTTTGCAAGCTGAAGAAGAAAGAAAAGAACAAGCGTTGAACCGTAAAAAACGCCAAGTTGCGGGTAAAAAAGGTGCAGACAAACGATGGGGGAGCAAGGATGAAGTACAATCCAAATAGTCACCATGGAATATTTATGCAAGCCTTTGGTACACATCACAGTTTTCAAACGTTTTGTGATAAAGGTAAAAATCGTAAGATCATAAGACAGTTACACGGCACGTTGGAAGAACACATTGATGAATTATGGTCACTTAATAAACAGGGTGCAGGTGTATTTTTTACTGTAAATCAGACAGATTTGACAGGCAGAACAACTAAAAATATTACAAAAGTTAGGGCTGTGTTTATTGATTTAGATGGCACACCGTTGCCTGATAAGTTTGATCTTAAACCTAATTTTATATTAAGCACATCACCAGAAAAATATCATTGTTACTGGTTAGTCAATGACATGCCATTAGAATCATTTACTTTGTATCAACAAGCGTTAGCTGCAAAGTTTAATTCAGACCCAGTTGTAAAAGATTTGCCAAGAGTTATGCGAGTTGCAGGGTTTTATCATAACAAAAGTAAACCATATCCAATTAAAGTTATTGGTGCGCAAGGCATAGACACACCGTACACCATGGCTGAGATAAAGCATGGTCTTGATCTTAAAAGGCCAGAACAAGAAATGTTTAAATCAGATTACACACCATCTATGTATCAAGGTAAATACACAGGCACACTTAGATATGGTGTTGGCAGAGGTGATAGACATGCAGCATTGGTTAAGATGTTAATTGCTATCAGAAAACGTGGCGAGTCAGAAGACTATGCAAGAGAAGAAGCACTAAAATTTGCTAACGCTTGCAATCCACCAGAAAATCACAATGAAGTTTTGTTTCAAGTAAAAGACATTTGGAGTAGATATGCACCTTAGAGATTACCAAGAACTAGCATTACAAAAACTGCGTGACTCAATGCGTGCAGGCAATAAAAAACTATTGCTTGTTGCTCCAACGGGTAGCGGTAAGACAGTAATAGCAGGCGCAATGATCAAAGCTGCTGTAGATAAAAGCAATAATTGTTTGTTTGTGGCACATAGACGTGAATTAATTGATCAATGTAGCGATAAACTACGCCAGTTTGATGTGAACCATGGCGTAATTATGGCAGGTAGATCGGCTAACATTGGTGCAAGAACACAAGTTGCAAGCATACAAACGTTTACAATTAGAAAAGAAAACAAATTTTTTAACAAACCAAATGCAGACGTTATTATTTTAGATGAAGCACACCGTAGTGTAAGTAAATCATTTAAAGATTTGATTGAAGAATACCCTGAAGCATATGTGATTGGCCTAACTGCAACGCCTGTACGTAATGATGGCAAAGGTTTAGGCGGAATATATGATGATCTAATTGAATGCGGTAGTATACGAAAGTTAACTGAAGAAGGTTATTTAGTACCTAATCGTGTAGTTGCACCAACAATGCCAGACTTAGATGGTCTTAAAATAATGGCAGGTGATTATGAAAAACGTGGTCTTAACAAACGTATGAACACACCTAAGTTAGTTGGTGATTTAGTTACGCATTGGTTACGACATGCTGAAGGCAGGCCAACTGTTGTGTTTGCTACATCAATTGCACACAGTAAATACATATCTAAAATATTTAATGATAACGGCATACCTGCAGGCCATGTTGACGGTGACATGGATGAACTTGAACGTGAACAAGTGCTGCATGATTTACACCATGGCAAAATAAAAGTGTTATCTAATTGCCAAGTATTAACAGAGGGATGGGATGAACCCAAGGTGTCTTGTGTTGTACTTGCAAGGCCTACTAAATCTTACGGCATGTATTTGCAGATGGTTGGAAGGTCTTTGCGTCCGTTTGAAAACAAAAAAGATACATTAATTATTGATCATGCAGGCTGTGTATATGAACACGGGTTTCCTGAAGATGTGCCTGATTGGGAACTAACTGCTGATAAGATTACCAGACAACAAAAGAAAGAACGTAAGGAAATAGATAAACAGCCGTTTACATGCACTAAATGCAATGCCGTTTATCATCCTACCAGAATATTAAGAACTTGCCCTGTGTGTGGTCATGCGCCCACAGAAGCAGACAAAAAAGTATTAATTAAGCAGGGACGTTTGGTTGAGTTACCAAAAGCAGACATCAATGCACAAGACAAACAAGAGTTTTACGCACAGCTTTTATTTCACAGCAAACAAAAAGGCTACAAAGAAGGTTGGGCAAGTTGGACATTTAAAGAAAAGTTTGGGCATTTTCCACACAGTAAACGTGTAATGCCAAAACCTGTGGGCGATGAGGTCAAAGGCTACCTGCGCCACTTGCAAATTAAAAAAGCCAAATCAAATGGGGGTGCTTATGTCAGAGGACGCTAAAGAAGAACAAATACACAAGCTGCGTGAGGTAGGTATAAAACATGCAGCAGCTAAACGTGATCTAACTGTGTTGGAACACAACAGGCAAATCATGCTGTCAAACTTGATGAAAAAGTATATGCTTAAAGGTGAGAAGACAGCAGCAGGACAGGAACGGGAAGCCCGTGCTGATCCAGAATATGCGCAACACATTGAGGCATTGGGCATAGCTGTTGAAGAAGAATTAAAATGGGCATGGGAAAAAAAGATAGTTGATATTAACTTTGAAAAATGGAAAACCAACATGATTAACCAAACCATTGAGCGTAAGAAATATGGCTAAAAAAAAACCTGCAACCGTTGAAGAAAAAAAACACATGTCACGTGTTGCCAATTTGGGCTGCGTTGCCTGCGCACAATTAGGCCATTACGATTCACCTGCTGAGATACACCATATAAAAAACCATACAGGCATGGGCAGGCGGTCTAGTCATTTTGAAGTTATACCGCTTTGTTATTTGCATCACCGTGGGACATATGGCTATCACACAAGCCCTTCAGAGTTTACAGGTAACTATGGAACGCAAACAGAACTGCTTAAAATGGTGATTGATTGGCTTGACTATGAAGATAAAAAAACGGGTCAGATAGAAGCATCCAACCCGTATACAAGGAACAATTTATTCTATGAATAATTATAATCCCTTTGATGTAAGTTTGTAACCATCACCAAACAATTCATGGCCTAGATTGTGTATAACACTAAAACCCATGTCCATGCCGCAACCATTTACACCCATACATTCTGTCTGTTCTTTAAAAGTGTAACCAAGCACGTTGCACATAGCACGCGTTAACCAAATGCTCTGCACCCTGTCTTCACCTTCTTTAAATGTATCTTTGACGTTAAACTTATAGAAAGCAATATGTCTATACATGCCAGAGTTAGAAACACGCTTAACAATGTAGTAAATTGTATCACCCTCATTGATGTGCTTTTGCAAGTATTCATAGCTTTCTGTCTTTTCATGGTAATCACGTTGTTTTTTAGTTGTCATCTTTCTGTTCTCCTATTTTCTTCAATGGTGTGCCAAAGATTGATCACACCCCACATTGCGACTATTGCAGCATCTACCTTGTCATTATCTGCAATCAGATAAATGGATAGCGTCCACAAGCAGCCAGTTAATATAAAACGCAACATCATGGCGTTAATTTTGCATTTTGTTTTTTTACCCAATCATCCAATATGCCGCGTAATCCATCATCAAAACCAATGTGTAATTCCTGCTTATTGTTTAATAGGTAATCAATTGCCTGTTGCTGTTGTGTGGGCGAAAGGCCTTTTAAATGATCTTTCACAACACTTTCAACCCACACCTTACCAACACTAAAAAACGGGTTATCCATTTTTCACTGCTCCTAGTTTTATACTAAGCATTTCAATGACAGCATCATATGTGCTTTGTTTATGTGCGCCCACATTCCATTCTGTCATGTCTTCAACATCCTCACCATGTGCGCCGCAATATGCTTTGCCATTTTTCCAGTTGTACACAGTAAACACACGACCATCGGGAAATTCAAACGCCCATTCAACGTCTATCTTATCCTCTGCACCTGCACGCGGTTGATAACGAAAATGCGGTTCACCAAACGCTTTAACCAAGTCAGCATACGAACGGTCATTGATATGCCCGTGTAAGTGTGTGCCACCTGTGTTGCTACTTTTAACGATGTTTAATAAATCGCTATAATGTTTGTCCTGTATTGCAAACGTAAGGCTTGAAGCTAGTGACTCTGCTTTATCTTGATCACACTCTATTAACTCCTCTGCAAGCCACTGCAATTCACTGCCAGACAAGTTGTCAACTATCTGCCCTGCAATTGTAGCTGCTTGCGCTTTGCCTTCTGCCACTGCCGCCTGCGCGCTGTCATCGTTATGACTATCGTTTTCAATGTCATCCCAATATTGATTTTTTGTTTTACTCATGTTGTTGCTCCTATAGTTTGTTAGCGGTGTACAAACATGCACCACCGCCAAGCATTGATATTAGGCCGTAACCGACCACCATTAACATTGTGGGCAAATCGTTAGCATACTCCATACACTTGCCATCACAATCATTGGCACTGCCTGCGACAGCCATCAGACCGACAGCTAGCGCAATAGTACCAAATACATTTAAAAATGTTTTCATTGTTGTTGCTCCTTTGTTGTTATATTTTCACTACCACAACTGGCACAAACTTCTGTCATTTCACTTAATTCGTACCAACTGTAATTCTTATCACTGTCAAACTCTTTCAACAGTGTGCCTTCAGTGTTTCCACAATCTAAACAATTCATTACATTTCCCCCCAACCTGCGGAACGCAACCACGCATTGTCCGCATCTGTGTTTTCATCTTGAACCCGCAAACGCTCCTGCAAGTCCTTATCGTTTTTACATTTATCACACAGCACACGGTGACCGTAAATTCCAGTGTTACCGCATTTAATTTCAACAGGCTTGTAATCAAAGCCACGTTCAACATATTGCGTTACTAAATTATCACACATAATATTACTCCTTTTATTAACATAGGTTAATGTTAACATCATTTAAGAATATACGCAAGAATTAATTTACCTTTATATATTGCACTTAAACTACTTTAGGTTATAATAAGTAACATGAGCGCAAAAACGTTGACAGATAAGCAAAAAGCATTCGTTGACTACTTTAGTCAGTTAGGCAATGCAACACATGCTGCAATCAAGGCGGGCTACTCAAAAGCCACAGCCGAACAACAGGGCTACGAGTTAAAACGTAAGCTAGTTAATGAGATTGATTTAGCTACACGGGCTGCATTAGGCGGCGCTGTACCTATGGCCGTTGAGAAACTACAAAGCCTGATCACAGACGACAAGGTAGCGGCATCAGTCAAGTTAGGCGCAATTAATAGCATCCTTGACCGTACAGGCTACCAGACAGTCCACAAGGTAGAAGACGTGACCAAGCAACGTACAGACGAAGAACTACAAACAGAACTAGAACATCTGCTGCAATCTATCGGCGGGTCTAGTACAAAGATAACAGAGCATTAGCACAGTATACTGCTCATTACTCCTATACCTATATAGGGGAAGACACATCGGCTAGCCTTGCCATACCTCCCAGAAAAAAGGTTCATCGCACACACACACGCGCATTTCACGGCTACGGCCTCACATCCCTGCGGTCTTGTAAAGGTACGCCTAGCAAAAGCCTTCGCATGTCACATATACACACAGGGGGAAACACATTTACCACAGCGCGCCTGCCCAAACGCACCCCCCACCCCCCAAAGTGCCTCCGCTTGTTATATACAATGCTTTCATCCGCACAGTGTAGGGCATATTTAGATATTAACCTAAGTTAACAGCTATTACATGGGAGTTGCGTTAAGTTAATGTTATGTGTATGATGCTAATATGGGCGATAAAGCATGGAAACAACGAGAACGGAACGTGGCCAAATTTTTTGGGGGGGTTCGTACACCACTATCAGGTGGCAACGGTAAAATAACCCGTGCAGATGTTATACATGAAAGCCTATTTATTGAATGTAAACTACGTGCCAAACACACAGCAA
>UEXM01001128.1_pt1 | contig 24110 bp, 41 predicted proteins | sample 1796661 | NCBI WGS metagenome assembly UEXM01 (sample SAMEA4772469, study PRJEB27181) | metagenome | reverse complement strand
AATTTTAGCTTCATCAGAATTTATTCTAAGTTTACTAGCTAAAGCTTTTGCGGCATCCCCTTTTAAGCCAAGATAAGGTTTAAGCTTATTCTGTAATTCTATAGGTAAATCTTTTATATCTGATTCGTTTCTTGCTCCTAAATCAAATCCAGTAGCAATAGTAACACCAGACTTTGAGCCTTCTGCATTAGGAACGTAACCTATAAGACGTTCGCCTTCTAAGTCGCCTATGAAATTCCAATCAATATTAGCCATTATTTATTCCCATAAATTTCATTGATTTGCTTTGTGTATTCTTCTTGTTTTAAGTCGCCTCTTAAAAAATCTCTCAAAACAACGACATCTCTAGCGTCAAATTTTTTATCTGCTTCAATTCCTGCAAAAGGATTTATGCTTGAGTTAATACTTTGCATAAGCTCCATCAAAGCAACAAAATCATTTTCTTTCTGGTCAAAATCGTACCAGTTAGCATCATTATTTAAGTCGCCTACTATTGATTGGATTCTTCTTTTGATTATTCCCTTTTTCATAAAAGCAAAATTATCCATAAAAGTAGTAATAGTTTTGTTCTGTACTCTTTTCAACGCAAGGTCATATACTTTGTTCAAATGACTTGAGCTAAAATCAAATCTGTAATCAGAAATAGCGTTATATCTTCTTTCAGTATCTGGGTCTGTGATTTGAACAGTGTAAGTTTGGTTAACCCCATAACCACTATTAGCTTCTAGAGTAATAATGCCATCACCAGATTCTACAAGCTCTCTTAAGTCTTGGTTAATAAATGAATCTGGAGATAAAACTCTAAATCTAACATCTTCAAACACAGCCTCTTCTGTACTCATTCCTAAAGGAACATCACCTATTTCTTGAGATGCTTGTGAATGCCAAGGGCCAAATGTAAGATAACCATTCCCATCAGAATCAACGCTTACACCTACATCAGAAGATACTTCAATTAAAGAATTTCTTATACCACTTATAACTGAATCTAAGTTTTTAGGAACAACTGCACCAGTAGATATTTTATTAGCTAAAGATAACTCTATTGCTCTTCTCATTCTTTCATCACCAATAACAACATCACTATAGTTACCTGAAATAGATGGTGCTGAATTAAAAAGGTTTTCTATTATCTTTCTTTCTCTAGCCAAAGCATCTTTTTGACCAGTAAACATTCTTGTTATAAAGGAAGTAAATTCTTCTTTCTTAACAGCATTACTAAAGTTTTCGTCTAATAAGTTACCGACATCTACGCCAGTTAAACGTCTTTGAGGATTTGTTGTATCTGCTGTTTTTAAATCTTGAAATCTTTGCATACCAACAACAGCCGCAGTTTCAAAATCTAAAGGGTCAATACCATTATCAAACATTATCTTTTCAGCATGTAAATCACCCATAGCTAAATCGGTGACACCGCCTAATGTAGTTCCGTTACTCAAAGAGTCTCTAATTTTAAAATATAATTGTATTTTAGAATCAAAAACATCTTGCTCTATAGCAGGATTATCCAAACCCCCAAGGGCTTTCTTTGCTTCTGGGTGTAATACACCATATTGCATTGCAAATGTTGTAACAGTTTCGAAGTTTTCTTCTTGGATATCTGGATCAAGGCTAAACAATGTTTGACCATTATCATCTCTTGTAAGAGAATAAGCATCTTGATTAGCAACTAAATCTATTTGTGAGCTATCTGCTGTTCCTGATATTAAAGCATTTCTAGCATCTATTAATTCAGTTACTCTTTCTCTTTCTTTTGCTAAATCATCAGAGTAGGTTGCTATTCTTTTTGCCCATTGTGTTCTTGTAAATGTAGCTGTTTTTCCAGTTCCAACAAAACCAGAACTTTCGAGGTCAGGAGTTATTGCTTGTAAAGCTTCTGGTGTTATTGAAAAATTAGACATATAAGATTCAAGTTGAGCAACAGACTTATCACCAGCTTCTTTAAATTTTTTAACAAAGAATGAATTACTTTGAGTTTGAAAAGTTCTGTAACTGCTTGCATCTATCAAACCATTTTTCCACTGATTATTTATAGAAATAGAACTTTCATATCTTTCATCTTCGCTTGAAAATTCATCATAAAAAGGCAACATTGCTGTATCAAAATCTTCTTTATGACCATCTTTTATTTTTTTAGCGATACTTGCTTGAGTAGATTTTTCACCAGATATTCTATTTCTTAATGCTTGAATAAGACTGGTTTCCTGACTTACAGAGACATCGAGTTTAATAACATCCTCAACACTATTTAGCTTTCTCATTTCAATGTTATTTAAAGCCTGAGCATAATTTTTAGTTTGAGTTTCTGATGTTTCTGTTTTTAAAGCTCTGTCTATTTGCTCTAAACGACTAAGCTCTTGAGTCATAGTATCTGCTACTATATCACCATCAATATCAGGATTATCAAGTAAACTCTTTCGTGTATCAGCTATCATCTGAAGGGTAGATGAAAATCCATTTATTCCATAAGACCTTGTCACATTAGCCTTTGACGCTCCTACGACTTGAGATAAGGCAATACTAGACTTAAGCGCATCTATTTTGGTTTCTGAATAATCTAAACTTCTTAATGCTTCAAAAGAACCTTCTGCATCTTGCATGAGTTCTTCTCTCATTTTTTTAGAACCAGCAAGTTGAGATGGGTTTCCAGAATCATTACCTTTTACGGATAAAGCAACAAGCCTTTGTTCTATTATTCGTAAGTTCTCAAGATTAGTTTCTTCTGTTTGTTTTCTGCTTTCTGCAATCATTCCTGCATTAGCTTGAGATTCAGCACTTACAAAATGACTTGTTATAGATGGCAAAACAGATTGTTTTACGTTTTCTGGTACATTTTCTAATCCATCTAAAAAGCCTGCTAAAGCACCTCTTATTGCATCTGGGTCGTTTGGATTATTTGACAAAACATCCTGAGCTGATAGGTAAGCTTCATTAGATATATTTGCTGTATATGTTTTTATAGCCGCATCTGTATAGGACTTTTTCAAAGACTTCTTTTCATTAGAGCCTATAACCTGAGAATCTATACTATCTGAAATACTTAAATTAGTAAGGGGAACTAAATTACCCTCAGCATCGTATGTAGCACCAGCTGTTTTTCCTTCTGCTTCAGCCTCTATAATCAAATCATTTAGTTTATTTTCCCTTATGTCTGAACCAATATCAAAAACAATCCCTGCTATATCATCATATGTTTTTGCCAAACTTTGGAAACCACTTAAATCTGGCATACCTGTAGGCTGAACAAAAACACTTCTTCCACCTGTTTTTTTAAACGCCATAATTAATTTCCTTAACCTGTAGCAATATCATAACCAATAGCAGCAGTCTTAGCGTAACTACCAAGAACTGCTGATTCTCCTTTAATTTTTGATGATTGTGCGCTTAGACCATACTTTCTTCTATTAGAAGCACCCATAAGCTTTATTGAACTTATGTCAGCAGCGGCTAATTTTTTCTCATCATTTTCTAAAGCAGAAATGGAAGCACTTGTTCCAATAGTAATGCCTTGAGCCGCCATAGATGAATCAAGAGAAGCTAATTGCGCTCTAAGCCTTCTGTCTCTTTCTACTACCTGTTGGCTTGTTTTAATAGACTCCATTTTTCTAGCTTCTTCATAAGACTGGGCTTCCATCTCATAAGCTGATTTTGCTTTGTTTGCCGCCATCAAACCTACAAAGGCTGAGGCTACTTGCATTTCTACACCCATTATACTTCTACCTCTAGCATAACACCGTTAAGAGTAAGGGGTAACGGCTCATCTTGCGTTATTGTAACAGTACCTTCTTTGCCCCATCCTAGCAAATAAAGTTCTTTTCTCTCTGTAACAGAAGATGGTTCTAAAGAAAAATCATCAGTAACCCTTCTTATCAAGAGATTAGTTCCTTTTGCTTTTACATTAAGAGATTCATTTAAGTCCATAACAACTCTCACTACTCTTCTTTTTTGACCTACAGATATTCCATCTTGTAATTGAAACTCTGGGGGAAGTGTAGTTAAGGTTGGAGTATAGTTTAAGCCAATTTCAACTGAACTAACAGCATCACTTACTGTAATAACTCCACTACCATTTGTTGTGTAAGTTCCCAAAGAATAATTTCCAGACTTAACAACAACTTCTGTATTTGGCAGATGTCCTATTGTCCAGCTTGTAGTAGGGCTACCATTAGTTAGCTTTAATGAACTATCTGTATGATACTCATTATCTAGTAATTCTAATGTTGTAAGAGTAGAACTATTTATTGTTCTTTCGCAAACAGCATAAACTTTTCTATTAACATTAACTACATTCTTAAAACTTCCTACTGTAGAATATTCTCCCCAACCTTGTAGCTTTTCTTTTCTAATACTCATAAAGACAGGCATTTTACCAGATGAGTTAACTACATAAAGATAAGACTCTACTTGGTCTGAGGCTTCTCTTTGAGATTCCATATTAGTTGGAGTGCCAATAAGATGGGGAGACAACAAAGTTAGTGCATCAGAATTATATGCTTGGCTTAAATCGCTAAACACAAACTCTCTTATACTGCCTTTAGACTTTGTAAGAAATATAGTAGCACCATCAAATTCTACTGGGGAAACTTCACTGCTACCAAAAGATGTCTGTGTCTTTATAGATATTGTAGATGGTGTCAATGGCCTATCGTCAACTGTAGGAACAAATAATTCTTTTTCAGATGTAAAGATAGATAAGTGTCTTAAAGAAGATAATGACTTAATCTCCGATACCTGATTTTCTGCAATCTGCACTTGTATAGATTCATTATCCAATCCTGTACCAACATCAAAGTTAAAAAACTCTGCTGTTTTAGAAAAGAAAATGTGATTTGGCAAATCTCTAGAACCACCAAATATTAGCCTTTGGTCATGGAACATAACTGTTCTTGCAAATCCTTTTCTTGTAGAAAATACTTGTTCTTTCCAAGTAGAAACAGCACTTGAATTATGGGGTGCTGTATCAAATTTACCTGTTATTGTTGTTGCTGATAAATAAGCTATTACTTCAACATGATGAATATCTCCATTTGAATCAGTAAATTCTATTTCTTCACCAACCCAATCTGAGCTAAATATTGCAGAACTAGCAGTTATCGTTTGATTGCTAGTGCTTGTATTTTGAGGCTGTAATGTAATACTGGATGCTGCAAACCTATGATAAGGCTGATGAGTAAAGTTATTAGATGTATCAAAAGAAAACGCTTCACGGCTAAAAGTATCTACAGCAGTACGAGTTAGTTTTTGCATTGCCATATCAGGATGAACAACAATCATTGTATCGCCAGACTGAGCAACCTTTAGCTCTCCTATCATAGCTGTAGTCCAAGGACATGATGTAATGCTATCAGCTACATTGGTCGGATCTGTAACATCAACTATATCTACTCTAGCATTAGAAAACAAAACTATATAAGCTTCATCTTCATCGTAAATATAGGGTTCTGTTTGATATGCTATATTTGAAAGAGATTGAAGATATCTAAATCCACCTCTTCTTCTAATCCCACCTTGAGACAATATTCTAAAGTTTCTAAGAGTTTTAACACCGTTCTTATAAGCGTCAGTATCTACCCTAGAAGAAAGCAGTGGAGTTATTTCTCCTGCCGTAAAGTTTGTATAGAATTGTCTTAAGAGAGCCATTCATTATTTCTTCTTATTAAGTTGTTGTGCCTTCTACTTCTTGGTATATGCCATTACCTAATCTAGCTCTGTGAAATCTACTTAACTTCAAACCTTGCGTTGTGACCTGTTGGCTATCTCTTGATTTTGCTTTTCTAAACTGGGCTTCAGCTAACGTAGTGTAAGATGACGCTACGTCTGCTTTTCTTGTAACAGATAATCCGAGAACAGAAGCTAATCTAAATATTACCCACATTGTAAATGCAGGAGGCCAATATTGTGTCTCAGGTCTAAATATGTAATTCAATACGACATTATCGTTTTCTGATGCATTTATATAAACATATCTTTCATATATATCATATTGCTGAGGTGTATCATCTATCGTAACAGTTAAGACTTGTATTACTTCTGGAACAGAAGGAAGAGCATATGCAGCTTCCCATCTATCAACAGGAACATCTGTAAGCCTAGACATTACTTTTTGACCTGTTGCAAAGTTCCAATTATGAGAACCTAAACAATCAGTTACGATATCCTCAAATATTGTATTAGCAACTAAAGCTTCATCAGTATTGTCGGTAAAAGAAGTTAATGGCTCTAACCCAATTAGAACCATTGCTTTCTGTGCAACTTCAATATCTGTTGATGGTGTTGTTGGCATTAGCCTTTATAACCTTTGCCTTTACCCATTTTTTTAGAATCTTTTTTACCTGCTAAGCATTTACCTGCGGCTCTGCATTTTCCTGGAAACGGACATGTTTCACATGTTTTCATTGTGATTTACTCCCAATTTTTGCGTTTTTACCAAACGTAACTGTCATGTTTCTGCGTTTAATAACAGTTGACTCTGAAGTAGGAACGGCTTTTTTAGCCGCTCCTTTTTTAGATGGTTGCTTAGCCATTTATCGACTATCTGTCGTCATGCTAACAATGTCACCTGTATCCACAACACCACCAGAATTTGATACTACTGTAGCAATACCAAAACCGTTGGATGCATTTACAAATACAACATCGCCAACATTCATTTCGCTAGAAGCATTATTAAAATAACCAGCCGCATCAATAGTATTTAATGCATCTCCAGTAGATTTATAATGCCAAATATGAAAACCATTTCCTGAGTAATTTACAAGAGAAAGGTCTGCTAAAACTAGTGCCATTTTCTATCTCCTCTATTTCTTCAGTTGTAGTTCATAACAGCCATTTGCGTCAATAAGAACAGAGTTCATCTGCATCTTATTAAGAACAAAATAGCTATCTTTGTCGTTATGGTACTGCATGTTTGATGAAACATCTGCACCAATAGCGTGACCAACAGAATCTTGATGCCAAGCAAAACATTTGCGATCTGCATCTGAATTTATTGAATCAAGACCTGAGAACGGAAACCACATAAAGCCAAGCCAGTTTTTAGCTGTCATAGCATTAGCAAATGGTAGTTGTTCTGGGCCAACATACTCAGAACGAGAGAACTCATCTAAGTCTAATAGTTGTGACCAGTTTTCCCAACCAACTGCAACATAACGTCTTCCGTCATCTGGAACATCGCCATTACCAAATAATTCCATAAGACCTAATGCCCATGCAAGGGTAATACCATTACTTGTCTCATTGTGATTATTTGTTGTTGCATCCATAGCTGAAAGAATTAGCTCGTCAGTTTTACGTCCAAGTGCATATGCACCTGACTGTTGAGCGACCATCATTTCATCATGGTTAATGCGTAGTTGATCTAAATCATCAATCCACTCTCCTGCAAAGTAATCTTCTACAGTTACGTTTACATTTGTGTGTTCTAGATTCATAGGTGCGACATTACCATGTCTTGCCTTTGTTGTAGCGAAGCCCTTACCGAGAACTTGGAACGTAGTCTTATTCTTTACGCCATTAGCTGTACGAATAGTATTACGCAGTTTTGAACCCTGACGCTGATACGCCATATGAACGCCAGATTCAAACTCCTCGATAAAGGAGGTACTGATTGTAGGTGTAGCCATACTACATCCTCCTTCTAATTGAGTTTACAATATGCAATCCGTTTATCCTTTTGCTCTGGGCCAAATGGTTATCCTTTGCATCAGGGACTCCTGCAAGGCTAAAGTGACATACAAATCACTTGCGGTTAATTCACATTACTTACTTCTATCATAAGCAGCAAAACCTGCTCTGACTTTAGAAATAAATGCTGGGTCTTTATCTTTCCAATATTTAGGGTCATTTTGCATTGACCTTAACTCTTCGATAGATATTCTTTCTTGAAACTCCGTATTGGAAACCATGTTGAATTGTGGCTGTCCATTGAGTTCCATAAGCTCTTCAAACAACTGAACCATACCAGAAGAGGCAGGAACATTTGAAAATACATCATAAGCGTTATCAGATAGATTCTTACTAGCCCATGTATCTACACGCTCTAATCTTCTTTCTGCATACTCACCTAGTATTTCAGACTCTTGATTCCAATCAGGCCCACGTTGAGCATCCATTTGCGCCCACTCATTAACTAACTCATTAAACTCATCTTGATTAAGACCATAGTTATGAGCAGTATCTCTAAACCAACCTAATAATGGATCATCTTCATTTATACTAAGTTCCATCCCTTCTGGTTGCTGTATATTAACTTCATAATCAGCAGGGCTTGTTGGACGACCTTGTGCAACTTCTTGGTTTATTTCACCTAGTATTTGTTCTTTAAACTCTTCTTTTCTTGTATAAAACGCTCTCTCAAGTTCCTTGTAGCTATTCGCTAGTTCCTCTGGTCTTTCAAACTTCTCTGGAAGCCAATCAGGTCTATCTGCTACTTGTTCTTGAGGTTGCTCCTGCCCTTGTGTTTCTTGAGCCTGAACCTCTTGGGTTTCTGCTTCTTGAGTTACTTCTTCGTTCATTAACAATCCCACTTCCTTAGTGCTTTATTGATACGACTGTTAGGGTCATTAGCCGTCTTTTTACTTGTAAGTTTCTTTTTCATACCCATCATTCGCTTACAAAATGCTATACGTCTTTTAGCTTTCGCTGGACTTTTCTTTGCTTCTTTTCTCGAAACTGGTGGCTTGAGCTTTCCTCCTGTTTCCCTGTTGTAAGATGCTCTGCCTTTGGCGTTCAGACCGCCTTCTGGATTCTTGCCCTCTTTGCGTTGCCATGCTGGTCCTTTGCTCATATTATGTCCTCGCATATGTGGGCTTTTGTCCCCCACTACTAGGGTTGGTAGATTTCTTTCTTTGTACTGCTTTTCTTTTTTCAGCTTTTGTCATCGATGAAGCTTTTGATGCAGGGACACATTTGGGATAACCTCTGCCATCTCCCATCTTTCTGCCACATTTAGGATGTTTGCCGTCCTTCTTGGTAGATATATCACGCCAATCTTCATTAAACCATTTAGTAAGACTCATTATGCGTATGTACCACCCATCTTTTTATATTGCTGTACTAACTGACCTGATGCATAAGCTGAAGGCCATTTTTTAACTCTTCCTTTAACAATAGCTTTTGCTCTTGCGTATAGTTCTGGATTTTTAGGTTTAGCCATCTTTTCTTCCTAACTCAGTACGTTTTTTAATTATAGCTACTAACCATCTTGCTCCTTCAGCGTGTGCTAGAGTTTCGATTCCCACTCCTGCAGGATAGATGTTATTCGTTGTGATAGATTCCAAGTACGACAAAAAATCTTTTCCGATACCTGAGCCGAACAAACCATAGGCTTTGCTATTAAGGTCTTTATCAACTTGTTGACTGTATCCTCTCCCATCGATTGAAACATTTATTTTCTCCTTCATTGTGGTTGTCCTTGCTGTGCCGCCATTAATTGTTGAATCATATCAACATTATTTTGTACTTGGCTTTCATCAGCTAATAGGTCTTCCATAATTCCAAATTTAGAAGCAAGATATTTGATTACTTTTTCTTGGTTGTAAAGAGCTGGAGTAATCTCTGGGCCAAAAGTCCCTGCCACAGTTTGTTGAAATCTTACAAAGTCTGCAACATCTTGTTGGTCTTGCGCTCTTAATAATGGAGAAACAGGAACAACCTTTAGTTCTTTACCATCTACCTTAGGCATATCAAGTATGCCTTGCTTGGTATATATGTAGATAATTCTTTCTACTAACGGCTGTAGAAATTCTTTTTGCATACGTCCTGCAACAGCACCCATGTCTCTTGCAACATCAGCAAGTCTTTCAGATACCTCTGTAGCAGACAATGGAGTTCTTGCATTCGGTCTTGTGTCTAGCTCATCTATAAATAACGCTTTTCTTACGTTACGTCTCATGTCATCTAAAACTAGTTGAGCAACGTCAAAACGTCCTGCACTCTGCAAACTATCAATGCTAGAACCTGGACTTCTAGGAATGAAAGTTCCTGGCTGTATAGTTATATTATCTGGATTAAATACACCATCATCATCATAAACATAACTTCCTGCTATAGCCATTTCAGCGTTTTCTAGTATTAACTGTACTGTAAGGTTTAATGTTTTAATTGCAGGCATTGCTTGTAAAACAGGGCCACGACCCCAAACCTCAAAACCAGACTTAGACCATCTTGTTGTTATCCAAGGTGTAGAGCCTTTACCCTTCAGTGTTTCTTTTAAAAGAACAGCTTTGTCAGTTTCGGATAAAAGGTAATAAGTGTATTCATCCTTAAACTTATCTGTCTCATCATACATTGTGGCTTCGATGATTTTAGTTTTGCGTGTAGGATTCTTTTTCTGTTCCTTTAACATTTGTTCTGTATAGTTTGCTTTTGGAAAACGATGCTTAACCTCAGTTAAGTCCATTTCATTGTTCCACCTAAACCAATCAGATACTGTATCCATGTTTCCTGCAAGTAGGGCAAGGTTAGTTGGTGGTACTGCTGTAAAATGCAAATCACCATTAAACCTGCCCTCCTCACACAGGAGATTCATTGTGCCTAATCCAAGGTCTTGTAAGCCTTCATGCATCTCTGCATTAAAATTAGAGTTCCTTAAACCTTCATGCAGAAGCTCTGTTATTCTATCTAGCTCTTCAAGTAACTGTTTATTTATCGCTTGCTTTGGAAACTCAGGACCGGGCATTAACGTAAACGCCCTACCATTAGGAGGGAAAAAACCTAACTGTAATCTAGACGCAAACTTAGGTAATCCCACAACAGCAGTTTCATCATAGATGTTTTCTGTTCTTCTGCTTGCGGCACTTTCCTGAAAGAAACTTTCTCTATGAGGTAAAACATAATCATATATTTCTTCCCATAGGTCAGTCCAAGAGTTCCACCTACCTTTAGCTTTGTTGTATCTCGCCATTACTCTTTTGAATACAGCTTCATCACCTGTATCACCGCTAATAGCGTAGTTGCCGTCTGGCGAACCCCCACCTCTCATATTAACTCCTTATGGATTTTCCCATTGATTTTCTTCTATAACCAGTAAAGCCTTCTAGCTCTTCACTTTGCAAAGATTGCTGACCTCTAAGGTTTGCAACTCTTACTCTTTCTGATTCTTCTTTTCTAGCGGCAATTTTGGCTTCTTCTTCTGCCAATCTTTTTTGTTCAGCTTCTCTTTGCTTTGCAAGCTCAGGATCTACCCTTGGTGATGGTGTTCTTCCAAATCCCATAACTAATCTCCTTCTTTTTGGAAGATTATACTTCCGCCTTTTTTAAGCAATTCACAATATAATTGATAAGGTGTGTAAATAAATGTTCCTCTTATACCTGCTACATGAGTTGCAAAAGAAACACAATAAAGCCAACGTGGTATTTGTATAGTTTCTTTAAGTTGTTCTATCTCAACACAAATACAATTATTAATCATGTCATATACAACTTCATCTGCTTCATTATCTCTTAGTGCTTCTACTATCATTCTTTGACTAGCGCACTCCATATATAACCAAAAGCCTTCTTCTGGTACAAATCTTATACAATACACATGCCCAAAGTTAGGTCTAAATAAAGTAAATAGTTTCCACAGTCCTCTGTTAGGGCTTTCCCTAAAACAGAATATCCATTTCATAGTCTGGCAAAGCCTTTTTTTCTGCCTTGTCTTTGTTTAAGTCTCGAAAATGGGCTTCCAGCCCTATTAACGGTTGTATGGGGGCTTCGATGTCCAAAACCATGCGTTACTTTCACACCCTCACCACCTCCTAAGAACGCATATTGCAAAGCATCGTGAATATGAGAAAATCTGTTCTTGCTTGGCTTCTCTTCATAACGCTCATTCCCCATATGATACTGGCGTTTATATTGATAACCACCTTCAAAGCCTGATATTAATACCTGACAAGTAGGGCTTATAGTAAAAGATGGATAACCATCAGACATTCTATTCAATACGGACTCAACAGACTCTACTCTAATAATAGTATCATTGCTCGGAGCTGGATATGCATTAATACCATTAGCCCGAAGTATCATAAATGGCGTTTGTTCCGATGTTTGAGCCATTTGATTCCCTGCTGGATCTCCTATAAATTTAAATTCAAACTTATCCCATCCGTTTTTGTGGATATCTCTCTTCAATATGTCTGCAAACCTACCTGCACCCATGTCCTGACCCACTAATTCATGAAACACGACCCATTTACCAGAATAAAGTTGCTGACAGAAAGCAGCAGAAGGTGTTCTGCCGAAATCTATACCAACAATTATCTCTCTGCTCTCTATTGGCTCTATCGGAGACTTAGCTACATGCTGTTCTTTATTAAATGACGGATAAACAGGCTTACCATCTAATAATGCTTGGTATTCATTAAGAACATATACCTTTACCCATTGTTGGCTTTTACCAAGAATAATCTTCTCATAGTAATCTGGCTGTATATTCTCTTTATTCTCTGCCTTTGGGTTCTTTTCGTAACCTAATAAAGTACCATTACTATCACGATTCTCTACCATTGCGCCTTCTTGTCTAAAAAAGCTCCAATCATCAGGTTTAACAAGAAGCATCTTTTCTTCTTGGCTCATATACTCAGGAGGAGGAACTTCACCTGCCATAATGCCCCACCAATGTGTTTCATCAGGAGCATTCGTATCCATAATAACCCCAAACCAAGAAGGACCGCCATCTCGCATAGAAGGAAACCTACCAACACGCATGGTACAAGCATCGACTATAGACTTAGGTATTTCTCTAGCCTCGTTAATAAATGCACCAGTCAGTTCTAGGGACAGTAGTTTCTTCACATCCTCCTGTTTATCTAAAGCCAAAAAGATGACTTCAAGTTCAACAGTAGTACCATCACCAAGAGCAAAATTAACATAATGTGTGTAGGGAGGAGACCACACGAATCTGCCAATATCATCGGAGAACCAATCTCTCCATGTCTTAATGGTGGTAGTTTTTAATTGAGGATTTGTATTGCGGATGACAGCCCATCTTGTTCTGCGTATTTTATTCTGATTAGGCTTTTGCTGTACGGCTCTCCTCATAATCTCCATACAACAAGTAACAGATTTACCAGAACCAACTGGCCCTCTAATACCTCTTAAGAAAGACTCATCTTTTAAGAAAGCTTTAGCTATCGGTCCTGGGGGTTTGTAATCTAAATTCATTATCCTAAGTAACGTCTTCTTAAAGCTTCATTCCCTGCGGTAGTCTGCATCAATCTTTTTCTAACAGCAACGGAATTATCTGTACTAACTGTACTACTGGAATCTGATTGAATAGGTTGACCTCCAATCATTTCAGCATCTTTAGTTCCAGTATCTGTGTATCCTTGTCTATCTGCAATATAGCTACCCGATTCAGCATTAAACACAGAACCCTTAGTCTTGCCAAAAGGATTAAAATTACTTCTGCCAGTATACGTCTTAACTCTATCACCAGAAACAACGCCAACCACCATTCCGCTTTCATCTCTAACAGCAGTTCCCCCAGCTCTTAATCCTTCTATCATCTTTGTTCTGCTAAAGCTTCCCATTCCAGATGCTATTGAAGATATAGTGCTAGGTATTTCTCTTCCTAAAATTTTAATACCAGATGTTTTGTTAGCTTCTCTTTTAGTCAGCTCTTTTATTGCAGATGTTCTGCTTATCTGCCTATTAGCAATACCAGTTCTCTTAGCTTCTACTTGAGATGCTGTTAATCTCTGGTTTAAGTCTTTAGGCTCTTTCTTTCTTTCGTCTCCCATAAATCACCTCCTAGGAAAAAAAATATAATTTGAAATAGGTTTAATAAGTCTATCGTGTATGTGTTTAACCCTTATATAGTATGCCGTCAGTTTTTTAAGTCGTGTTACTCACAGACCTTAACTAATGTTATGGGACCCCTATCAGTCTACGTTAAAATTAATCTGCACTGCTGTATTCGTTGTTGTCTTAACGTCTTGTCTGAATCCTGCTCTGTCCATCAAGTCTCTAGCGGCTTCTAATCTTACATACTGTGACTTACTATTCAACAGTTCTCTCATCGTTGCCATCGCTTGTGTTGCGTCCCATCCCAAAGTCATCATAGCTAACTGTTGTCTATACTCGATAACATGTTGTTTTCTAAGCGTATTAAATGCCCAAGCCTTATTGCGTCCTAGTCTCTTTGATGCTTCTGTTGGGTTGCAACCATCATGCAAGATAACATGCACTAATTCCTGTTGTGCTTCAGTTATCTTTTCATTACTTGCTTTCACTATCGGTGCATGTTTCTCAATGTCATCCATTGGAACTAAACCACCTCTATACTTCTCTTGTTGGCTTTCGTTTGCTTTCGTCATATCCAAGACCTGATTATTTACTGACGTAGTATACACATGGTGTGTCGTTCGTTGTCAAGTCACCTTAACTAACCCATTGTTTGTATTCAACTCTTGTTTTCTTTTGTGGCTTCGTTAGCACTCCGCTAGTTTGTCAAGTGGACAAACTTGTTCTTACGAACCTTATTGAATCATGTCTCGCCTTGCTCGTATGATAATTTAGTTGTGTAAGTCTGTGAGCCGTTTCCTTTGCAGATACGGAACAAAGCATTCCACTCTGCTGTAGCCCTTGCGGTCTACTATCGCTCCGTTACATACTTTCTTCCTAGCTTTGTAGCTTCCTAGCAAAGGGACGTGTCCTCGACTTACTTGACCCTCACACCCCATCGAGGGGCGTGATTGTCACCCGAATGCGGGTTCGTCAACTTTGGAACACACACACATGATTGGCCCTACGTCGTTCAATTATCCTTGCAGGTTACACGATAAATTGCGAGGCAAACGGCAAAAGTAAAGATTGAATCAAAATAATTATTATAATTGAGTCAAGCTTGCGCTTGACATGAACACCCCTTCCTCATTGTCGTTTGTGATTAAGTATTCGTCAGGGGTGTAAAGCTAATTTTTTTGACAAGGGGATTCCCGATAGAAGGTCATCCCTTCTGCACTTGACTATTGCCTTTCATCGTGTGGGTGGGTGGACAATAGACGCAGAACAAATCTTGTCTGTGTTTGCGACATAACTAACGTAAAGGAGAATCAAATGTCGAATCAACTAGAACTATTTGAAATTGTAGAACCTCTAACCATTGATGATGTTCTTGACCTATACGAATCACATGAAGAGTTTGAGATTCGTCAAGCATTAGAGTCGGGAGACTTGAAAAGAGTGAATCAACTTTTAGACCTCAAGGGTTCTAATAGTTATATGTAAGCCAATTTAGGGTAGTTGATAATTATATTAGCTACCCTTTAACGCAAAGGAGAATGAAATGAATGAGTTTCAAAAACAAGAACAATTTTATTTAGATAACATAATTTGGTTGTGGGAGAGATATGATTGGATTTGCCAAAGAATTGAAAGGTCATCTTCGCACAAAAAAAGAGAAGAACTTTCTCTTATGATTAAGCGTCTTTACAATAAAGATATTAAATCAGCATACGAAGATTACTATAGATACTTTGGTAAACATTGTACTTACCAACCAAAATTATCACACTTAGCGTAAAGGAGAATCAAATGATATTTACTGATGAAAATAGAGTGCATTCACATAAACAGACTATTAGGTTTTGGGCATCTAGAATTATAGATGCAGTTGATGAAAATGATATGGATACTGCATTTGATATATTAGACAAAACACTTCCTAAGTGTTGGAATTTATACCAAGAAGAACTGTGCAAAGTACTTGTAGGGGAGAACTTAGATGACTGATGAATACAGAACAATAGAACAGAAATTACATTTCTTGATTCAAGCAAGAGAGGTTCATGCAAAAGGTCTTAGAAGCGCAACTGTTTCAGAAAGACTTACAGAATTTCATATTAAAGAACTTCTTTATTATAACAATCAGATTATCGAGCTTATGGAGGTTAGCAATGCAGAATACACAGACTAAATACGAAGCACAGGAACTAACAGAAGAAGTGATGAAAGCTATATCAAAACAGCTTCGCAAGGACAAGCTACCCAAGGATGACTATCAGTCAGTTTGGAACAAACGTCTTCATGCTATCTTGATGGAGCTTGTCAATCACTTTGACGATGGTAATGACGTTATCATACAGGCCAAGCTTGCAGACCAAGTAACACGCATGTTTGAGAAGATGATGGATACAGTAGCGGCTGCAGGCACTCGTAAGAAGTGGGAACGCAGAGATGCTGTACTAGCAGATGTTGGTATTGAGATTACCCAGAACAAGATTGATGACATTGACAGAGATATCGATAGATTGCGTCAGCAGTATTGGATACTCAATCAAGCATTCAAGACTTGCAGATACACAACACGACCTACTGTTATATCACAGTGCGGTGTAAACTTTGGGCAGTACACTACGCTCAAAGATTTACCCAAGGTCAAGCGTATGCAAGCCAAGAAGGGTCAGATTACAGTTGAGACATACGAGGCACACAAGAATGACTTCTGGGACTTTGCCAGAGAGTCAGGTCTTGTAGAGATGCCTGCTGATTCTTCATACGCAGAGTAACTAACAACGTGATTCCAGGCTCGGCAAGCTCGGCTTGGAATCACTTTTTTATGTGCAACTAACATCATCTTGAAAGATTCTCTCATCGAGAGAGAAATCTTTCAGGGGGAAGCCGAACCCTTCCCTCCACCCTTACCAACCAAATACGGGGAGCTTCAGCAGTGTGCCTAGCTTGTACAATTTATAACGCCTCAAAATGCGGAGTAAGCCAATGAAAAAGATTACATCATCTAAAATGTTTAAATATACATGCGCTACATTGTTAATACTCTTCTATATGTACGTTGCGCTTAAATCAGGAATCCCTGCCGCAATAGCAATATTTGTAAAACTTCTAGCAATAGTTCTATTTGGTATGGCTCACATTTGGACAGTAGATTTAATTCAGTTATCAGCATCATCTATTAGGAGGGCAAAATGGTTTTCTACATGGTTGCAGGGACGTTTTCAGCGTTCGCAATAATATTTCTTTTAGCCAAGTTTGACTTCAAAAAAGTTCTTTGGCTTGACATACCTATCGACATAATTTCTACTTGCCTACTTATTATTATGTTTGCTGGTACTTTTGCAGGCATGATGGCGGCAGTAATAGGTGGATGCATCGTGTCCGCTTTTCTTTACGCCTCTAAAAAGATTATAGGTTACAAAAAGCCAAAATGGAAAAAGTTTGGTTATACATGGGAAGATGTAAACTAATTTTAATTTGGGCAAGGATTCCTATGACTTGCTCAATGGACGTAGATACTTAGGCTGTATGGATAATTAGAATGGCATTACACGTTTTAATTATTATCTTTTGACTTACAGCTAGTGGCGAGGCTACGACCTGAGGCTAGACCTGATGCCTCAACCTTTAACATGTCAACGAAAAGGAGAAAAGACATGAACTTCGCACAAATCACAGTATCTGGTAACATTGGTTCTGACCCTGAGATTCGGGATGTTAATGGCACTAAGGTCGCTAACCTCTCAGTCGCAGTCAATGAGAACTACACCAACAAAGCAGGAGAGAAAGTGGAGAAGACCCACTGGTATCGCCTCGAAGCTTGGGATGGTTCTAATGGTAAGGGTCTTGTATCCAATGTGATTGAACCTTATGCCAAGAAGGGTACTACCGTTTTTGCTCAAGGTTTTCCAATCATTGAAGAGTATGAGAAGGATGGACAAAAACATCGTTCATTCAAAATCAAACTAGCTGGTTCCGGTTCTACATTTAGACTTGCAGGAAAATCAGAGGGCGGTGATTCACCTAAACCCTCATCTTCTGCAAATGATACAATGGACGATATACCGTTCTAGTAATCTAAGAAAGGGAGGGGGCTTTTCTTCCTCCTTTTCACATTCTTGTGGAGATTTCACAAATGACACTAACAGAATTTAAAAAAGAATTAGAACGCCTCTGGAACAATCTTATATATTTTGACGGCACTATAAATGACAACGGAATAAGAATTAAAAAGCCAAACAAAAGAAAAATGCCTCCTAGTCAATTAATGATTAGAAAAAAACAAATAAGACAGAATAATATTAACAAAGGTAGATACTTAGACAAAAATATAGGGAGGTATAAATGATGGAAATATACATTATATCAATGCTTTATTTTATGCTTTTAATGCTTTTAATTATATGGAGGAGCTAATGGAAAAGTCATATACTATAGAATTTTATCACACATATTTAGTAACTGTGGGTGCTTCAGACCCAGATGAAGCCTCTGAAATAGCAGAAAACTATATATCAAGAGACCCATCTACTTATCTAACATCAATAGACTATCAAATCAAAGAGTACGGATAATGATAAACTATATTCGCAAACTAAGCTTTATAAACAACAAGACAAGATGGATTGGTTGGTTTGTAACTGTTCATCTTTTTCTATCAGCAACAATACTTCTAATGCTGATAGGTGTGGGCATCAACCCAACATTACTTGTGTCAGTAATTGGCGCACCATTATGGATTGGCGTTGCTTTCGCCTCAAAATACATCACAGACAAAATTATGGAGGACTAAATGTCTTATTACAGGTCAAGTGTATCTATGAAACCAGCTAAAGTAGAATTAGATATGGAAGACGATGGATGCATTGTTCTTAGATTGTATCGTTCTAAGAAAAAAATGATGGCAATTCATGAAATATACTTTCATGTTGATCAATCAAAATACGATTTCTTCAATGGTTTAGATTTCGGTGACAAATATATTTTAATGGAGGATAAGGAAGACTAATGCAAAATCAAATACCACTCAAAGAGTTAAAGCACTCGCCAGACAATGTGCGTAAGGTAAAAGCCTCAGACTCATCTTTGGACAGCCTTGCTGCCTCAATCAAATCTAAAGGCTTATTGCACAACTTGGTCGTTGTTAAAAACGGCAGAGGGTTCAACGTTATTGACGGCAACAGAAGACTTGATGCTTTGAACAAAATTTACAAAGACAAAGCAACCCCCGTTAATTGCATCGTCTTAGATTCAAATGACAAGGAAGTCGGTTTGCATGCTAATATGATGCGTGAAGATATGCACCCACTTGATGAATGCGATGTCATACAAGCTTTAGTAGCTGATGGTGGAGAAGATTACTCATCTGTTGGATTAAGGTTTGGTCAAACAGAAAACTGGGTAAAGCAACGCATATCTTTATCAGAGCTATCTGTACTTGCTAAAGAAAAGTTTCGTAACTATGAATTTAATCTTGGTGTAGCAAAAGCTTTGACTCTAGGTACTACAGAAAGACAAGACAAATACCTAGATGATTACGAAAACTACACAGCAGATACAGCAAAACGCTTTATGACATCATCAAAGATTGATTTAGATTCTGCTTTATTCAAAGTAGATAAATCAAACATAGATGAACTTGCTATTGAAAAAGATTTGTTTGGAGAAAATGAATATATAACAAACTTTGAAGCCTTTGAGCGTATGCAAATGGCTCATCTAAACAAAATGAAAGAAGACTTTTATACAGAAGGCTATCATCATGTAATACTTTTGGTAGACGAATATGCATTTGATAATCCAGAAACAAAAAACCTTCAAAAAGTTTGGAATGATTCTGATTATGATAAAAGCCAAATGATTAAGGTTATTACCTACAGCACATACAGATATATGTTAAATGCTGAAGACTACGTTGTTAGAGAAGAATTTGATAACAACGAACAAATCAAAGAATCTATGGAAGAAGCAGAAGAGCTTACGCCATTAGTTATGAGTAAGCCTCAACGTGATATACTCAATGGTTATTATGCAGAAGAAGTTAAGTGTAGTATGATGGATGTTAAAAACGTCCCTCTTATGATGGCTCTTTTATGCCATAGAAAACTAGGATATGGTGCATACGAAAACATCAACAGAGTAGGTCATATATACGCAGACAACCAAAAAAACTTTCCATCAGGGAGTGAACCCAATGACAACCTTACTACTAATTACGAGCAAATTATTACAAAGCATCGTGACAATGCTATTGAAGCTTACAACAATGATGGCACAGCTCCTTTACATTACTGCCTTGCTCTCAGCACTGAAGAACTCAATACTTTATTTGTTGCGTGTTGTCTTACAGGCATATCAAGACATGACCTTCAAGATGAGACGCTCAAGAAAGCAATCGGTGACGATTCAAATCCAACCTTATGGTTTAGACCAGACGAAAAATGGCTCAACAAATACTCCAAAGAACAAATCGGACAATTAGAAACAAAACTATTTACTATTGATTATCCTAATATGTCTAAAAAAGACAGAGTTTCTAAGCTCTGTAATCACTTAACCGAAAGCCCTACCTTCGACCCTTACGGAGTTTGGGAGTGATACAATCCCCAGTAGGCTATAAGGGCTGATTCAGCTACGCCATCTTCGCATTTAAGTTTCCAACTATCTGAGGCATAGGGTATTAGCTCACTAGCTTTTTCCCTTGCCTCATCTTTGCTAGATGTTTTAAGCCCCAAGTCTTTTTTCCATTGCCTTGGTATTACTTCTTTATAATCTAATCCCAAAGCAACAAACGAACCAATGTAAATTCCGTAGTTAAAACCAGTTTTAAATGTACTAGCAACACCTTGTTTAGGCATAGACTGTTGTTTTTCTATAAATACTTTGTAAGGTTTATATAAATCTAATCTGTTAACTATTTTTATTAAATCTAAAAACTTTTTGTTCTTACCATTTATTTTATATGTAACGGTAGGAACTCTCTCACAAACAACGTGTGTTTCGTTATCTTGTATGAAAGTCATGCCCCCTGTAATTCCAGGGTCAATTCCGCATATTATCATTTTCCATCTCCAGTTTAATTTTGCAATCTAAAGCCTCAGCCCAACAATACGCATTAAACAATGTTGGCTTTCTATTCCCACTTTCCCACTTAGCTACAAGTCCTGGGGCTACACCAATCAACTGGTCTACAGCAGGTTGTGTAAGACCTAGTTTGTATCTACGTCTTTGAAATTGCTTAATTAATTCTGAAGTAAAATGCTTTTCATTCATCATTTAAACCCTTCACATAAGCCAACTATATGGTAATGTGAATTGCAATGCAAGGAGGAGACAATGGCATTGACTAAAAAACACTTTGAGTGGCTTGCTAAAGAAATATCGCCACTAGTTTCAAACAAAGAATTATTCATTGTAAAAGTAAAGGAGATAAGCAGAAATACCGACTTCAATATATACAAGTTTCGTGATGCTGTTGAATCAGCTTACATAGATAATCAATCCGAACAATGCGGGCCTGACTTATACAAGCTTGCCGATTACAAGGAAAATTAAAATGAACGAAGAATGTACAGAAAACTGCGGATATGCAGAAGTAAAAAATGGTGAATGCGAATGTTACAATCGTAAAACTGATGAACAAGAGGAGCAATCACCATGCTAACACAAGCACAAATCAAGGAAAGAGCCACCTATATCGGCTCATCAGATGCTAAGGCTATCGCCTCAGGAGATATTGCCCAATGGAATACACTTTCTAAACGAAAGTCTGGTGATGAAGTATGGAAACCCAACAAACAAACACAGCTATTACTTGATGCAGGTAATCATCTTGAGCCATTTATCATTGACCAATGGGCTGAATCAAACAAACGACAAGTTAACTTTCGTGGTGGTGGTAAAACAACTCTTATCAATGACATACCTATGCACTCTACGTTTGATGGTCGTGTTGTTGGTGACAATGCTCCTCTAGAAATCAAAGCACATTTTGGTTTCAAAGATATTGATGAGCTTGCTGATTACTACTCAGCCCAATGCCAACACCACATGCTAGTCTCTGGCTCAGATAGATGCTACTTCGTTGCTTTGTTTGGTGTCCGCTGCAGGATAGAATGGCGTATGCTTAAAAAAGATGAAAGCTGGTGTAATATGTACATGGAACAATGCTCTGGCTTTTGGAACTTCTACAAGAACGGAGTATCTGAAGAAGCTGGATTTGCAATGCCTCCTGTGAGTCATTCAGATATGTTTGTAATGAATATGCGTGACATAGATGGGTGGACAAAAGATGATGACCACCTGTTTGGTTTTCAAGCCCAACACATAATAGAAGCAAAGCAATCTGTTACTCTTAGTGAGCAGTGTAAAGATGCATTCAAAAGCAAAATACCTAAAAATTGTCGCAGAATGGATTACGACTTAGACGGCAATCTTAAAGGACACAAGATTCGTGTAACACGTTCACGTTCTGGCACACTAACATGCTCACACATAGCACCAAAGGAGGGCAAAGATGATTGATAGTTTATCAACAATAATAAATCCAAACATGAAGTCAGTATCAACTGTTAGGCATGTAACAACTGAAGATGGTTATTCTTGGGTAAACAAACTAATAAAATGTAGTATTTTTACTTTTGTTCAACTTTATGAAAATGGAGATGGAGTATATATAGATGATGAAGGGATATATGCAGAAAATCAACATTTTTGGATACACAAAAACTATCCAACGCCTCTTGCAGGAATAGGTGTTTTGGTTGGAATAAATAATAAAGGAGACAATATACCAGCTAGTATTTCAAATAAAGAATTTTCAACTCACATAAAATTTATAGGAAATGTCAATGACCTAAGATTTCAGATGAACAAAGCCAATATTATTGATGAAGACTACAGAAGTGCATTTTTCAAAGGAGAAGAATATGCCTAGAGGAAGACCTAAAAAAATAACTAAACAAAAAACCGAGGGTGTATGGATAGGATTAAATCAATCTCAAAAAGAATGTTTAGAGAGAACAGTTGAATCTATACAAGCCATAACATCGTGTTATAGCAATTTATACCACCCTTCTATAGATGACATAATAAATCTAGACAGGATTGGGTGGGAATTAAAAAATAAATTCAAGGAGTATATGAAAGATGAGTAATGCATGGGAAACACTATCACGTTTTGATGTATCAAAAGAGGTAGAGCAGAAAGGTAAGTTTGATTACTTATCTTGGGCTTGGGCATGGGCTTTTGTAAAAGAGAAATATCCTGATTCTACCTTTGAGAAACATATCTTTCGTGACAATCAAGACAATCCATTACCATTTATGCGTGATACCAAAGGTAATACATTTGTTGCCGTGACTGTTACCATCGAGGGTATATCACACCAAGAAATACACTACGTTATGGATAACAGAAATCAAGCTATACAGTTTCCTGATGGTGGGGCTGTTAACAAAGCATTGCAACGCTGTCTTGTAAAAGCTATCGCATTTCATGGCCTTGGTCTTAATGTTTATGCTGGAGAAGATTTGCCTATGGATTTGGATGATCAGGATGGTTCTGATATTATATTAGACTTTGATAAATGCGAATCAATCGAAGATATAGATGCTATGTGGCGTAAGCATTCAATGGCGATTGGTACGCTTGGCAAAGTAGCAAAAGGCAGAGTAACAAATGCTTTCAAAACAAACAAAAACAAACTCAAAGCATCTGGTCAGATTTGATAAATGTAGAGTTTGTGGAGACATGATTAATAACAGGGATGGCTGTTTTGTCATTACTGCTAGTGATATATTCATATGCTGTCCTTGTTACCATAATAATGAATGGTCTGGTTTTACAAACTTTGATAGTCACTTTGAAACAAAAGATTTATCTAGAAAGATGAAGTAATGTATAACCAAATGCTATCAAACGAAGCATTACAAAAAATGTTATGCAATAGAGCAATAATATTTGGCGGTGAATCTTCTCAATACGAAGACTGTTTATGGATAACTGGCTCAACAATACATTCCGATTACAGACAGTTATTTGTATCTCTGTCAGACCTTGACGAAGATAGAATGATTATATCAGTTGTTATTACAGACGACACAGACGGAAAGTCATCTTATATTATATATGATAAAGAATCATCTTTTAGGAATCAAAACATAGCCATGCTTATTAATATACTGATTGACGACATCATTGATGGCAATGGATTACATGTAAAGGTTTTCGAATAAAATGAAAATAATCACCAGAAAAGAAGCAATCGCAAAAAAACAAGGCATGTACTTTACTGGAAAGCCTTGCATTAATGGTCATATAGATGAAAGATATGTTAAAAATAGTAACTGCATTATTTGTAAAAATAACAGATACCACATGAATAAAA
>UEXM01001127.1_pt1 | contig 24125 bp, 21 predicted proteins | sample 1796661 | NCBI WGS metagenome assembly UEXM01 (sample SAMEA4772469, study PRJEB27181) | metagenome | reverse complement strand
GATAATTGTAATGGCTTGGGGGAGATACAGGCCGATGAGAATATGGAGACCAAGCATGGCACTAATACATACTAACCACAGATGTTTCGCAGACGTGGAAACACAATACAACACTACCCCTGTGATACGTAGTAAGTTTGGTAAGGCAAACGACATACGCCCTATCGGTGACAGACGCCGCAAGCATGAGCGTATCCACAAGATCAATGGCAACTGCTACGCAATCATGCAGGGGTATGGGTATGGTGATCCTGTGTTCCAGCCTTGGTACGGGGGTGGTAAGGTAAAACCTTCAGTTAATTCTACTGAGCAGTTTGCGGCGTTAGTGTGGCGCAGACACAGGGATGGTACTGAAACAGTTAAGGTCGCTAACGGCTCTGGCCCGTGGGGGCATCACAATTCTATATACGATATGCTTACTCGTCACCTGCCGTACCCACTACGGTTCGTCAACAAGAATGGTAAACACTTCATTCGTATTCGTGGTGTGCGGTGGAGTCAACCGCATGATGTGGAATACTACCTAGCTAAACGTACTAGCGTCCCCGCACCCATCAAGAAACATTGGGATGCCTACTACCGCCGAGCAAATGCACAGAGCGTGTATATACGAGAACGCCAAGGGTGGATGACCGCCAAGGACGATGGTGCTGCGTTGGTGTTCCGTAGGATCGGGGAAGAACAATGGGTGCATGACAGTGGTGGTTTACCGTTGCCCCCTGCGCCGAGAGTGAACAAGGAACTGAAAGACAAATACAAAACACACATGAACGAGTTCTATGATTGGGGCATCACTATGACCCCTCTTCTTCCACTAGAGACAGGCACATACAACTACGGTGAACGGGGCAAGCTAGATAAATACAGAAGAGAACATTACGGCAATTCTAAGAGACGTGCGTTATGGTTGCGTGATGTGTTGAAAGACCCCGAGCATCCCATGCGTGTGTCAGCGTGGGTCGATTTCACTACATCGCTTATAGGAAACAGTGGGTGGTATGAACGAACCACTATCAAGGAACATATGCAGGAAGGGAATATGGCTGAAGTAAGAAGTAAGTTCAATTCGTGGGTCAACAAGACCGCGAAGTTTATGAAATGATAACTTGTTAGTGAACCACTAACAGAAGGAGAACTAAAATGGAAGTATCGACAGTTAAAGAAGCTACAAGTCACGCGCAAATGCACAACATAAAATTGCAGGGACATATTGTGCCTTGGATTGCAGAGTTAGAGAATGCTTTGCCGATCAGCACACTTGCGCGTAGTGGTAACAGTGCGTGGGTGTACTACGACAATGACCCATATTGCTGCGCTTGGGTTGGCTATGGTGATTTTCGTAGGGGCGGTAAGGGTACTCGCACGTACACAGTTTGTAGTCGCTTGATCGCTAATTATAAGTACAGCGACTACAACCCACAGTACCATATGTCCATGACAACCAAGCTAGAGACAGCGGTGAAGAACGCCAAGCGATACATCTCACCGCTTAACGTGGCAGACATGGCAGCTATGTCATCGAAGAACGCGGCTAGATCGTTTCGTGATGTGAGCAGTAACGCCAACCATGAGATGCGTAAGATGGGTAATAGATTGTTTCAGCATGACGGTATCTCTAGCAACTATTCGCCTATGGAGACCGAGTTGAAGAACCTTTTGACATTGGGGCATGAGTTTGTAGACAAGGAGTTGCAAGCAGGGTTGGTAGATTTCTTTGCCCAGAAGGATGAAACCAAAACGCTTGATGCTCGATCAGATAACGGTGTGTTCATATACACTACTGTACGTAGGGGTGAACAACAGTGCGCCGTGCTGCAGGTCGATGGTCTGTCCAACTACACCCCTGACGTACACCCACAAAGTTGTGTTCAGTGGTACACACCACAAACGCTGCCCGAAGATATGATGGGTAAGTTTTCTATGTTGCAGCTTGTGGATGATTGTCACTATGTTGATGGGGTGGGGTACAGAGTTTCTGATCGTATGTGCTTCCTACTTACTTGAGCATAAGTGACGTTTTGTACGCGGCTGACGTTTGTTACCGCGTACAAACAGAGAAAGATACTGGCTGGGTAACGATAGTAAGTCTTGGGATTAAAAGACTTGACGCGATAGTAAAAGATACCTATATACCTTTTGAGGAGCTACCAGATTGGTTCCAAGGGAGGTTAGCGGTGTTATCTTTATTAGAGAACGATGCTTACTTAGAGGGTGTGGGTCACAAGGCTAATGACAATGAGTTCTATAGCACTTTCTGGGTAATCGAACCATCTAATCTTTAAACAGTAGAAGGCTGCGCGGGGTAAACCTGTGCAGCCTTCGATGCCAGTTTTTGCGAAAACGGGGTCTTGTTAGTGACGCACTAACACAAGGGGGTTTTTTAGTTATGGCTATGACGCCAGAAGCAAAAGTTAAGAAGCAGGTGACACGGCAGCTAGACGCAATAGGTGCGTACTACTTCTACCCTGTTACGGGCGGGTACGGTAAAAGTGGTGTGCCTGATATTGTAGGTTGCTACAAAGGATTGTTCTTTGGCATTGAGTGTAAAGCGGGTAAGAATAGACCCACACCTCTGCAAGCTAAAAATCTAAAAGATATATGCAAAGCGGGTGGCCTAGATATAGTTGTCAATGAGGATAACATGGGTAGTGTTAGTCAGTCACTAACAGCATGGGCAGCAATATCAGATGACTAAGTGGAGTTTTAATATGATTAACCGCCATGAATACGAGCGCGTGTGTGCGGAGAACCGCGAACTAAAAGCGGAACTTGAGAAGATCACGCAGCAGCTATTCGTCATGTATGTAACAGGTACAAAGAAGCTAGGGGGAAACATTGACGGCCTTGGAAAAGATGAAGGCGTTGGCCTTGATTGAGAACAAACGGATGATTGAATATTGTGGGGGTCGATCCCTAAACTACGGGATCGTGCAAGAACACGCTAGAGGCAGCGGTAAGCCCCGCATGTCCGAGATCGAAAGATCAAACCCCGCCAAGCAAATACTGCGTCTATCGGAACAAGGTTTTAGTGCCGCCGAGACCGCACGTATAACAGGCATGTCCGTAGAGGTAATACTACGTAGATGCAAACGATACCAAATAAAATTTAAGGAGAGCAAAAATGGATAAAGCTAAGTTTGAAGCGGTTATGGAGCGCATAGCTAAAGCCGCGCCCGACCAAGCGTCACCCGAGATTATGTCGCTGATTATCGCTAATCTTGTTCTACTGTTTGAACAGCAAGATTCGTGGCCTCAGATGATGATGGCTGTAACGGCTACCCTATCCGCAGCTATAAGCGAAGAACGTGAGGAGCACATCGCACGTAACGAAGAAGCAGCGGTGCGCGCTGCCAATGAATTTATGGCGGGTATCCTAAACAAATCATAGAGAATGGTGAGGGCGGCTGTAGGTGAAACTAACAATAAGGCAGACCGCAGGTAGGTGGGTTTGAATTATCACCGCCCTCATAAAAACAATATCATAAACAAGCGAGAGAACAATGTTAAACACACTAAAGATATACGTGCAGCACGTATTGGTGGATAAGAAATGCGGATTTGGAGTTGACATAGACCAAGGGGAGCGTGTCTTTATACCGCCCAACCTTGTGAAAAAGTATCGACTTGCCGAAGGTACACTTGCTCAGATGCGAGTGATACCCAACACTTCAAAAATGGTTAACTCAACCAAGTATCAGGTTGTGGGTGTTGTCGCTGAGAGCGTAACACATTCTGTTGATACTTTTGATGATGAAGAAGAAACCCCTCGCGTAGTGGTAGCTAAGATGGAAGATCGTATACTTAGTTTGTTGTCTGAGACAGACAATCAATTCGCACATAGGGCTACTGAGATAGCGTCTAAGCTAGACGCAGATAACGATGAAGTGCAACTAGCGTTGGGTAAACTGCATCGTGATGGAGAGATTTGGGAAGCCAAGGTATCACGCCTCGGCACTCAAAAGAAAGCGTCCTACTGTCTGTGGGCGTTGGATGATGACTGGTTTGTACCAGAATTTGAATAAGGAGAGAACTATGACTAAGCGATATCGCTCTAAGAAAAAGACAAAGGCTTACAAAGCTGCTGCATATATAACTGAGAACCCAACTGCCACAATCAGGTCTGTTATGGTTGCATGTGGAGGTAGCCTTTCATACGTTGAAGGGATACGTAAAAAGTATTTCATAACCCCGTTCACTGAAAGCGAGACAGGCTTTAAGGAATGGGTTTCTTATGGGAAGCACAAAGCCGAAGTAGATGCAGGGGTAGACGGGCCTTGGTATAAGGGTGTTAAGGGTATGACTGAGGACAAGTTTCAGCAAAGGGCGGCAGAGTTTAGGGTTAAGTTTCCCGATCTGATACCCGATATTAAACCTGCTAATTATCTGAAGAAAGTATCACTAGCAGACCCGTTACCCGTACATATAACGGACGAGGTTGATCCTACAAAGATTGGTGACTTTGCCTACAATCTGACTAAGGGCGGCAAGCCCCCCGAAGAAGGTACATACACACGTAGCAGTGTCCTTGATACCGCCAAGCAGTATGTCACCAAAGATCGTGAAGCTACGCATGGCGATATGGAGGATAACTTTGAGGCTATAGCTATGCTGTGGGAGCAGTATTTTAGTTATGAGTGGTCTTTCTCGCCCACCGATGTTGCGATGATGATGGCCCTGTTGAAGATCGCACGGCTCAAGTCCAACAAACATAACCCTGACAACTACATAGACGCCTGTGGGTACATGGCGTGTGCGGGTGAGTTAGCACTAAAGAAAGTAACAAAGAAGTGAACCTTGTTACGTTAGACTTTGAAACCTACTACGCGCAGAACTTTTCTCTGGCGAAGATAACGACAGAGCAATACATACGTGACCGTAGGTTTGAAGTGATTGGGTTGGGGCTGAAACACGGCCCCAATCCGACCGAGTGGGCGCAGGGTGCCGATGATGTAACCGAACTACTAGCATCTGTTGATTGGGGCAACACGCATGTACTGGCTCACAACATGATGTTTGACGGAGCCATCCTGAGCTGGCGTTATAATATCAAACCTAAATTCCTACTCGACACATTGTGTATGGCGAGAGCGTTGCACGGTACAGAGCAAAGCGTGTCTCTAAAAAATGTAGCGGAGCGTTACGGTGTCGGGGAAAAAGGTACCGAAGTTATCATGGCGAAGGACAAACGCTTAGCCGATTTTACCGAGGAAGAACTGACCGCCTACGCAGGGTACTGTAAGAAGGACGTGGACCTGACTTACGCTATTTTTCAGCAGATGAAAGCCAAGTTCCCTGAACAAGAGTTAGATATCATAGACGCAACGCTACGCATGTTTACAGAGCCTAGCTTAGAGCTGGATATGGGCATGCTTGAGATGCACCTAGAGGATGTGCGGGATCGCAAAGACAAGTTGATGGTTGACGCCAACATAACTGACAGAAAAGATTTAATGAGTAATGCCAAGTTCGCGGAGTTGCTATCTGGGTTAGGTGTTACACCACCTGTCAAGATCAGCCCCACGACAGAGAAAGAAACATTTGCGTTTGCCAAGTCTGACAAAGAGTTTCAAGAATTACAAGAACATGAAGACGAGCGTGTGCAAACACTGATAGCAGCTAGGCTGGGCACTAAAAGTACCTTAGAAGAGACACGCACACAGCGGTTTATAGACATATCTAAACGTGGTACTCTTCCGGTCCCCATTAGATATTATGCGGCACACACTGGGCGGTGGGGCGGTGATGATAAGATCAACCTGCAAAACCTGCCGAGTCGTGGGGCTAACGGCAAGAAGCTAAAGAAAAGCATAATACCCCCACAGGGTCATACTATAGTTGAGTGCGATGCGTCTCAGATTGAGGCGCGGGTGTTAGCTTGGTTAGCCGAGGCAGACGAATTAACTCAGGCGTTTTCTGATGGCGAAGATGTTTATGTGAAAATGGCGGCGGCTATATACAAAGTAGCCGAGGCAGACGTTACTGGCGCACAGCGGTTTGTGGGCAAAACTACAATCCTTGGCGCAGGTTACGGCATGGGGGCTAAGAAGTTTAAAACTCAGCTTGCAGGTATGGGCGTCGAGGTTGATCTAACGGAAGCTAGGCGTGTCATAGATATATACCGTGATACATATTGGAAGATACCTACGCTGTGGGATGAAGCCCAGTATATGTTGAAGCAGCTTGTAGACGGTCATGCGGTTCGCGTGGGTCGTGAAAATGTGCTGCGTATAGATATACCACAGAGCGCAGTAATCCTGCCATCGGGGTTACGCATGTTTTACGAAGACTTGCAGTTAGACCCTGCGCCCAAGGGAGTAGAACCCGAAGATGTTTGGCCCGAATACTCATACAAAACGCGCCGTGGACGTAAGAATATATACGGTGGTAAGGTGGTTGAAAACGTATGTCAGGCATTGGCACGTTGTATCATTGGCGAACAAATGCTACTAATAAATCAGAAGTATAAGTCTGTTATGACTGTGCATGACAGCATAGCTATATGTTGCCCCGATGAGGATGTGGTACAAGCAAGGGCACACGTAGAGCAGTGCATGCGTCATGTACCCAGTTGGGCAGCAGGACTACCGCTTGAGTGTGAAAGCGGTATTGGCAAATCGTATGGGGATACCGAATAATGTCTATGAGTTTGGATGATCAGTTATATGAAGCAACATACGCGCGGTTGGGAATAGCTGCGAAACTGTGTGAAGAGTATCGACGAGCCGATGAAGATCGACCTAACGTTGGAATGACCGATGTGTTGTTAGCTATGTTAGGAGCCTCAATAGAAGAAGCCCAAGGGCATTTCATGGAGAGGTTTCCTAAGCGTGACTAAAGTAGCGCCGTGGTCTTTTAGCAAGATCAAAAGTTTTCAGCAGTGTCCGAAACAGTTCTACTATGAGAAGATACTAAAGCAGTATCCGACCAAGGTAAGTCAGGCTATGCTGTACGGCACACACTTTCATACGGCATGCGAGAACTACATAGGTAAAGGTGAACCGCTACCTGAGAAGTACAGCTACATGCAGGGCGCTCTGGATTCGCTTAACGCTATCGAAGGTACGAAAATTGCGGAGCAGCGGCTTGGCCTAACCGAGGATATGCAGCCGTGCAAGTTCGGAGCGAAAGATGTTTGGTTTCGTGGTATCGTAGACTTGGCTATCGTGAATGAGGAAAAGGAAACCGCGTTTATCGTAGACTACAAGACGGGTAAGAACGCGAAGTATGCAGACAAAGGACAACTTGAGTTGATGGCGGTGTCTATATTCCAGCACTACCCACAAGTTCGTACTATAAAAGCAGCACTGATGTTTGTAGTACCCAAAGCGTTAATTAAGGCTGAGTATACGGTAGAGCAAGTTCCTGATTTATGGATGAAATGGCGAGATGCTTATGCTAGTATGCAAGCAGCCGCCGATACTGATGTGTGGAACCCACGACCTAGCGGTTTGTGTAGGCAACACTGTCCTGTGTTAGAGTGCGCCCATAACGGAAAGAACTGACATGGTTTATAAGAACACCCCCCGCCCGTACAAACGTGAATACCAACTGCAAAAAGCGCGTGGTGAACATGAAGCACGTATGGAGCGTCAACGCGCACGGCGCAAGATGGATAAGACAGGCAAGGATGCCAACAAGGATGGCAGGGCCGACAAACGTGAGGGCAAGGATGTTTCTCATAAGAAGGCGTTGAGTAAGGGCGGTAAGAATAAGGATGGCGTTTCGGTGCAAAGCCGCAAGCGTAACAGGTCGCACGGTGGTTCGTTAAGTAAGGGCCGCAACAGAAGAACTAAAAACAAAAGATAGCATCAGCTACACGGAGAACAGTATGCAAGTAATAAAGAACAAGGCTCTGCTAGTGTCACTAGCGGACCCCAAACAAGTCACGAGTATTATACCTAAGAGCGAAGCCGTGGGTACTGATGCAGTGGTTGTTAATTGGGGTATTGATGAAGCGCACAAACTGCGTACCTTGCGGATACCCGCACCATCCCCGATAGAAGGACGCTATGCTTGGACAGGGCAACACATCCCTTTCGATCACCAAAAGAAAACCGCAGCGTTCCTAACTATGAACCGCAAGGGGTTTTGTTTTAATGAGCAGGGTACAGGTAAGACCGCCAGTGCTATATGGGCCGCTGATTATCTTATGAAAGCTGGCAAGGTCAAACGCGCTCTAGTTATATGCCCCTTATCTATTATGGATAGCGCATGGCGTAACGACCTATTCACCTTTGCGATGCACCGTACCGTTGACGTGGCGCATGGGGTTAAGAAGAAACGCGCTGCCATAATAGAGCAGGGCGCAGAGTTCGTTATAATTAACTACGATGGTGTAGATATTGTATCCGAGCAGATTAGAAATGGTGGTTTTGACCTTATCATAATTGACGAGGCTACCCACTATAAGAACGCACAGGCGAAGCGGTGGAAGACGTTAAAGAAACTCCTGCGTGATGACACATGGTTGTGGATGATGACGGGTACACCCGCCGCACAATCGCCCTTAGACGCATATGGATTGGCTAAGTTGGTCAACCCGCAGGGCGTACCTAAATTCTTTGGCTCGTTTAAAGATATGGTGATGGACCGCAAGAGCCACTTTAAATTTGAACCTAAGCCAACTGCACCTAAGATCGTACATGCAGTGCTGCAACCTGCGATACGTTACTCCAAAGAAGAGTGTCTGGACTTGCCAGACATGGTGTACGTGGACAGGGTTGTACCGTTAAGTGGGCAACAGAAACACTACTACAATCTTTTGAAGAAGCGTATGATTATGGAAGTGGCGGGTGAAGAAGTAACCGCTATCAACGCTGCCGTAAACATGAGCAAGTTATTACAGATATCTGCAGGTGCGGTTTACACTGATGAAAGAGAAACCGTAGAGTTCGATATATCAGACAGATATAAAGTGCTACGTGAGGTCATAGACGAGAGCAGTCAGAAGGTTCTGATATTTGTCCCGTTCAAGCACACGATAGATATACTTACCGATAAGTTACGAGCCGACAAGATAACGTCTGAGGTAATCAGGGGTGATGTACCTGCACATAAGCGCACCGAGATATTTAAGCGGTTTCAAGAGGACACTGATCCACAGGTGTTAGTTATCCAACCACAAGCAGCCGCGCACGGTGTAACACTTACCGCCGCTAATACTGTAGTGTGGTGGGGGCCGACTTCATCATTGGAAACCTACGCGCAAGCCAACGCTAGGGTTCATAGAGCAGGGCAGAAACACAAGTGTACTGTTATATCGCTACAAGGCTCTTACGTTGAAAAGCGTATGTACCGTATGCTTGCAGGTCGCATAGACGCCCATGCAGAAATGGTAAATTTATATCATGAAATACTTGACGATCCTAATTAATACTATTAGATAACAAGTATAGATATAAACGGAGGACTTATGACAGTGGACGTGGAAAAACTGACGCGAGTATATACAAGGATACGCGATAAGCGCGCCGAGATATCCGCTAAGTTTAAAGAAGAAGACAGTGCTCTCGTTGAGCAACAGAACACTGTTAAGCAAGCGTTGTTGGATTACTGTGCCGAAAGTAATATTGACAGCGTTAGAACTGCAGCGGGTTTGTTTTATCGTAGCGTTAAACAGCGTTACTGGACGAGCGATTGGGAGAGCATGCACAAGTTCGTGTTAGAGCATGAGGTTCCCGAGTTGTTTGAAAAGCGTCTTAACCAAACTCACATGAAGCAGTTCTTGGAAGAGAACCCTGACCTTGTACCTATGGGTCTTAATGTGGATGCCGAGTACATCCTAACTGTGAGGAAGAAATGAAGAAGTATGTGAACATATCGGATGTGGCAGAACACTTTTCTGTATCTATATCCACCGTGCGGCATTGGGTTCGGGAAGGTTATATACCTGAGCATACATATGTCAAAATCGAAAACACCCAACGGTTTAAGTTGGACGAAGTAGATAAGGCTCTGTCCGCTTTGGGAGAGGATGACACTCCTAACGATGGTTGAGTTTAGGCGGCTTAGTTATCAGGACGGTATGTTTGTGCGTGTAGGGGACGGAGAACGGGAAGTGGTGGCAAGTGAAATAGATGTAGTGGTAGTCAATGCTGCCAACATATCTCGTTTGTACTACAAGAACGACTATGACCCTGCACATACCACGCTACCTACGTGTTGGTCTTCTACAACACAGGCACCTGACGAGTTAGTTCCTAGCGAAGACAAGCAAGCCACTAGGTGTATGGACTGCACTCAGAACATAAAAGGTTCGGGTTCGGGGTATAGCAGGGCTTGTAGATTTGTGCAGAGGGTAGCAGTAGTGCTTGATAGAGAGTTCGATACGGTGTATCAACTACAGTTACCCGCCACGGCTATCTTCGGTAAGGGTAAGAATAATAATAAGCCGCTACAGGAATACGCTAAGTTTCTGGGTGGTAGGGGAACAAAGACTTCATCTGTGGTGACTACCGTATACCCAGATAATTCCTACGTATATCCCCGCCTATGCTTCAAGCCTTTACGGTCCTTGGTGCCTAGTGAACTACGCAGTGTTGCAGAGTTAAAGAACGACCCCGCGACATTGCAAGCTATAGCCCGTTTCGCGGCTGTAAATACTTCCCCGTTCTCAACAGAAGACGGGTTCGACTATAAAAACTCTAAAGGAGAACTACCAAATGGCAAAAGTTGAAAGCCACATTATCCGCAAAGTTGTTGCGAGATACCCCCGTTTAAATGGGACGTATCGGTTTGACCAATCCGCAGGTGAGCGTGGTAAGTCTGTACCCTGTGATCCTACTGCAGATGGCGCAAAGTACGAGTTGCAGTTTGTGATGGATGCTGCACAGGCAAAAGACCTGTATACTGTTATGGCTACGGCCTACAATGCACGGGCAGCATCTGAAAAGAGTTGGCCCCAAAAGTTGGGTAGGGCATCCGAAGTCTTTAAGGAGGACGAGGACGGCAACTACATCGCCAAAGCCGTACTTAAAGGGACTTACGGTGCTGATGTAACCAAGCCGCCTGTGCAGGTTGACTCTAAGAACAAACCGTTACCCAAAGACTTTGAGTTGACTACGGGCAGTACGGTCAACGTACAGGTTTCCTGCGTCCCGTATAGTATGCGGGATCACGGTGTGTCTTTGCGTTTACGTGCTGTGCAGGTACTAAAATTGGCAGAGCGTGAAGATTATTCCCCGTTTGGTTCAGAAGAAGGGTTCAGTATTGAAGAAGCCCCTACCATGATTTCGGGGTTTGAGGTTGATGAAACACCCGCTGCCCCTGCAGTTGTTGATGATGGTTTTCAAGACGAGACACCCAAGGTACGGGCCAATAAGAAGCCCCCTGTTGTCGAAGAAGCCAAGCTGGACAGTCTTGTAAGTGAGTGGGGTGAGTTAGACTGATACCCTACACGGTGCGGTATCGTATAGGGTGCCGCACCGTTAATACTCGGAGGACTAGCAGTGGAACGACTAGAATTTCTAAAAAGTGTTTTAAGCAGTGAAGGGCATTATTGTTTATTTGCAACCAACGGTGAACGTAGAACGCAGAACTTCTATGACACTATTGATGAATTGCATGCGGCAGTAGACACCTTTGATGCTAAAGACCACGATGTTTATTTTGCGTTAAGCACATTCGTAAACAACACTAATCGTAGGGCCGATAACGCACTACATCTACAATCCTTTTTCGTAGACTTGGATTGTGGCCCTAGCAAAGAATACCCGTCTCAGCAGGATGCGCTATCGGCGTTACAGGCGTTTTGCACTAAGACTAGCATGCCCGAACCTACTAAGGTCAACTCGGGGCGCGGAATCCACGCTTACTGGGTTTTGTCTGCACCAGTACCTGTGGATGATTGGGTTCCTGTGGCAGAACGGTTTAAAGAGTTTTGTGAGGAGAATGGTCTCAAGGCCGATCCTGCAGTTACGGCTGACGCAGCGCGTATTCTACGCATGCCTGACACACGTAACTTTAAGGACACACCGCCATCCCCAGTGGCTTTGATAAGTGCGGAACCAAGTATCGAGCTGGCTGACTTCATAAGTTTACTGGGAGGCGTTACCCCTGTAAACACAGCCCCTGTTGGCGGTAATGTTGTGTCGGGATTTATAGCGGTCAATGCTGAGAATAGCTTTGGTCGTATTGTAAAGAAGATACAAATAGGTAAGGGATGCGCTCAACTCGCGCATATACTGACAGATCAGGCCAATGTGACCGAACCGTTATGGAGAGCGGGACTGTCTATTGCTAAATTCTGCGAAGACGGAGACAGGGCTGCACAGGTAATGTCTAGGGGCCACCCTGACTATAACTCTGGTGAAACCCATCAGAAAATGTCTTTGGTTAAGGGGCCGTACACTTGTCGTACATTTAACGGTCTTAGACCTGATGTGTGTATGGAGTGTGCTTTATGGGGTAAGATAAAATCTCCTATAGTTTTAGGCAAACAATTTAAAGAAGCTGACGAGGCTGACAACGAAGTTGTTGCACCTAGCGCAAAGCGTCCCGCCAGTGCACCTAAAACCTACAATATACCGACATACCCGAAGCCTTACTTTCGCGGCGCTAAAGGCGGCGTGTATAAACGCACCAGTAACAGTGACGGTGAGATAGAAGAAGAGTGCATCTACCACAACGATATCTATATCATGCGCCGTATATGGGACACAGAGATAGGCCAAGCACTTGTGTTTAGGCTGCATATGCCCCGAGACGGTGTGCGTGAATGGACGATGCCAATGTCTAGCATCACATCGCGGGATGAATTTAGGAAAGCTATGTCTACGCAGGGTGTGGCTGCGTTTGGCGCAAAATTAGACAAGATACAGGTGTATATAATGGCATGGATTGAGGAACTACAATTTACTCAAGCAGAGGATGAAGCCCATAAACAGTTTGGGTGGGTTGATGATAGCATGACCGCGTTCATCTTAGGGGATCGTGTTATCTACGGTAATGATGAAGACTACAACCCACCATCTACACAGACTGCAAGTATGATAGATTACTTTACCCCCAAGGGTACTGAGCAAGGCTACCTTGATGCAATAGACTTCTACAATCGGGATGGGTTTGAGTTACACCAATTCACAATCGCTGCGTCCTACGCTTCGATACTTATGCCACTAACAGGGATCGGCTCTGCTGGGTTACATATGTACGGAGACACAGGTGTTGGTAAAACTACTATGTTGATGGCAGGGTTATCGGCATGGGGCAACCCCGAAGAACTTTTGCTTGAAGAGCAAGACACATATAATTCTAAGATGCACCGTGGGGAAATATATCACAACCTACCACTTATGATGGACGAACTTACTAATACCAAAGGGGGTAAGCTGTCTGATCTAGCGTACCAATTAACAGGTGGTAAGCAGCGTAATCGCATGTCTCAAGGCGGTAACACCGAGCGACACAGGGGCAAACCGTGGAGCCTACTGGCTATCAGTACAGGTAACACTAGCTTTATAGAAATGATTAGTAGGGTTAAAGGTTTTCCCAAAGCGGAGGCTCAACGCATACTAGAGTTTAGGACTGAAGCGAAGTTCTTTGGTTCTGCTAGTAAAGCGGAGACTGATAAACTGTGGCCCGCTTTAAAAGGCAACTACGGTCATGCAGGAGTACGGTTTGTGCAGTGGGTCATAAACAATCGTGTGGAGTGTGAACGTACTATAAAGCATGTGCAATCGCGTGTAGATGAAAAGGCTGAACTTGGTCCTGAGAACCGATTTTGGTCTGCCGCTGTTACGGCTATTATATCTGCGCTTATGATAGGCAGGAAAGCAGGGGTACTACCTTTTGAGGTAAAGCCTGTATTTACGTTTGCGGTGAATAGGTTGCGGGAGCGTAGAGCCTACGTTGCCGATATGGGTTCTTCTGTAACTGAGACGTTGAACAACTATATATCCGAACATTGGAGCAACATACTCTGGATCAAAAGTACAGATGATGCTCGTGGTGGTATAGATAGCAATCCACTAGATATGTTGGCACTGCCCGAAGTTACACCCCGAGGCAAGTTCGTCGCTAGGTACGAGACTGATATTAAGAAAGTCTATCTATTACCGAAGCCGCTGAAGACTTGGTGTATAGATCAACAGATAAACTATGAACAGTTAATTAGAGATTTAACCGAGAAGATGAAAGCCACCAAAACACGTATACGCCTAAGTAAAGGCACACATATGAACCTACCCTCTGCAAGAGTTATATGTGTAGATTTTTCTATTGATGGAGTTCCTGATGGACCAGAAGGTGATGAAAATTGAAGACCTTAATCCTGACGGGATTAGAGTAATTGTAAACTGGGACAAACTTACGGTTAGCGGGTCTGTGTTTATACCCTGTGTGGACACTGAGAAGACTAAAGATCAGGTGTCCACCGTTGCATCGCTGCGACAATGGGAGGTTAAACACGAAGTTCGTGTAGAAAACAAAATATTGGGGTTACGTATATGGCGTACCGCATGATATAGGGCAGTTAGGCAATATCCATTTCCACTGCGTGTTGCCTGTTCTCCCTTGAACTGCCCCTGCTTAATTGCAGGGGCTTTTTTAGTCTATAGGACCAAGGGGAGACAAACCATCGTCATATTCAGACGCACTCCTACGCATGCTAGGCGTATAGATCATGCCGCCTACCATCTCTTTAGTATTACGCTCAAAGTTCTTATATGAATTTTTAAACGATTCACTCGTTATTTGCAGCTTTTCGGCACCTTGGGGTAGTCTACGGTTGTGTTCCCGAGACTCCTCATAGGCACGGCGCAGACCCTCAATGTCACCTTCTCTCCGCGCCATGTTAGCCTTACGTAAAATTCTCTTTTTACGGTCCTGCATGGCAGCAAACTTTGTCCGCTCATTGCGGTTCATATTAAGTTGGTCAATATGTTCGCGGCCTGAGAACCCTATAAGTTGCCCTACAATCGTGAACGGGCTTACAGATGTTATGTCATCCCCCCGCATGGTGAGGTTACCTTCGTCTGTATAACGCCCCGCTTTAAGTACGTTACGTACCGCTGCTGGTGCTATAGCTTCTATTCCGCGCTGGTACTCACCCTCCGACATTAAATTTACCGCCCTGCTCATTTGACTTGTTATACCTATTACTGGACCGCCTAGTTGTTCCGCTATCGTCCAAAGTACATTTTGTTCTTTTTCAATAAGTGGTGGACGGTACAGCAGATTGTTAAGCGCAATACGCTCACCAATCGCAAGGCCCGACATGCCTACAAGTCCGCCGTAAAGGGGATCACCCATCCACTTTTTAGCCATAGTATCCCAGTTATCTTCATCTTCATCTTTAATTATCGAGTCGTACAGAATACCAAGCTCTCCAAACATCGGCATCCCTTGCTGACCTGCGATTAACCCTACGGTGATTAAGAAACTAGCTAACTGCTGACGCGCAACTCTACGGTTAAGCACTGCCTCTTGGTACGCTTCTTCTGTGTCGTACTCGTTTCTTGGTTTAAGCCTAGTCGCATCTTCGGTCATGCGGATCATCATGTAGTATTTACTTATAGCGAACCGTTTAAACAAGAATAGTACGTTACCTATCGGACCCTGTGCGTATACGGGGCGTCCTGCCGATGCAGTACCTCCGAGGGTAAACTCTACAAAATCTACTGCCGCTTCTGCAGCTTTTTGTTTGTCGGCATTGGTTACTTCTTTCTTACCGCCGTTGCTGATCTTATCTATTTCTAAATCATAAGCAGCGATCAGTGATACTTCACGTCCGTAACGTTCCGAGTGGTGGAACATGGCCCCGCCCCATTTTTGCGAGGTCTCTAGCAACATTCTGGCGTTACGAGTAGCAACATCACTACCTGTATCCCCCGTAATCATATCTATCTCTAAAGTTTCCTGTGTAAGAGACTGCCCAAGCTGTGCTTGCTGAGTGGCGTATGGGGCTAACACGTCATATTTCTGCATCCCCTCTGGTACAGACGCAGTATCAGTAAAGTCTACATTACCTAGTGACCTACCAAAGGCTCCTAGATCATACCTTTCTCTGACCTTGTTACCTTCTTCATCAGTAACCGTTATCATTTTGTAAGTAGGAGAGCCGTATAAAACTTTGGTTGCGTCTGCAAACGCACGGGCAGTGCTAGATGCGCCATACTTACCCTGCAACAGTGGCATAACTGACATACCCACATCAAAGAAGGTAAGTCCTGCAGATGATATATTATAGGCCATAGTCCAGCCAAAACCAAAGTTAGTCGCTATTTGCGAGAGACGATTAACATTAGGACGTTGCGCAAATTCAGCTATCTTTTTTAAGCGATCACCTATTTCAGTAGTCTCTGGGTCTTGAGTAAGTTTTTCTATGTCACTCATTACCCCTTGTATTTCAGCACTACCCTGTAGCTGCACGACTTGGCGGTTGAGGTCACGGCCTTTAGTCTCCATCATATCTATAAGATCGAAGTTAGCGAGGGAGTAGCCTGTAGGTGTAGTGTCACCCAAGAAACCACGGACGCCCTTACGTGTTCGGAACCCTTGCATAAACGAGCGTTCAGGCAAAGCATCTAGTGATAAGTCAAGAATATCGCTGATGACTTTATTACCTTTGCCACCTTCCATATTCTGCACACCTGCAGCCTGTAGGACGTTCAACACGTTAAACACAAATCCTGATGAAGGGGCTTTCCCGTAATTACTGTTTGGCGTGAGTTTTGTAGCTTCGGGTTCCATACTCGCGGGAGACAGCATGGGGTTTGGTCTGCTTTGCCCTGTCTTCTCATCAAAGATTGTGTTGAGGTTTGCGGCGATAACATCGGGCCTTCTAAGCATCTCGGCGTTGTAGTCTTTTACCTTTTGCTTCGCCTCTATCATCTCGTTTTTGGACGCAAAGTATTCTACGTAGCGGTCTACCTGTGGGCCACCACTCGCACTTCCTTCAGGGTCGATAGCTGTGTAGGACAAACGGTAACTACCTTTACGCATAAGCGGGAAATACGGTGTGATTATACCGCTGTCCTTGAGTAGCAGTTCAGACAACTTATCAAACGCAGTCTGACGTACCGCTGCATCGTCACTTATACTTTCTATACGCTTCTTTAGCGCGGGTGCTATCTCGTCATATGTTTCTTGAAAGAAGTTACGCATGGTGCGGTATACACGCTGTCCATCTTCTCCTAAGTTATCATAGTCTTTTACAAGCGCATCGTAGACCGCTAGTTTATCCTTACTTAGCGGGGCAATTTTAGTTATCTTAGCCTCGGGGTTTGCAGCTAGAATTTTAGCGATCTTAGCATCACGTCTTGCTATGGTAGAATGGTTTGTACGTGTCTTTTTTAACGACACAGGATCAGTGACCACAACACCGTAAGAGGTATAGATGTTACGTTTAACAGATGGGTCCACTTGGTTTAGCGTAGACGTGGGTACTAGCTCCTGCAGTAGCTTGTACTTCTCCATACCCGCAGACTTTTTAAAGTCTTTGATCTGATTAACGATGTAGTCTAGCTTGACTGTCTTATCGCGTAACTTGGAACTTACCTTGTTAACCATCCTGTTGAGGCGAACACCTGCATCACTTCCATAGTCACGCTTTAACGTATCCGCGAGTATGTTTAGTGGGGATATACCGTACAGAAAACCCTTACCCGATGAGAGCGCACCCGAGTTTTTAACCTTAGTAAACTTAGCTTGTATCTCTTCTTTAGTGGAAGGCTTGACCGCACCCATAGCGTTTGTGAGTAACTTTCCTGCCGTGTTGGGGTTAGACGCGGCTAAGTACATCGCAGGGGCGGCACGGTTACTAAGCTGTGGGGCCAGTATCTTATCCAGTAATAGGTCGGCTTGACCAAAAACCGAATCCTGTGGCCTACCCATAAATCTGTTATACATACGGCGTATAGCAGTCTTGAAATTTACCCACGCATTCGTCATGCTTGTGTTGGCAATCTTCAAGTCTGACATGGGTATACCTGCCAGCAACGTTTGGAAATCAGGGTTGCTAAACGCCTCTGCTACAAACTCATCTAAGCTGCTTGTAGCGTAAGACGGTGGTAACTGCTTCTTAACGGCTTCGTATATGGTTCTTAACTGCCTAGCCTCTGGCAACTTCATGTTTGCAATATTAGCAGCAGACGCAGCGTGAAAGACCTCATGCAGTACGGTATGTGAGTTCATACCTGTGTCGCGGTCTATAGATATAGTGTTTGTGCTTGGATCAAACCTACCCGAAGCAGCACGTCCGCGTGGGTCTGTTAATGTACCCGAGACCAGTTTTAGATCAGTGTTGCCGACATACCGTATCAACCTAGCAGCGGCTTTGCTCACAGTCTTAGAAGGACTTGTCAGTGCCATACTCATCAACGCGCCCTGCAGGTCATTGTTAGCAAGTTGATTCTGTATGCTAGGGCGCAGCGGGTCTGCTAGTACACTAACCGCGTCTGCTACAAGGCTAAAAGTATTGTCTGCATCCTCAAAAAACACATCTCTTGCTAGTTCAGAAACTTCAGCTACGTAATCATCGTCCAACAATGGTTCAACATCTGCATCAAGCGCGTCCGTTGGATCGCCAACGTCCTTAACGTACTGCGCTCGTTCAGCGGCTTGTTCTGCTACTTCAGCTTCTATACGGTCTCGTACCGCCTTCTTATCCTTTGCCCGAAATTGTTTAGTTTTTTTAGTTTTTGTAATCTTACCAGCTATAAAAAGGCGTTCTAATTCTGCAGTCATAGCATCATCTATTTGCCGCTCAGACACTACACCGTCTTCTTTAACTACTAATTCAAGCTCTGCTAGAGCGGCGTCAGCAGGGTTAATGTCTTGGACCCCACCTTGGCTGGTATCGACACTGCTCCTAAGTAAGGGTGAAATAGCTTTAAGTTTTGCAAACAACTTTCTTTCAAGTACGTCATTAGCCCTATTAGCGTCTCGTTCTTCAGTGCCTCTAAGATTAAACACACTGCGTAGGCTTTTAGCTTCTTTTGGGTTTAGCTTTATCTCTGCATTTACTGCATCTACTGCGTTTAACTCTTGCTCTAGCTTGTCTAGGTCTGCCTGTTTAGGGTTAACGTAATCAGGCAACCCAGTTCTAATACGCTCCGCTTTTGTTTGTGCCTCACCTGCAGCGACCATCGCTCTACCAGCACTCAGGAACTGCCCCATCTGCATACTACGTGCACGTTTGCTCATAGCCTCCGCAACACTGCCTGTGTCTGCATCGTCGTAGGTAGAGGTTATAACTACTTGACCCTCATCGTTAATGGTCACGTCATAGGAGACTAACTTCTCCCCAGTTATCATGCTGGCTTTAAGCAGCTTGCCGTTCTTGTAGTCCTCTAAAAGTTTCATCCTAGTGTCTACGGACATATTTCTACGCATCCACTGGTACGCACGTTTTGCATTTTGCGTAGTCAGGTCTTTATAGAACAAACGATCTTCTTCAGCATTAAACGCTGCAGTAGTTAGGTCTACTCTTTCTGTTTCTGCAGCCTCGTCAAGTTTACCTTGGTCAAGGGCAGGTTCTTTCTTGGAAGACATAACATCGGTCATTTTCACGACGTTATTCGCTTCGTTTCTAGTACCCATTATCTCGCTAATGGCTTCAGCAGGTCTACGGAACCGTATGAAGTAGTACCTAGCCCCCTGTACTCTAAACCGTTCTTCTGTGTCTGATATTGCCTTAACCTGCTCATTCGTCATGTTAAGCAGTTCAATAATGTTAAGTTTATCCTCAAAAGAAGTTATGTCGGGGAACAGATCAGGGTTGCCCAAGGTGCCTTGACGTTTCTCTATAGCCTGTGCTGCCCGCCCCACGGCCCTGTTCCGACCTTCAAACATATCAGACAGTGTTTTAGTCGCAGCCGCATCTAACTCTGCTAGTAGTTCGGGATCGGATATATCTCCTGTTACCGCTCTACGGGCAATCTCAGGGTCTAACCCCCCACCTGCAATTAGGGCGATACGTTCAGAGGACATACGCACGGGTGTTGTTGCATATGTAATCGGGGCTGGGTCAACCGTTGCGCCCACATCAGGAAACGCTTGGTCTACTGCATCACCTACAAACGCTCCGCTCTCGTCCCTAGTAACAGGGGGCGCAGGTTGTTCTTCTGATGGTGCTACTGTTACTTTAGCGGGTACTAAAGGTTCTTTAGGGTCATCTCCTACATCAGGCTCAGAGGTAACGCTCTCTGGATAGACACCGTAATCGCCACCCTCGTAAGGATTAGCCTTCTGTGTGTTCAACGCGGTGTTTAGCGCAGATGATTGGTCCTGCAACGCCTTTAAAAGTTCGGAGTTAGCATTAGCGCCTTTAGCTGCCTCGGCCTCAAACTGTTCTTTATTGCGTCTTAGTTTGTCTGCAAATTCTGCTGCTTCTCTATCTGCAAGGGTCTGACTTTTAAGCGATACCCCCTCAGCGGCACGGCGTCCTTTATTAGCATCTATTTTTGCTTGAACACTTTTTAATTTGGCTTCAAGTTCTGCTGCTTCTCTATCTGCAAGGGTTTGACTTTTAAGTGACACACCTTCAGCAGCACGACGTTTCTTGTTGGCATCTATTTTTGCTTGAATATCTTCGATAGATAAATTTTCGGTCCCATCTTGCAGCGGTGTGCCCTGATCTGTAACTACAGGCTCTACGGGTGTAGGCTCTGCAGGTTTAGGCGTAACAGTTTCTACAGGTGCAGGCTTTGCTCCTTTAATTTTTCTTTTAATAACACTTTTTTTGCCTTTTTTAACTAGGTCAGCTTCTGCTTCTGCGTTGGCATTATCTATAGAGGCATCTGTAGTACCTTGTAAAAACTCTGCGTCTTTGGCTAGATCAGCTTCGTCAGTTTGTTTTTTAACTTTAGCCTCGGATGGTAAACCTTGATTTTTAAGACGTATAATTTCTGACAATACTTCAGGACTATATAATTGATCTAGTTCTTCTTTTATAAAATCATTAGTTTTAGCATACAAACTAGGATCATCTACAAAGGCTTTTTTAGCCGCAGCAGTATCTACTTCTGTTATAATAGGTTTTGTAAGAACCTGTGCAGCTTTTTCGCCAAGGTCCATTTCGTATTGGCCTTGAGCATTAATTATTGGGCTACTACCACCTGCTACTTTATCTGCGACTTTGTTTACGACTTTTGAGCTTACAGATGCTAGGCCACCAGCATCATTAACGTCACCATCTTCGTCTGCGTCCACCTCACCGCCTACATCCGTTTTTGCAGAGCTTACTATTTCAGTGTCTGTAGCATTATCTAAAGACGGGCCTTTAAATACGCTAGTTGTACCGCCGATACCACTACCAAGAATACCTGCAGCAATACCTACTTCTCGGTACTCTGCTATAGCTTCTGGATTATCTAATGGTTTACCCGCTTGCCAGCGTTCTAACACTTGTTGAGATATTTCAGTCGGTACTTCTGATAGCGTACCTTGACCTGCGCCTTGAGCTACCCTAGTAAATATTTTCTTTGCGGGGTTAAACAGAGGGCCGATTAACAGTTTGTCTGCAATACTGTTTAAAGTAGACTGTAGTGCTGCTGCCTGTAATGCTTTAGTGTTGTCAATTCCACTAAGATTACCCGCAGCAATTTCACTTTCTTGTGATTGTATGTTTGACCCATAAAACAACGGGAATAAAACCGCAGCACTAGCGGTAAGTGCTGCTGTTACAGGTGCGGCTGGTACTGCTAAAGTAGCTAGCCCTGCGGCTCCTACACCTGCAAGTGTTTGCGGACCAGATTGCCCTGCAATTTCTCCTATATAGGAAAGCGTATCTCCAACACCGCCTTTTCGGGCCTCATCAAACGTCCTAAACGGTGTAGCTGTACCGACACGAGAGAGTTGTGTCCTACGTGCCGAATCTTCTAGTCCTGTCCCAATCCCTGCAATAAAATCAGACTCTGAACCTTCACCAGCCCGTCTAACGGCAGTGCCAATACTACTTTTAAGTTGTGTTAATCCAGACTCAAACCCACGTCCAAATCCAGTGCCATCGTCTACTGTTTGATCTCCATAGATACCCTCAAACTCAGTTTCAAACTGACGCTCCAAGGCTTGTATTTGACCAGAGGCATTAGCAATTTCTTCTGGTGTTGGTGATGCGCCCGCAAATTCTACCTGATAGACTTTGCCACTATAGTCACCTTTAACCTGCATCATGCCCATAGGTTACTGCCCTGTTTTAATTATTGTGTTTGCTGCCGCGAAAGGTAGCGTTGGTCCGCGCAGCCCTTCAGACGCGTAATGACCTGTTACTGTTTTATGTGCATCTAAAACAGCCTTTCTCCTACGCATTACTTCATCATTACTCACATTACCCGCATTGGGTCCGGTGTCAGGGTCTACATCTAAATATGCAGCTAGTGCATCATCGTACCGATCTTCGTAGTATTTGCCTAGCGCCGAAAAGTTCATAGGGGGTTTATTTGCTTTAGCACTTGCTGCAGCATTAGCGATATCTATACGAGCTTGTAAAGTTCGTTCAGCCATGTCCATATCAGCCAGCTTACCAAGAATGTTAAGTTCTTCGGCATCCTGCCCTGCTTGTTGTTTTCTATATGATCCAAAGGCACCTAGACCTGACTCACCTATAGCACTAAGCAGGTTAGGATTACTGCTAGCCATAAGCCGCATACCCATCTCAGCTAGACCCAGCCACTTATCTTGATCTGCCGACTTTTCACGCTCTGCTAAAATATCCAACAGCTTCTGCTCGTAGGACGATGGAGAGTCACTAGCACGACTAGTCATAGGATTAACAGCCGCTAAACCCTTGTCTTTACCTTTGTCTTTTTGTGCAAGATCACCGATTATACCTTTTGTCTCGGGCGTTAAAGGCACGTCAGGTATTTCTGTGTAAGGTGTGTAGCTACCATCTTCGTTTACTTCGCCGTAGACTGATCTTGTTTCTGCTGCACTTTTTTCTAATTCAGCAATACGTGTTTTTTCGGCTCTACGTGCATCACTTTCAGCGCGGCGTCTTAGAACTGATTCAAGATGTGTATCATATAAACCTTTTGGGCTATACTTTGACGTTCCTTGCTTTGGGTTTTGTGCAAGAGGGTTATTATACGGCAGTAACGTCATAGGGTCTATGTCAATAGCCGCCTTATCGTCTAAAGATGCCTCTGAGTTTGCATCCGTCTGAGCTGCTGCTTCTTTGTTAGGCACTTCACGTTGTACGTTATTTATAGCAGTAGCTATACCTTCATCGTATGTATCAGCACCCTCAACATTAGTAGCCATATCGGCTGCGATTGTAGCTTGTGGTGGCGCAGGAGTAGGAGAAACAACTGGGAAGTTGCTTGGTAGTGATGACACACCTTGTGCTTCAGGATAATAACGTCTGTTAGCCGCATCTAGTGCAGCAACACCTGACACGTACTCGTTTATGTTACCTACACCTTGTCTATATGGAGACCCAGAAAAACGTGCTTTGTCTTTAACAGCCTGTTCTGCATCATATACACCCTGTATCTGTCCAGTCATTTTAGACATATCTTCATCTGCAGGACCGTATTCACGGTTTAGGGCTGCTATTCCTGCAGGAGTGTACTGCGTGGGTGAGCCTTCAGCAAATACTGCACTGCTTTCAGGCATGGCGTTAATTTTTGCTCTTAACTCAGGGTTAGCGGTTTTTGTATCTAATGCCGTTTGGTACGCCGCTAATTCTGCGGCAGCAGCGTCTCCACTATTAGAAATATCAAATACAGTTTCTATCATACTAGATGCTCTTGGCATCCAATTATCGTCTTTATAAAATAATCCGTCTGCAAACTCTCGCATAGCCGTTGCGTTTTTTGCAAGTGCTTCTGCTGCTGGTGCATCACCAATTACAGTTCCTGCAAGCCACGATTGTATATCTTGTGCAAGTGCAGAGGCGCGCAAAGTACCATTACCTAATGCGCCCATACCCATATCTATTACATCAATTACTTTCATTCCCAAAGAGTCGGCAATATCTGCTGCACCTGCACCTGTTCGTGCAAGTTCAAGAACATCTAACTTTCGCTGCATGTCTTCGGATATAGGTAACGAGGCTTCGTACTCTTCAAGGCCAGTAAGAGCAGGTGTAGTTTTTGATATTATAGAGCCATCCGCAGCTTTTAAATCAGTTTGAGTTATAATTTTACCGTCGTTTATTTGTTTAATTACATCCTCTAAAAGTGGTA
>UEXM01001123.1_pt1 | contig 24158 bp, 26 predicted proteins | sample 1796661 | NCBI WGS metagenome assembly UEXM01 (sample SAMEA4772469, study PRJEB27181) | metagenome | reverse complement strand
GCAGACAGACGTTCCCAGATGGGACCAACATGTTGGCCATGATGCACAACGATAACTACATCAAGAAGTTCAAGACCAACGAGATAATGGTCACTTTTGGCAATACAGACGACGGTAGGATCTTGTTAAACAAATTGAACGAGATGATTGCTAAGGAAAAAGGCACTTCTGTTAAAGAAATGGCCGCTGATCCTGATGCACCAGCACCAGCAAAGATGACTACTAAGAAAGCGGATGCCAAAAAGACAACCGCCAAAGAATAAGACTTGGGTACAACTGACGCAAGATTTCGTCAAGGAATGGCCGGAGGTTCTAGAGGGACTACAGTTCCAGAACATGCCGGTCAAGTACCTGCTCTACATAGATATCATACTAAAGAACAATATCACAATACACTACGACATAGCCAAAGAGTTAAAGACCAAGAAGCAAGAGACTATCGCTAGATTCCTGAGGAAAACGATCGAACAGAATTATATCAAGATAAAAAGTGTTGATATGAAATTTGACATACCTGCCTTGAAGAAGGACATGCAATCTCGGACTTCTTTGATAATGGCCAAGACTTTTAAGAAATAGAATTGAACTTTCCTTTAAGCCAATCCAATTCATAGGACAACTGTAACGCTTCCTTATCACCGTTCACTTGCTTATAGTATTCAACGGCGTCGAGGGCACCTCTCTGCACTAGGTCTGCATATTGTCCCTGTCCTAGCTCACACCATTTTTTGAGCCTGAACTGTGATTCGACTGTTGGTTTCATCTCACACAATTTAAGCACTTCCCTGAATGCCACACGCCAACTAATCTCTGGCGTAAGATTGAAGTGACTTGTTCCACATACTTGTGGTATTACTGTGTGCGGTTGTGAGAGTGTGAAATCTAGACTAGGGTGTATCGTTGATAGGCATAGATGCTTGTTGTATAATATGACTGCCCTGTGTCCGTACTCCAATCCATTCACGGGATTTCGGGCATGGAAAATGTAATGGCAACTGTGTTTGAACCTATCGGGTTGAAAACTGAAGTCAAAAGCGTCATCTAATTCTATTGTTGGGAACACTGCGAAGAAATAATCTGTTTCGCTCATGGCGGCCGCGGCGTGGTACGCCTGTGTCCTACCTTTGACTCCTTGTATCCTTTTAGCCCTCGGATATTTGTCTTTCAATGCTTTCCAGTGTTTTTCAGCACTAGGTTCATCATACGATAGAAACACGATGTCCATGGGTTTCACTTCGTAATTGAGCTCAAAATTCACACTGCGTTTTATATCATAAAATTGTTTGATGTTTTGTCCAACAGGGACCAACATGATATCCTTTGTTTCGCCCCATGAGTATATTTTCACATCCTCCCACACACTGGGGAAGAAGTCTGGAAATTTATAATCTGCGAGATCGTAACACAGAGTCTTATTGGCCATCCATTGATATATGTGTCCAGGGTTATTTTTGAAGTAGTCATAATATGGATCTCGTAATTTGAAACTAGTTCTAGGGATAGGCTGTTGGTACAGGTCAGGATTTGGATGGTAGTTAATATCTTTGAAGTCACGCAGAAACTCTATGTCATTCATTTGTTCTTTAAACTTCTCTGTTGGAATAAGCATCACATTACCTTCTTTATTGAGTCCGCCCATAGGATGTGTGGTGTACCAGGCGTGCAGTTGATCTTTTTCATGTTGCTCTGGTATGTAATCTATGTCCACTGTGTTCATGTCTACGAAATTAGCAAAAAACCAAAAATACTCGGTCTTTATGTCTCCTACCACTGTTTTAAGTAGATCAAAGTAACTGCCCAAAAACGGAACAACACGGGTGTTTGGCAGTGTGGACTCGATATGACGAACATTTTTGAATCTCACCTGCACACTATCGAACATACAAAAACTCCTTGATCTCTGCACAAACGAAGTCAACTTCTTTCATTTTCAAATGAGGATAAATTGGTAAACTTAAAGCCATGGCACACAACCTTTCTGCCTCTGGGTACTGGCCTGTATGTCCTGCGTCCAGTGTTCTACTATAATGTATTTTTGTCTCTATTCCTTTCGTTTCAAGATACGCTTTGAGCTCATCCCTTCTTTCAACAAGAATCACTAGTTTGTGATTACTTGATTTTGTGTCTGGTCCTGCACAAATCATTTGTACTTCAGGCAGGTTGTTTTTGTATCTTCTGCATACCTTATCTCTCATGCTTTGCAACCTGTCAAACTTTTTCAACAGGAACAATAGTTGATTCGCATGATCTTCAGATATAAGGCTGTTGTATCCGTAGGTGTGTTTGCCACTCATGCCATGCCTACGTAATGAAATCACATTATCATGCACTTCTTTGCTGTCTGTGAGGACCATACCGCCGCCACCAAAACTTGGCATGTTCTTCATGGGATCAAAACTAAACACACTGACATCACCAAGTGCACCTGATACCAACTTTCCATGACTTGCACCTTGAGACTGTGCGGCATCTTCTATTAAAGGTATATGATGACTATGGCAATACTTCCTTAGTCTATTATAATCAGCAGGATTTCCAAACATGTTGACATAAACAACGCCATCCGGCAAGCCTTGTCCTTGCCAATCACCTATGTTACCATTTGCATCAGTATCTACATAATGTATGTCTGCACCCAAACGCTTTATGGCTCCAGCAGTTGCTATGTAACTGAATGCAGGACACACCACCATACTGTTTTTTGTTATGCCAACTGACTTCATTGCAAAATACAAGCCGTCGGTGGCACTGCCTACCCCAACTGCATATTTCCTATTGTATTTTTTGGCTACTGCTTGTTCTAACTCTTTTAGATATTTGCCTTGTAGTAGATTTCCAGACTCCCACACTGCTTTGGCTCTCCTTGTAAGTCGCCAACTGTAATCGTCGTATAATCTATCAACGCCATTAAATTTTATTTTGTAACCAGTCATAGTAACTTTCAAGTCCTTGCCGTAATGTAAACTTAGGTTCATATTCGAGTAAATCTTTTGCTCGTGCTATGTCTAAAGTACCCCTCATAGGATACAGGCTTTGCATGCCTATGTCTTTGATTTCTGACGAACTACCTGTTATCTCTACAATAGTTTCTGCAAGTGTTCTTAAACTTGTGGCATTGCCTGCCGTTATGTTGAAACTGGTGTTAGCGACATCACTTGTCGCGGCTTTGACTATACCATACGCGGCATCCTGTCTGTATGTGAAGTCTACTTTATTTTCACCGTTGTGTAGATGTATTGTTTCATTCTTTATTGCTTTATCAAAAAATTTAGAGACCACCCTGTCAGGCAGATCACCGGGACCATACACACCGCTCGGTCTAACTATTACATAATTCAATCCATCGCGTTTTGCAAATAATTTTGTAAGCCTTTCTCCAGTAAGTTTTGCCTCGCCGTAAATGTTTGTTGGTTTAGTGCTTGATTCTTCTCTAGTGCCGTCCTTGAAATTACCATACACCATGCTACTGCTGATGTATACAAATTTTTTTGTCTTAAATTTTGATGCATGCCATAACAAGTTAGTGGTTGTTCCGACCACTTTGGGCACACCTTCAATAGGATCTTGGTCAACTATTTTTGCTCTAGGGTACGTCGCAAGATGAATCACTGTGTCAGGTCTATGATTGAATGCTTTCAGACAAACCAATTGATCCAGGAGGTCTCCTTCGATTGTGATTACTTTTTCCTTTATCCAATTCCTCGTCCGCCATGAAATTAGTTTTTCTAATTCATCTTTGGATATTATATTGTAAGTGTCTTTGTTATCTACACAAATTACATCATGTCCGTCATTGGAAAGTTTCTCAATTATCTTGGATCCAATGAATCCAAGTCCGCCTGTTATCAGATATTTCATCCTAGTACTTTTACTCCGTATTTGTTGGTAAACGCTTTACCATCCGTCCTGTCGTTCACAATTGGTTGTCCTTTTATGTTAAGACTAGTGTTGAGAAGAATGGGGCAACCAGTCTGTTTTTTCCATTCCGTTAACAATGCATGAAACCCTGGATTATCCGTCTTACGCACCGTTTGGACCCTAGATGTGTGATCATGATGTATTATGGCAGGGAAGTCTTTACCATGCGTACACGCCGCTGTAAATTGCATATAAGGGGTGTTTTGAACTGCTTTAGGTAGGTCAAAATACTCGTTTACATCCTCCTCTAATATGGCCGGAGCAAACGGTCTGAACTTCTGTCTTTTCTTGATGGAGTTTACCAGATCCTTGATGTCCTCACCCCGCGGGTCTGCTAATAATGATCTATTACCAAGTGCCCTGGGACCAAACTCCGCCCTGCCACTGGCAACTCCCACCATCTTGTTTTCCTTCAATTCTTTAATAAGTGCGTCCACGGGATACTCTCCGTCTATGTTGTGTCCCAGGAAAGGATGTTCCCACCTAAGGTGTCTCTTTTCATGTGCCGCTATGCAACCCAGACTCGATCCTGCATCTCCGGGATTTGGTATTATCCATATGTCGTCAAACAATCCCATGTTTGCCAGAACCCTGTTGGCCGCACAGTTCAAAGCGACTCCACCCGCGTACACCAAGTTCCTACTGCCATACTTCGATGCTCTTGTCCATAGGTCCGCCAGCAGTTCCTCTGTGACTGCCTGTATGCTGGCCGCTATGTCCATAACATCTGCAGTTGGTTCCCAGTCACTCAATCCCCTGTGTAAATTCTTTTTGAGTTTGAACGGTGACTGCTCCACGAAGTCATCATAAATCTTCTGTTTGTACTTTGGCGTGCCATACGCCGCCATGCCCATCAGGATGTATTCCTCTTCCGCTGGCTTCAATCCGCAACGATGTGTGAATGCACTGTATAGTATTCCTATGCTGTGTGGATACTGAATTGTTTCTTTTCTCTCCACCGATGTATTGTCTGCTGTAGATATCGACACAGTGTCCCATTCACCTATGGCGTCCACTGTCAGTATCGTGGCTCCCTCATCCTTGAACGGCGACGTAAAGTATCCTGCCGCGGCGTGTGAGTCATGGTGTTTGACGTACTCGTCTATTTTTATGCCAAAATGATCTAGATGCCATTGTGGCATCTCTGTGTAACTCATGGCCAGTCCGTACTGACCTGCGTACAACTGTCTTGTTTTCTTCAACAGAGGTTTCTCGTAGTACACGACCTTGTCAAAAGGTCCAAAGGTCTTCGCCTCGTCCACTATCTTCTGGTTGAGGTAATGATCGTTCTTGACCTTTGAGTAACGTTCTGCGTGTGCGGCCCACAGTATCTCACCTATGCCTGAACTGTAATCCACCACGGCCATCGCGGCATCGTGGTTCATGCAGTTGATCCCTAGTATCCTCATTTAAGACTCCAGGTGGTGTTCCTCCATTTTTCTGTCACCTTCTCCGCTAACTTCTCCCATTCGGTCAACTCTATGTCGTACTCGAAGTTCTGCGTGGTGTCGTTGACTTGTAGTTCTTTTGCTCCATTTTTCAAATGGAAGTTTCTCGCCATGTCAGTGAGTGGACTCAGCGTCACTAGTCTGTTGAGATGGTTCGATTCTTTGATCATCTTGTAGACTCCGTTGACAATCGCCCTTCCTCCGCCTTTCTTTTTTGCCCACACTGTGTATGCTATCGCTATGTTACCCTGCACACCTGCTCTGTGTATGGCCTGCATGGCGGCGTCTTTGCTCATGATGTCCATTTCTTCTACTGTCTTGGGTACCTCGTTTGTGAATGCGAAACACATGATGGCGGCTATGTCGCCTTGTTCATCTTTCAGACCGTATATCTTTCTGCCGTATGCCTGCCTGAACGCAAGATCTAATTCCGGACGTACAGGATCTTCCGTAACATCTATAAACGGCAGTTCTATCAAGTCGAACTTGGGCTCCTTTTTCAAGGCCTTTGTAATTTTTTTTATCACCATTTTATTTGTATATGAATGGGTCTTTCTTTTTCAGCTCTTTGAGTCTCTTCCTGTATTTGATCTCTTGTCGTATCTTGTTGATCAGGTTCTTAATCCAAGTGAACATTATTCTCCTCCTATTAGTTTTTTAAAAGTGGGTAACATTAATTGTACAGCATCTCGGTGTGCCTCGTCAAGTGGGTGCGTGGTGCCACGTGGATAATCCTCCATCAATGCCCATTGATTGAAGCCCATCATCCTCTCGCCAAACGAGAACCATTTGGTAAAGTCTATCTCGTCATGCAGTGCCTTCATGAACGGATCCTGGTCCTTGTGATGTTTAAATTCGTCGTAGAACAGGGTGTTGTCCGCCAGTGTGAACATGAACGGTATGTTCTTCTTTTCCAAAATGTTCTGCAACCAGATTATGCTCTTCCAACTCAGGTATGTCTCGTGGTACTGGTTGGCCGCATATCTGTAAATGCTTTCAGCAAAATCTTTAACCCCAGTTTCCTCAAATGTATCTTTCCGTGTCTTCCACTGCTCCTTCTGTGTCTCTGACCCTGTTAGGTGCCTGAATGCTTCTTCATTGCCTGCGTTGGTGTCCCATGGAGAAATAGACGCCCACCTAGTCTTTTCTAGTTCCCTGTGCCTCGGCATCGCCCAGTCATACCTTGAAAGGAAACTCCACATCACAACCACACATCTGATATCTTGATAATTTTGATAACTGATCGCTTCAAAAACCCTCCTTGCTATGCCCGAGTTGCCACTGCCTGGATATGCGGCACACACGTACTCATCTGCGGCATTGATCTTTAGTCCGTGTGCCCACGACAACTTTGAGGGGACTTTACCTTCTACATCGTCACTCAACTCGTGCCCAAATGTGAAACTGCAACCGCCCGCTATAAATTTGTTAGTCATATATCTGTAGTACCTTATTTAAAAGTGGAAACACTTCACCAAAATTTTCTTTCCTGTATCGATCAGTCTGCAATATCCTGGCCTTGCGTTGCTCTCTGATCTCCGGAGTGTCCCTGTCAGCGGCATCCATGAACCGTATGCTGGGTTGGTAGTCAGTGAGCATGTGGTACCTGTCCCTCACTATGTCCTTGACCTGTTTGGGCAGTGTCTGTATGTTGAACACGTCTGGATCGAAGCAGGTGTTCACGTAAAAGAATTTGGGTTGGAACTGTGCCACCCACAGTGCTATCTTGGCCCAGTTGAACACGTTGAATATGGAAACCGTGGAACATATCTGGAAATCCATGTTTGGTGTTTGCATTTCTTTGAACTTGACAAGATTGGCACTCACCTCTCTCCAATTGGCAGGATGTCTCTGATACTCAAAAGGTTCTCCCACATCATCAATACTAAATGCCACTTCTACATGTTTGAAATATCTCCATAGGTCAAAAATCTCCTGTGGTGGTAGTTGTGTGCCATTTGTGTTGTAGTGTATGTCTATGTTCTTTGCATATCCTTTTTCAACACAATGCATCAGTATTTTAAAATGGTCTTTGATCATGAACGGTTCACCGCCTGTGAATTCAAAGTACTCCACATATTTTAGATCCTCTTGTAACTCCTCAAAAAATTGTGGGTTACGTTTTGGCCATCCACCTTCTTTAAGTTGTTTTCTAGCGACAGGATTGTCTCCACCTTTGGCTGTTTCATAATCAATTTCTTCCTGAGCCCATTTTGAGGAACTCCACGATCCGCATATCCTACATTTTAAATTACACACGTTGCCCAACTTAAAATCAATAAATTTTAACGTTGGCTCGCTATTAGGTGTCCAGTTTTGTAAACTGCTACGCATTTTGTATATGGAGTTTTGTCTTTTGGATGTCTTGCCTGCGTCTTCCTCTTGCCAACAACTCTGACAACCTTTAGGACGTTCACCGTCTCTAAATTTCTTTCTTAAAACTTCCATGTATTCTGTTTGCTGTATGGACTTTAGGCTTTGTTCATACACTTTTACTCCGGGAATACTGCCCTTGTACAAACAGCAAGGTGATGCACCACCATTGACGTCAACTTCCAGATGAGTCCACGGTAATGGACACACGTTTGATTTTATATACCTGTCCACCAGTCCAACACCCTTTCATCTTTGCTTAATATTTTTGTTATATCCTGTCGTCTAATCTTGTCAATACTTTCTTGTCTCTGTTTTCCTTTTTTAGTTGCTGTAAAGGTTTCTCTGTTTTTTAAATTCTTTATTACATCTATCAATGCTCTTTGTTTGTGTGAGGCAAGAGGTTCCATGTATGCTAGTGCCTCGTCAATAAGTGTGTGTAGCAGTTCTTTAGGCAGTGCTAGTGGACTTAAAATTTCATCATTGCTGAAAGTAAACATGACTTTTGTTAATATTTCTGTGTCTAACTCTCTGCTCAAATCAAACATATTTTTAAGTTCTAGCAACCCAGGCATTGTGATCGTGTAATCTAATCTCATCTCTCTGGCTGTTTTTGCCACTGCCATTCCTTCTTTGAAATTGCGTAACCACTGTTCATAATTCAGTCCGTCTCTGATATACTCGCCAACTTCTCCTGTGCCGTCTAATGATGAACATATTTGCCAGTCCTGGAATTCGGGCAGTAAGTCAAACAGTTTTGTACCTTTGAACGAGGTCCTACTTAGATTTGTGTTGTATCTCACATACACTTCCTTTGCGAATCCTAATTCTATGATCCTCTGCATGGCTTTCCAGTGCATATCCCACATAAGGGGCTCTCCCCCACACCAGTATATTTCTTTAATCTTTTTTGTCTCTACCGCTTCGACAAACTCCTGCACAACCTGTGTGTCTTGGAACTTTATGATCTGTTCTCTCAATGGTGATGCCATCCATGGTTGTGATTCCTTGCTCCATGTCTTGTTCTTCCTGGATTCTGCTTCCCAACTACTACTCAACATGTCTCCACACATCCTACATTTGAAGTTGCATAGGTTGTTGAACCTGTAGTCGAAACTGATGGTTTGCATTGTGGTCGCGCCTGTTTCGTCTGTGCTGTCGTATGCTTCGTCTACCCTATCATTGAATAACTGATTCCAGTATGATCTGTATACATCTGTGTTCAACAGTTTGTGGTCACACACTTCACACTCTGACAGTTCCTCACCTGCCATCATACGCAATCTCACTGATCGCATGTGATCTGAATTCCAGTGTTCTTTTAGTGTAAGGGGTTTGTACTCTTTGGCGTCATTGCCCGTGTCTATGTACTGCTTGAAACTCTGTGCAGGCTCCCTGGATGCACAACACATACGTCTCTCTGTCTGTGGGGACAGGTACGTGTGTGTCCACGGTGCCATGCAGAATGTTTTATTGCCGTCTTTAGGTTTTATTCTTGTCATATTTGTCAAACAATTCTTTCCATTCAGGAAATACATCTAATGTGTTCTCGTTCCTCATCTTGTCATATTTCTTTGTTTGCTCAATATGTAGATCTAAGTTTTTTTGATTGTCTTTTTCTAGCATCCAGTTGATCGCTGATTCGTATCCCTTTGTGGCCCTTGTCAATGGATCTTTATCCTTCAACCATTCTATGTGTGACTCATATTTTTCTTTTACTTGCTGTTTATATTCTGGTGGTAGTATGTCCATCCTTTGCCATACCGGATGTTGTAAAAGATTAAAGTTAAAATCAGCAGGTTTGATCAATCCTTGCTCTACCCAACTACGATGGAAATCAGTGACGTGAAGACTGTTGACTAGTCCCACCGTTGAACTGATGTAAAAATCTACGTTTGGACAAACTTCGATCATACGTTTCCTGTTTTCTACAGTTTCTTTCCACACAGTTCCCTTACGCATTAACTCTGCACGATCACCTTCTGCATCAAGACTCGCTCCAATCGAAACAGAGTCAAACTTATTCCATAATTCAAAAACATCAATATCCTTGAATGTTGTTCTACTGAAGTTTGTGTTGTAGATTAATCTCACATGATACATTTTACGTTTGTCTAATTCTTTCAATATCCTGTAATGCTCTTCCATTATGATTGGTTCACCGCCCGCGAAGTAAAACTGTTCGGTATGTTCAAATGATTCTAACATCTGTTCCCACATGTCGTTTGTGCTTCTTCCCACTTTCATTACCTTGGCGTGTGGTGGCGGACTGCCTGTTAATTTTTTATGATCTTCGTACCAGTTACTGCTGAACCATGTACCACAACTCCTGCAGGCCATGTTACACAGATTTGAGAAACGTATGTCCCAGTACTTCATCACGAAGTCTGCTTTACCGTCAGGCAGAGTGTTGTGCACCAAAGGAATATTGTGTCCAAAATGCTTGTTTGAACTTAGACGTAGTGAGAAGAAACCTGATTTCTCTTGATCGTAACATTTCATGCACTCACGTGATTTCTGATTGTTCAACATCCTGACCCGCATTTCCTTCATCTTGTCTCCGTTGAACACTTCCTTCAGGCTCTGCTTGTTAAGATCGCCAACAGGATAGGGATCAAATGAAAAACAACAAGGGTATGCCCTGCCATCTGGATATGCATGGATGTGCATCCACGGTAGCATACAGAATGTGTCACTCTCTATCAACAACTCCTTTTCCCTAGGAGTCATGTCCTTAATTTTCAGTTTTTCAGGCTCTTTGGCCCCGTACTCATATGCCACGGTACCATTCTCCTATTATTGGAAAAGTCTTTTCAAAACTCTTTCCTGATCTCTTGTCATATTGACTGTAAAATGCTTTGAAGTCTTTCTGTAATTTGCTCTGTTCGGCCGCACCCGCATGCGGGGTCTTCACAACATCTAGGTAGTCAATTAGTCTCTGTGTTTGATTAATTTCCATGTGTTCTAAATGCTTTTCATTACTATTTAAAAACTTTACCAAGTCACCCTTAAATTTATTTCTTAGGTCATCTGGTAGTACAAGCGGTGATTGGAAGCTCGGAAACCGCAATATGTTCAATGTAAAATTTACTTCTGGTCCGTACACTTTGCTGGCATTTTTGAACCATACCATCTTTTCTAGGAACTCTGGCAAAGATTCCAGACACAATGCATTGATAGTGGCCATGTTGTGTATGGCACGTGGAACTTTATCTACCAACATGTGCAGGAAGTTCGAGTGCCAGTCTCTGTAAACAAGTCCATCTCTGATGTATTCCGCTTGCCCGAATGTTGCCTCACAACTTGTGTAGAGTTCAAAGTTGTCAAACTTCTTTAATTTCGTTTTGAACCTATCGATTATGCTCTGCTTTGCACCCAGGTTACTGTTTATCGCAAGTGTCATGTTGGGATTCATCTTGTCGCCCTGTGTTTCTATCCAGTCCAACAGTCTCCACAGGTTTGGTGACATCATGGGTTCTCCTCCTGTGATCCTCAACTCATCCAAGGTCCTGTGCAGGTCACTTTCCCACCACTTGTAGAATGCCTCCACGTATGGATTTGTGTCGTCCTTCTTGTAGGGTTCCGCACCCTCGTGGCTGTGTGTGAAATGGTTCCTACCGTCTGTGGTCATGTCAGTGTATGGCCCTTGCCTCTTGATGTTGTTGGCCCATGTGGAACTGAACGCAGGGTTACAGTATGTGCAGGCGAAATTACAGGTCCTGTCAAACGCAATTTCTAATGTTTTAAGATCAACATCCTCGTTGTGGTCCAGTGTGTATGCAGTTTCTAGATCAGCGTCAGTGAATATCTTGGACTTGTACACCCTGTCACTGATGTTGTCCCTGTCTATGTCCTCTATCTTCCAGCAGTACTCACAGCCTGCAGGCCTTTCACCGCACTGCATCTGTCTACGTTGCTCCTTCTTTTGCGGTGTGTTGTGTAACAGTTTAGGATTAGATTGAACAGCGATCGGATCAATCCTGTGCGGTAAAGGATGATGGCAACTTGTGGTCATTCCTGAACCCAACCAGATCGTCGCGTTGTACCATTTTGCCCCGCAGAAACTGGCGCTCTTTGTGTCTAGTATCTGCTTTTTATATTCTAAATCATCCATAGTAATTTTTAAGTTTAGTTAACTCCTCTTCTGGACACAAGATGTCACTCCTGAACATTATGTCTTTGACCCAATAGTAGTGTGCTATGGGAGGTGGGTGTGATTCGCCTTGCAGATAGTCGTCCTTGAAATTATCAACACCAAACTCGTACAGACCTTTGTTGCCCTTGTAAAATACAAATTTGTCCCAATCTATCTCACTGTACAGATCACGTTCACTGTCGCTGTAAAAATCTGTCCTCAGAACATCTTGTTTGTAAATCATCATGGTGTAGGGTATTGTGTAACTGGTAAGAAACTGTTGAGTCCGCAGTATGTGTTCAAGTGTCCTATAATATTGTGCGTTTTCGTTCCAGAAGTGTCGCCTGTAGTATTCGTCTTTTTCTCTTTCAGGATGTCCGCCGTACCAAGTCCACCATTGATTCCTTTCATTGTCAGTGTAGTATGTTTGGTTTCCTGGCAAATTATCTTCCGTGATCACCTCGTACCTATCAACCCCTGACCACATGATGTACATATGACTAATGCCGTGCTTCAATTCCATAGCACTGTCTATGGCCGCCCTGCTTATTGTTTCGTTGCCACTTCCGGATTGTCCCCTGTTTAGTACTTTGTCAGTGGTGAACCATTCAACGAACTTAGGCCAACAGGGCCATTCGTATCTCGTGAAACTGCAACCGTGTGCTATTATGCTAGGCATTCCTGCACTCCTCCCAGAACTCCGCCATCTCAGGGAAGGTGTTAAGGAACCTTGTAAGACGTCTGCGATCGTGTTCGTTAAAGAAGGCGTAAAAGTTTTTTTTGTTTTGCGTACTTGCGTCCGCATTTTCGCGCCAGTATGCGAGATTCCTCTGCATCTTCTGGATCTCGAAGTCCTTGAATATGTGTAACCCGTTTGACTCACCGGAGTTGGCCTGCATGTACTTTATGTTGTCCTCGTGTATGCCCTGGTACGCCTCTGGTAGCATGGTGATCTGTTGCCATGCGGGTTGCCTAAGCAGTGGCACGTCGAACCAAACCCTCTGATAGGTCTTGGAGTATTTGGTACGCAGGTCCAGGATCTTTTCCAACAACTTGTCCATACTGGTTATGCTGAGGTTGTTGTAGGTGCATATGAATGTGATGCTGTTACGACCCGGTATCCTGTCCAGGAACTCCTCCACGTTGTCCATCATGCGGTCGAACTCCAGGCCGTCACGTATGTATTCCGCACGTTTGCCGTATGCGTCCACGCTCACGAACTGCATCATGTGTTCCACCTTCTCCTGCATACATATCTCCTGTGCCATGTTGAAGTACTTCTCTTTCAACTTCTTGTCTGGCGGACACATGTTGCTGGTCACGTTTAGGTGTAGATCATCCTTGGGATGGTCGATTATGTACTGGAACACCCGGTAGGTGTTGACATCCATCATGGGTTCACCACCGGTCATACGGAAGTGCTTGAGATTCTTGTACAGCGTTGGCCACCACTTCCAGAAAGCGGTCACGTAGGGGTTGTCCTCCCGGTTTGGTATGGGCCTCCTGCGACCCTGGAAGTGCTCTGGTGCGTTGTGGGGAGGGGTGGTAGGATATTCGCCGTATCTGTCCACCTCCTTGGCCCACGTGGTCGAGAACTGTGGTGAACAATAACTGCACTTGAAGTTACAAGCGTTGTTGAAGTTCACCTCAACGTATCTCGGCGTCCAACGTTCGTCTATTGGATTCTTTCTAATATCATTGAAGTCCTGCATGGCCCATGGCTCGCCTGAACGATAGTGCCTGTCTGACATCTCGCCTGTCTTTTCTATGTTCCAGCAGTAACTACAGCCTTTGGGTTGTTTGCCATCTAGCATTTCTTGTCTCTGTGTCAGTTTCTCTGCGGTGTTGTGCAGTGCCGCGGGATTGAGTTTCACCTCATCCGCATCTATCTGGTGCAATGGTGGGTGGTAGCAGGAGTTGGTCAGTCCTGTTGGCAGGTGCAGTGACGTTTGGTTCCATTTGGCCAAGCACATGGTTGGAGAAACTTCTTGCAGTTTATCCATGGCCTTCAGTGCATCTGATTTGTAATCACTGTCACTCACGATCTTGCACCCCCTTGTTCCTATGCGTTGGTTTAACGAACCTGTAGAACCTGCTCTGTTCCTCGTCCATCTCCGCTATGGGCAGGTCCAACTGTTGCCTCAGGCTGTTGCCAAACATGGTCAGTTGGTAGTCAACATTGTCTCCGTCAACTATGCCCTTAAAGTACTCCAGCATGTGATCAAGATCACGCACCATGTGTAGTTCAGTGTTGTAGTTCTCCAGCACCGTGTAGAAGCAACCCATCCTCGCACCCAACATGGCGTACTTGCCATACTCCACGTCAGCACCAATGGTACACCACGTGCTCAGTCTCTGTAGGTTCTCCGGCCATATTGTGTTGAAATTTTGCGAGCGAAAGGGTTTTCCCTTCTCGGTGCTCATCTTGACACCTTCCCTGTAGCCTGCCACGAACGCCTGTTCCTCGCTCGCGTTGATCACTGTCTCCGAATAACAGTTGTACAGGTTCTCGTGTGGCACGCCCCAGCAGAAATCTATCTCGTTCTCCTCTGATTCGGCGTTCTCGTGTGTACGCATTGACAAGCAGGTCTCCCTGTCCCATCCGACCAGTCCTCCATTGCCGTACACCAATCCATTTATGTTGTTTCTTGCCCTCCACCTATGCACTGCTTTTTTGTTTGTTTTCTCCCAATCTAGGGTCTGTAAAAGGAATGTTTCATCTATGATGTTATCCCCGTCCACCGAGATGAAGAAATCGGTCTCCGCCACGTCCGCCGCGGCCTTGTGTGCGTTGTCGAAACCCACCACACCGTCAACACGCTTGGCCCATGGCACCTTGTTCTTGAGGTCCGCCCAGTTCTCTTCCTTGTTGGGCTCCTTGAATGAGATGTACACGAAATCGAGATCACTTATTCTTGTTCTATCAGCCATGCCTTGCCTCCTTCTGTTATACCTGTGGGCCAGTGGATGTCATGGTCCTGGAACACGTATCCTTTTTGTGCTTCCTTCAATACGCTGTACTGTGTCTTCGCTTTTGGCTTGGGTTTGATCACAATCTCACCATCCTTGATCATGAGGTTGTCCTCGCCGTGCTTCTGTGCCCATTTCTTTTTTTGTAAAGTTACTTCATGCTTCTCGCCAGCAACTGTAATAAAGAATTTCTTTGCTTGCCTTTGTGGCATTTTACCCAACGCTTCAAATAATCCTGGCATGTAACTCCTTGTCGTGATAGTGCCACACCCTGCTGACACGTGTCTCACCTATGTATACCGCGTCGCCTGACCTGTTGGGGTAAAGATAGTTGTTGTGATCCTTGACCCTCGTTGTGTTGTTCACACCCGGCTTGTGATGTATGAATTTGAACCAATCATAATCAATAAGTTCACGAGATGTGGGATCCATTATCCTGTGTGCCAATGCAAACACTACGTCTGTGCTGGGATATTCATCGTGGCACGCAATCAACATCTCAGTCCGGACCTGTTTCCAATTCTTCACTATGTGTTCCGCTATCTCATAGAACCTCTGTGCTTTCTTGCTCTTACGGAAGTACATCAAGCCATTGTATATGTTAGGTAAGTGGTTCCTCGCAAACAGTTTCCTGTAGGGTGTCTGTTTGACCACGTTGCCTCGGTAGTCCAGGCAGTCAACACTGAACACCAAATCGTGTTGCCACAAGTGATACCACCACCAATCTGTGTTGATTGTCCACAGCATGTCCGCTTCCAGTTTTATTGTGTGCTTGAAAGGTGAAATGTGGAACGCCTTGTACTCGTTGGCCCACTTGATTTCGTGTGAAGCACTGTCGTCTTCCATCATGACTTTGACCACGTCAACGTGTTCATTCTCGAATTTGCTTTTCTCGTCTGTGACCACACATACCTGATTGTGCTTGTTCCAACGTTTTATGCTCTTGGCCAATGTTATAGACAGTTCAACGTAGTCGGTCTTATCATTGTTCTGTGCGAACCACAGGAAACCCTTAGACATTGGCTATCTCCTTGTTGAGCACATGAACATCCTGATCTTGCACGTATGATATCTGATCATTGTACTGCCATACAAGTCCCTCGTCTGTGATCTCTACCACTTCGCAGTCAGGTGGCAGAGTCGGCAGTGCGAATGGCATCTTCTCATATCCCATGAATCCGTTGATCTGTTGCAGTGCCATGGCGAACAGATAATCATTACGCAGGTTCCTAGCATATATCCTGTACATCTCAGTGAAATAACTGTAGTTGTCCTTGATGTATTTCACTGTGTCAAATATCTTTCTCACCTTGTTGTTTTTCTTAAACAGTAAAATAGTGGCCCACACCATGGGTATCATGCTCCACCTCCTCTGATCAAAAGTGTTCCTTCCTGATAAATCGTGTGCTGTGTCTGGTACCAGGAAATCATATTCGGTGTCAAACAAATTTTTAAGATTATCCGAAAAGCAGAAGTAGTCAATGTCCATGACCAGTGTCGTGTCATATGGTGACAGCTCGTAGGCCATGTGCCTGTCCACGTTGTTCCAGGCCTTGCCGTTCAGTTTGTTTCCCAATTCTGGTTGTATGAACTTGTAGTTGACGAAACCCATTGGACTCATTTTCCTAAATGTGTCAAAGTTAGTGACCACCGTAATGTTCCGTGATATGTTTTTCTTGACCAAGCGAACACAACGTTCTAGTATCCTGTGATACCTCGTGTGTTCCGTGTCAAAACAGAATAGTAATACTCCTTGCGACATCATTCACCTTTTCTTGTAAAAGTTTCATACATCTGGTGATATGTGTTCAAGGCCTCCTGGTTCCGTTCAATCAGTTTGTTCAAAAAATCATCAGCGTCCTTGATCTCCACGGGATTACTATTGGTGTCCAGTACAAAAAACTTGCCATTTTTTTCCTTGAGTGTCCTGACGAGGCATATGGTCTGGGGGTCAGCACGGAAAAGATGGCCATCGTAGGCCAACACCTGTCGTGCGTGTGCCTTCTCCAGAGCGTTGCGTTTGGCTACCGCCGTGTCGTAAGATAGGTCTGATTGTTGTTTGAGTTCGCGAATATCCATGCCACAATTATACAATAATTATGGTGGTAAAGCAACCTGGTAAAATTATTATTATGACTGCGAGTTTGAAACCTGTGCGTTTGAAGCCGATTGTATCGCCGCCGCCAAGCCCTGTGCGTCTGTAGGATGTTCCTCGATGATGTTCAACTGCATCGCTGGTGCCTCGTTGGGGTTTGCCGCTACGCCTGACGTGTTCGGTGACGTGTAAGTGGTGTCCGCCGCTGGGTCTAAGCTCACCATCTTGATCGTGATGACTGTGGCTGAGCCGATAGCCGCGTCTAACTTGGCAGAAATTTCTACTGTGTCTGAAGTGTAACCTGAGTTGTTGGAAGTAAGTTTTAATAATGAAGTGTATGAAGTGCCCAGGTCGTGGAAACCAGTGCTTGAAGCAAAACTTGTCTCTGTCTCACCTGTGCCTGATCTCGTTGTTGCGTGTGCACCGATGTCTAGGTTTCCAACCGCCGCCGTAAGTTCTTCGAACACCGTGTCCTTGTTACCGTCCACTGATCCTGATGTGGCTGGGTCAACCCTGATGCTACCGCCTGCGTTGAAGAACGCCCTCATGGTGTTGTTGTTGGCGAATGTCACAGATCTCTCGAGCGTTGAAGTTGAATTCCATGTTGCCCCGTTGGTTGATGTTCCTATAGCGTTGGTGCCAAGCGCCGTTACGTTGACTCCGCCTGCCGCTACGTCCGCCGCCAAGTTGGCCAGGTCCGAGATCAATGCTGATCTTATGGCAATTGTGTCCCCCGCTGAAACCGATGATGACGTGATACTTCTGTTAAGGTGATTTGCTATGTTGTCCATGCCCGTGAATAAACTGTTCCAGTGAGAGGCGGCGATTGTGTCACCCGCACTAACTGTTGAGATCGTTGCTTGGTTCAAACCATATACCGTTGAACCTGGTCCCGCGAAGTGGTTGTATCCAAACGGATCTGAACTGCTGTTGACGAATACATTGTACTCGTCGTCTAAAATTGGATCACCTGCACTATATGCCATATCGTTATTTGACTCCTATCACGCACTCTGTTAGAGCTGTTTCTTCATTATATTTATCTTTAATTATACGTCCTATGACGTTGAAATGGTTGCATTCGTCCGCCGTAGCCACACGTGCTTCGGCGTTTCCTGCAGAAACTAACCTGTCACCTGCCTTGCCGGCGCCTTTGAGCTTGACGAAAACACGTCCTTTCAGCGCCACCATGGGGTGTGAGTCATTGTTTCCCGCCTGTGCGTTCATCAAGAATGCTGGAGATTCGGATATCACACCAAATACAGCATCTGAAAGCTCTTGCTGGCATTTGGTTATCTCTGCTTCGCCACCTAAAATCACTACGTCGCCTACTTCTGTGTCACAATCTGCTTCATAACGCTCGGCCAAGTCAGCGTACATGGCACTGGTTGTTGTTGCATGTACCACGTTAGCCCTGACGTCAACAAGAGTAGGTGCTGATAGTTCGTCTTGGCCTCCTCCTGACTTGAATGCTGTCCAGGCTCCGCCCGCATTTCCATACGTTGTTGATCCATCATCAGCGAATGTTTCGTCCCACACCCAGTACAGGTTCTGTTCTGTGGCGCTAGATGATTCACCTCTGTTGACTTTCAATCCTGTGAAGTTAGGCATACCTGCGTTTGAAGATACATTCCTGTTTAATTCTATTATGTTATCTTCCACAGACAGTGTGCTGGTGTTTATTATTGTGTTTGTACCATCCACTGTTAGATCTCCCACCCTTAGGTGCTCAATCCTACCTGATGCACCCGTAATCCTCAGTGCTTCTTTAGTGACACCGCCATCGTTGACCGTGAAAATTATGTCCTTGTCCTGCGTGGTCTGTGCTATGGTGAAATCATCCGATGATAAACTCATCGTGATATCGTTACCCGCACCAATTCTGATACCATTGTCTGTTTGGACAGATAATCTTTCTGTTGTGGTGTCTGCTGAATCTGATCTTAGATAGTTTGCCGCGGCCACTCCGCCAAGCGAATCTGAATCCGTTGCCGTGCCTCTGAATTTTGCAGATGCCACTGATGTTGAAAGTTGCACTCCTTGTGCCACTGCGGAGAAACCAGATGCTATCAATGCCGCACCGTTTGTCTCCGTTGAACTTGGTGTGAATGCTGTGTTTGAGACTACACCAACCACGGCATCATTTGCAATCATTTTCAATATTGATCTATTGACCCCTGTGTTGTCTTCTAAAATTTCACTAGTGAACTGCGTGACTCCTGATCCTGCCACCGTTGTCGGACCAATCAGCGTCCAGGCGGAACCTGTGTAGACGTAAAGTTGTGTGTTTGTTGTGTCAAACCACATGTCACCCTGTACAGCATTGGTTGGTGATGTGGCAGAGTTAGTTGGAGATCCAACTGGTTTAAATTTTGATCCTGTGTAGACATTGATTTGATTGTTTGTCTTGTCATACCACAGTTGTCCCTGCACCTTGTTAGAAGGTGCTGATGTGTTGTTGAAATTCTCAAGGAGTTTTACAAGGTTCTCGTTCAACCTCTCACCGAACCCTGCGTAACCTTTACCTATAAGTGTGAGGTCCGTGGTAGCGACATCGATTGTTCCATCGGCTAGCGTGACCAATAAGGTTCCGAATGTGTTGTTTATCTTGTATGCCATTGTCTAGTCGTTGTTTGATGCGTTGTCTCTGACTTCTGTCAAGAAACTCACATCGCCCACCAATTTGATCAAAATAGTTGCAAGTTCAGGTGTCAGCATAGCGTCAATCTTTGCTTCTTCTTCTGACGTCCACGCTGTCTCGTAATTTGCATTGATGTAGTCTGCGACTTCTTGTTTTGTTGCCATTTAAATGTACTCCTTATGCTTATTTATTACGGTTGTCGATCTGCTCATCGTCGGATATCCAAGTTAAATCCTTGGAATAAGACCCATCTAGGTCTCGTAGGAAAGTCTTCACGTTGCTTTCCGTAAGCACCATATTATGGTATTTTGTGTATCTTTTGTGCAGTGCCTGTTCCTTGGTAGCAGTGTAAACGAGCTTTATTCCTTTAGTCTTTGCTAACTGCATTAAACTATCTATACATTTCTTGAGGCACTTGTGTGTGTTTCTTGGGTTGGCGTCCTTGTCTGTGACTATCCATTCCATGAAGGCAAACCGGGTGCCAACGCCTATATACAATCCACCAGCACACACTGGCTTCTCGTCGATCTCCACTATGATTCCGTCAGGTGGCAGGCACTCCTTGGGCACCACACCAAATTCCCATTGATTCCACCATGTGGTTAATGTGTCATAATCTTTTTCTCTGTTCCACAATCTATCTTGCATTTTTCTGTATCACCATCTTGTTTACGTTGAATGTTGACTCAAAACAGTAACTGACTGCTTCTGCCACTTCATCTGCTTTTAATTTTGGCAGATTCTCCCAAAGGCCTTTAGTCATGTCTGTGTCTACCACATCTGGACAAACGTCATACACCGATAAAGGTTTAGAAATTAACTCTTCCTGTAATTCGTTTATGTATTGTATCAATTCTTTTTTGATTTCACAATATTGTACATATTCGAACTTGTCCCAAATCTGGAATTCATTGTAGTCTGGTTCTTCTTCTATTCCAGACGTGCTTGTTATCACTGCTACCTTCATCTTGTCAAACGAATGTCTGCCGTATATTTTTTTAAGAAGGGTCAACTGCCCTCTGTCTGCATGTGCATTCAATACTACGAGGCCACAATCTTGTATTTTCTCTAATATCTTTTCTTGATCGTGTACTAGGTCAAAGCCATTACTTTTACTCATACCAACCACGTTGTATTTCTTTTTCTTGTAGAGGTCGCATATGGCCTTTCCAATACCTCTGCTATGTCCTATGACTGCTATTTTATTTTTTCCTAGATTCATATATGTCCACTAAATTTTCCAACCCTTCAAAACATTCAGAGTAGTGTTGGTAATATTTGTCAAACTTGTCTTTAGTGTACAGTGATTCTTTGTAAAAGTCAATTAATAACGTGGTTCTTGGCCCTGGATTGTTGTTGAAACCGTTGTGTAACTGTATGTCTGGTTGAAATATGAATGCTTCTCCTGTCTTCCATGTCATAAGTTCCTGTTTTTGTGTTTCAATATCCAAAACATACATGCCACTTTGCTCGCCACCGCCATCGTCGAGGCACATCTGGTAGCGCCATCCTCCTTCGTTATCTGTGTGGTTACCAATTTTGGTATTCGGGCCTACTGTCATTACGGCCACATTTGTTTTGTAGGGAAATTTTCTCAGTATCGAATACAGCATGGGATAGTCATTAAATGATTGTCCTTCGTGTTCTCCTGATTGTATGCCCAACGCTTGCCATTGGCCGTGTACATAGTCTCCCGACTTGTCATCAAAATCGTCTGGTAGTCCTCTTACACTGTCTGAGAAGTCTTCTGGATCTAAAAAAGTTTTGTTAGGTTGTGAGTCGAACTCGTGTTTGATGTTTTGCCAGTGTTTGTCTAACTGCCTAAAACATTCGCCTTGCTGTCCGTGGTAAAAACTTTTATCAAGCATTCAGTATATTAACATTTTTATCATGTATCTGTCTATCATGATCCTGCCAATTACTAAAAAATTGTTCGCCGTGGTTTACTAATTCTTGTTGTTCACTTAATTCAAAGTAGTCTGTGAACTCTGTGTTGTTGATAATAATTCTTCTATTCTCGTTACCGAACACGTACACTATAACTTCGTCGTCACCTAATGATCTTCCTATCCTGCTGTTTTCTACTCTTACCCATGCACCATCTTCTTTGACCATGTGTGTTCCAGATACTTGTATACCGTTGTAATCATATAAATTGTCTATCAAGAACTTACCTGTCGCAAATACTTTGCCACCGACTGATACCGTGTCGCCTATGTCCACTTGCTCTACTGGTTTCAATGAACCATCGTGCATTGATATCATTGTGCCTGCTATGAAACAACCACCTCCGGATCCGCCTCCACCTGAACTTGATCCGCCCTCTGCGTCACCAAACCCGGCCGCTGTTGACACGAAAGATATTCCTGAATTGAACAAGGCCTTCCATGCACCGCCTACTTTCATGTAACCTGCTGTCAAACGCTTCCAAGCACCCCCCACTTTGAAGAATCCTTCCGAAATTTCTTTCCATGCTCCGCCTACTTTGATGTTTCCTTGCACAGCAACGTTGAAAATCACTACTGCTTTTCCGTCGCCACCTGGCGAACTTGGATTGCCGCCAACGGCAACGCCTGCTGAATACTGAGATTCACCCGTGCCTCCTGGTGTCACACCAGATCCATCACTAGACGAACCACTCGATGGCACTAGATTCGAACCAGACTTACCACCGGTACCACCGTTGTCACCCGATCCACCATCACCTGATGTTCCGCCGTCAACACCGCCACCACCGGCTCCACCACCACCACCGTCTCCGCTGTGGTCCTTGCCGTTCTCTCCCAGTGTGCCTGGGGTGTTTGATGTGGCTGTGTTTGTGTTAATTCCTGCTGTTCCGTTTGAGCTCTTACCTGCTCCTGCTCCTCCACCGCCGCCTCCTGCGACTGCGATGTCCGTTCCGTCGATCCCCACTAGAGTGGCTCCTCCGCCACCTCCGCCTGAACCTGAATATGGTTGTGGTCCAGCGTTACCGCCTTCTCCACCTGAATATGCTGTTTTACTTTTTCCGTTAGTACCACCTGGTGCACCACCTCCCGATGATCCACCTGCTCCACCACCACCAACTGCCACTTCCAATGTTGTGCCTATCTGTCCTGATGAGATCGCTAAAGCAGTTTTTTTGACATGGTGTCCTGCGGCTCCTGTTCCTCCAGATCCGCCAGCGTCTGCACCACCGCCTCCACCTGCGCCTGCCCAAAGGTATACGTCAATAGATGTTGTGCCCGCGGGAATAGTTGCCTGTTGTAGGGTACCTGTGTAGTTGAATGTCTTTACGACTGTTGGCATAAAGGATTAAGCCTCCCTTACGAACCAGAGATCTCCGTTTGCACCTTGTCCAGATGTTGGTGCTGAAGTCTCAACGTATCTGTTTCCTGCGATACTGTTACTGCTGTCATCTGAGATTGTAGATCCACCCCAAAGTTTTAATGATTTAGCCACCTGACCCGTAGTTGGTACTGCCACACTCGAATCACTTGTTGATGATGTTATGTCTGAACCCACTGCGGCCAAATTTACGTTTGTCACTGTCAACAAACCTGCCGCTGTTGTTTTCAAAACTTTTTCTTTGTTGGAATTACCGTCTGCAACTGCGTCTGCCAATCTTATCACTTGTGAATATGTTCCGCCTTGTCCTGCAGTAAAGTGATTCTCTGATACATCATAGAACAATCTGGCATCGTCTGTGTCTGAGGTTTCAATGATCAATCCTGAGTCCGCTTCACTGTTTCCTGTGTTTAATTTTATGAATGCATCATCCACAAGGTTGATCACACTTCCACTCTTATCAAACTCACCACTAACGGTTAAATTTCCAGTTACAGTGACATCACCAGTGATGTCTATTCCGCCATCTGCACCTGTCAACTGTAGAGGCGTCTTTGTTACTCCGCCATCGTTGACTGTGAATTTTAAATCTTTGTCTTGTGAAGTCTGTGCAACCGTGACATCGTTGCTTGCCACAGTAATACTTAACTCTTGTGCATCACCTATGATGACTCCGCCGTCTGTGTCTACTGTAAGTGTACCTGTAGTAGAGTCCGCCGCGTCTGCTCTTAAAAAGTTACCACCTGCTATCAATGTGCTTGAAGTGTTGGTTGTTCCTGACGTATCTATTGTTGCGGCCTGTGTGTTTGTTCCTTCGAACACCGCACCTAGTGTAGAGTTCAGTGTAAACCCTGCTTTGATTGAAGCGAATCCTGTCTGTGTGACACTCGGTGTGAATGTCTCTTTAGAAAGTATAGCAACTCTCGTGTTACCTGCGTACATGGAACTAACAACTTTGTTACCTCCTGAACTGGCCAACGTCTCTATCTTCCATCCTGAAAGTGTCTGTCCTGATGTGTAAACTGGACCAACCAATAACCATGCTGACCCTGTGTAGACATAAACTTGATCATCATCAGTGTCTATCCAAAGATCTCCTGCTGATGCTGAAGTTGGTTCTGATGCTTGTGCCTTTGCACCACCTGTTGGTTTGAAACTTGTTCCATCATACACCTTTAGTTGATTGGTGTTGGTGTCCATCCATAGTTGCCCTCTAAGAGGTGCTGTTGGTGCCGACGTTGATGCTGTGTT
>UEXM01000981.1_pt2 | contig 24181 bp, 32 predicted proteins | sample 1796661 | NCBI WGS metagenome assembly UEXM01 (sample SAMEA4772469, study PRJEB27181) | metagenome | reverse complement strand
TTGATTTCCTAGCTTTCTACCTATAAAAATAGAGTATGGCAAAAATTGTAGATGAGCCAAAGATTTTACGTTATGACGAAATCGATGGTCAAAAAATTCCTGTGTATAGTGCAAAAGTAGAGACAACTGTCACTAATACTAAAACAGGTCAAGAGTATAATTCACACGAGGAATGTCAGGCAGATATTGACAATCCAGAAACAGAAACAAAAGAAGCAGATATTAGAAGAGATGTTCACGTGACAGCTCCGAATGTATTTGCAGGGGCACACACCCTCCCTGAGTAAAGGAATAAAATGCAAGAAAAGGAGTACGCACAAGTTTATGAATTAGGTCTCGGATCGTTGGTCGGTGACTTCTTTCAAAATGTTAAGGACACTGTAACAGGTGTTGCTAGAGCTGTAGCTCCTATTGCTCCCTTTGTTTTACCTTTTATAGCTCCAGGAATTGGTAGCTTAGTGGGAGGTAAATTAGGTTCTTTTCTAGCAAGTAAAGTTGGCCAATATGCATTGGGCGCTGGTATTCAAGGATTAGCAGGAAAAAAACCTGCTGACATAGCAAAAAATTTAGCTCTTCAAGTTGCAACTTCAGGTATCCAAGGAGCTCTGAGCAATAAATCAGGAAACATCGGTCAACGATTCATGAGTGGTGTAACAGGAAAAGATTTACCAACTGTAAGAGAAGTTGATTTTGCAAAAGCAATTCAAGGGGATATTGATTCAGGCAATATGATAAGAAATGTTGGAGGACAAATCACTCCTCCAAAAATGCCTGAACCTACTTTTATGGATAGATTTAAGGCAGGTTTAAATAAACAATTTAATCCTTTTGAAAGAACAGAAAATCCTAAATTTAATCAATTAAAATTGTTAGGAATTCCTGAAGAAAAAATAATTGCTTCTGGTATATCTCCAGATGCCTCTTTTACATACCAATATGGTCCTTCATTACAAGCAGGCTTATATGCTCTTCCTGCAGCTGAACAGATATACAACCAATACATAAATCCTCCTGAAGAAGACGACACAGGTGGATATGAAAATATGTATGCTTCTGATCCTTCTCGATATCAGATTGGTTCTATTACAGGTTATAACCCTGAAGGTTATTACACGCCTCCTATAGCAACAGCAGCTGAGGGTGGTGAAGTGACAGGTTTTGCAGAAGGCAGTGGTCAACAAATAGAACACCCTGATGGTAAAGTAAAAGAACATCCTAAACGTATTGGAGAAATTGTAGGTCCTGGGACAGGAACATCAGATGATATTCCTGCGATGTTAAGTGATGGTGAATTTGTAATGACTGCTCAAGCTGTTCGAAATGCGGGTGGTGGATCGCGAAAAGTGGGAGCAAAAAACATGTATAAAATGATGAAAAGTTTAGAAAACGGTGGTAGTTTATCACAACAAAGCATAGGTATGGCATAATGGTAACAACACAAGAACAAATTGTAAGAGAAGCACCTGAAGTAGAAGCTAGGAAACTAGGTCTTTTAGATACTGCAAAAAATTTAGCTTCGACTCCTGTAGGTGGATTTCGTTACGATGATCTTGGCAATCCTATATTAGAAAATGTAATTGATCCTGTAACAGGTCTTCCTGTAAAAGATGAGCAAGGTAATATTGTTCAACGTCCTGTTAGAGCAGGATTACCTGGACAACAAATAGCTGGATTATCTCCTCAACAACAAAGAGCGCTTCAAGTGGGAGAAGCAGGTGTAGGGTCCTTTGAACCTTTTTTAGCTAGTGCTCTTCAATCACAAGCCGCGGGCCTTGGAACATTAGGTCAAGCAGCAAGTGCCTATACAGATATTGGTAAAGCTCCAACTATGGAACAGCTTCAACCTTTTATGAATCCTTATCAACAGTCAATTCAAGATGAAATTAATCGTGCTTATAATATTGCAGAGCAAGGTGCGGCCGCTCAAGCGATTGATGCAGGTGCTTTTGGTGGTGATAGAGAAGGTATTCAAAGAGCAGAATTAGAACGTAATCGTGCCTCAGCATTAGCTCAAGCTCAAGCTCAATCTTTTTTAAATGCACAACAACAATTTGGAGCAAGACAACAAAGCTCAGCGGCAGGATTAGGAGCGTTAGCTCCTGAATATGGAACAATAGCAGGACAACAAGCAGGATTGGGTCAAATTGGTCAAGCATCGACAGGTCAAGATATTAACACCTTATTAGGACTAGGTGGACTAACACAACAGTTTGGATCGACAGATCCCACAGGAACATTTACTCCAGGTCAAGCTCAGTTAGACGCACTAAGATCAAATCAAGTACAAAATTTATATGAGCCTTATCAACGATTAGGTTTCTTATCTGATATATATCAGGGAGCACCAACATCACAACAAACAATTCAAACATCGACTGCACCTAGCACTCAAGGATCTCCTCTAGCACAGATTGCAGGTTATGGTATCGCAGGCCTTGGAGCCTTAGGTCAATATAATGCTCTCAGCAATATGGGTGGAGGATTATTTTAATGATGAATCAAGTTATGCAACGACCTATGTTTAGACAACAGGGAAGCCCTATGGGTGGTGAACAAGCTTTTATGCAATATTTACAAACGACCTTGTCTCCTGAACAATTACAATCCTTAATGCAAGACCCTAATAGAGATCAGATTATAGGTCAGCTATATCAAAAATTTATGTCTGAACAACAGGCTCCCTCTAGCCCTATGGTAATGAGACAAACAGGATCTCCTGAGATGGGAGAGAAAAGTTCTACTTTTGTTCCTCCTTTTTTGAAATTTGATATTTTAGACAAGTTAGGAGTCATTAGTAATAAAAGTTTAAATAGAGAAGTACCTGATAAAGATTATAAAATTAATCTTGATGATGCGATGACCAATCCTCAGTTATTAGACACTGTTTTTGAAATGATAAAAAATTCTACTGATTTTGACTTTGATACTTTTATGAACATGGGTAGTGATCAGCAAGGTGATTATTTAAAAACTATTAAAGGAAGAATTATATTCGGTAAAGCTGAGGGTGGTGAAATGAAATCTGATGCTGTTGGCATTGCTGATGGATTAGACCAAGAAGAACCGATGACCGCGGACCGTGATCCGTCTCAAGAGGGTATCGCTAAAGTTTCTCCTGAACAGTATGTTCAATTAATGAACGAAGTTCGTGGTGACGAAGTTCCTATGGAAGGAAGAGTTCAAGAACTAGCAGGCGTTGTTGGTGAAAAAGATGCGACTGACACACCTTTATCTGTACTAGCTTTAGTGCAACCAGTGTTTGAATTACAAGAACAAAAACAAGGAATTGCTAACGCTCCTCAAGGACAAGAAATGATGGCTCAAGGACCTATACCTTCTCAGGGACCGATGCCTATGGCTAACGGTGGTATTGTACATTTGGCTAATGGACCTGGAGAAGAAGGTGTTTATTCAGGAATGGTTGGTCCTCTTTCTTTAGATCAAATACAAAATCTTGGTCTTTACACTAAACCTCAAATGTCTGATTTAGGAGTAGCTTCTTATACAGCTGGAGCAGGAGATGTGTTGGAGTCAGGCTCACCTGAGGCAATTCTTACTCAATTATCAGGAATGGTAGAAGAACCTAAAACTTTTGCTGAAATACTAGCAGAAAAACAAGGAACAATAGGTGGGTTAGGATTATTTGAAGGTCAAAAAGATGCTTTAAAACTACCTTTTTTATCGCAAGTAACTAACCTTGGATTAGATATTGCAAAAGGCGAAGATGTTATTGAGTCAGCATTGAATAGATTTAATCAAGCTACAAACGCTGCTCTACCTATGGCATTGAAAATAAGACAAGAAGAGAAACAACTACCTTTACAGTTAGCTTTAAGTGAATATTCAACTCAAAAATCTGATGCCAAAGATATGAAAAAATTTGTTTTAGGTAAGAGTTTTGATTTAGCATTAGCAAATCAAAAAAATCAAGGTGTGGGAACCATAGGAGTCGTAGGAACTAACAATGAAGTTATAGATAATGTTTTTGGAGAAGGTGTGTCTCAATCTCTTCCAGTCGGAACCATCGTTCAAAAAAATACTTCAGGAGTGATGTCCGTTATTAAGCCTGATAAGTTCAAAGCTGAAAATTTAATAACCGTAACAGGAAGCTATGTAACCAATGAGTTAGGTGCAGATGGTAGACCTATAGTAAAAAACATAAACACTGTGATTGATTTAAGCACTGAAACTGGAAAAGCTGAATTTGATATGTTAAAACAAGCTTCTCAATTAGACGCATCACAACTTATATTTAAAACTTTTTTTGAGATGCAACCTACAAATATAATACAAATGCCTGACCCCATTCCAGAAGGAAAAGTAGGTGGTGAAATAGTAAAAAGAAGCAACGGAACTGATGATAATCCCATAGGTGGTGAAGTAGCAACAAGTGATGGACTTACTGACATAATGTCTAACGAAGCTTTTGCAGACTTAAAAATAGATCCTTTTGCAGCAGGACCTGGAAAAATAGATATAACTAAGTTGGATGGATCCAATAGAATATTAGGTCTTAGACACAATACAGGTTATGAAACACTTGCAGCGATAGAAGATTTAGTTTTAAGAACTTACACACAACCTCAAACAGTGGGTGTTTTAGGTGGAACATTAAGAGGAATTGCTAACATATCTAATACCGTAGATGAACTTTTATCTCAATTAATTGGAAAAGGATTACCTGAATCATTCGTCTACAATAATCCTGAACTTCAACAAACTTTAGAAGACATGATGAAAATTCCTAAATTAATAGCTGAAGTTGAGGCAGGAGCTTCTAGATATAGAGCCACATCAACAGACATAGATAAAATAGCTAAAGAAAGATTAGATTATGGAGCACTAAGTTCAGCTTCTAGTATTAGAAAAAGTTTAATGGCTGTTCATAAATCAATTTTTGATAAAATGAACACATACAGAGATAGTTTAGGTCAAGGAGAGTTAAAGTATGAAACTCCTGAAATATTTAATGAAGAATATGGAGCTACCTTAGAGCCTAAAGAGCCTCTTAAGCTTCCTTCAAAAGAAGACTTTAGTGTAGATAATTTACAAAGCACTTTATTAGAAGCTCTTCCTAACATTGATGTAAAAAAATATCCTCAACTATTAACTGATCCTATTTTTACAGGAGCTATTTATTCTATTAGTCAAGGAGCTACTGTTGAAGATATTAAACCAAAATTTTTAGAATTATTTAACGAGAAATACGGAACAGGGAAATAGTCTCATGGTGGAAAATAATCCCTATGCAGAGTTTATTCCTACAAAAACAGATGAAATAGGAGGGTTAGGATTAGAAGACAATCCCTATGCAGAGTTTATTCCTGTTGATGAATCTGGTTTTCAAGGAACTAGACTAATAGAGGGAGTGGTTCCAGCTTTAAATTTTCCTAGTTTTACGCAACCAGTTTACTTGGATATTGACGATAAAGACGGTCAAAAAATAATTTATATGGGTGATTCTCCTTTCAAGGAAGATTATTCTCCAATTGAAAATGAAAATGAAAAATCTTTTTTTTTGGAAAGTTTTTTAGGATTTGACGTAAGAGAGCAAGTCTCTAGTGAGAAAAAAAAGGAGTATGATACCTACATTCAAGGCTTAGTAGATGAAGTAGGGTTGGAGGCATACTTTCCAAAAGAGGTAGCAACTATTACAGGATCAATATCAGGTCCTTTAATTTTAAATTATTTTGCAAAAAATCCTGACAAAATTCCAAAAACAGGATCAGGTGCAACCGCTTTTAAAAAAGTTTTTGATGGCTTATGGAATTTTCAAAAAGCAACCATTGATAAACTTCCTGTTCCTAAGAAAATGAAAACAAAAATTAAACAAAGAACCATATTAGGTTTTCTTGCAGCAAGTACATTAGCTGGTGCAGGTGGTTTTGCTTACGATACCTACAGCGATTATTTAGATGGAGACGAGGAAACAATAGACGAAATTATAGCGAAGCTTCCTGAGAATTTAAAAACAGAAGGCATGAACGAATTAATAGGTCTTGGTATATTTAAGACACTTGGTGTAGGTAAGAATAATATAATTTTAGCTAATGACGCTGTTAGAAAAAAATTAAAAGATTTTTATGAAGTAGGAGTAAAACCAATTTTAGCAGATGTTGCTCAAGAGTCAGGTACATATGCACAGGCTTTTCTAAAATCTTTTGGTAGGCTACCTTTAGTTGCTGACAGAGCAGGAGCATTTATTAAAGAACAAGGACCTATTATTAAAGATAAGATAGACAAGATGATCAGTGCTTTTGCGCCTAGGTCAGGTAAAGACGCTACAACTACTTTTTTAGAATCAATGCTTAAAGGTAGAGCTGAGTGGAAAGCAGTAACAGGAGCTGCTTATGACAACTTTTATAGACAAATAGATGAATTATTTGGTAAGGGAACATCTATTTTTCCTATGATAAAAACACGATCCAATCTTATTGATTTTTTAAGTAAGGCAGATAAACAAGCTTCAGGAGTTTTAAAAGATACTCCTTACTATAGGTTTGCTAAAAAATTTTTAGAAAACTCTAAAGGAAAAAAACTTACCATAGACGATTACAAATTTTATAAAGATGAATTAAACGACATTTATAACTCACTTCCTTACGAGGACAGCACTACTAGAGCTTTAATAGACGGTATTAAAACTGATTTTATAGAGGACCTAGGTTACGTAACAGCTACTGAAGGAGGAGCATTCACAGTAAATCAAGCAGGTAAGGTTACTTCACAAATTTTACCAAGAATATTAGATCCAAGTAAAATAGCCTTACTTAGAGAGTCTAAAAAGTTTGCAGATGATGTCTTTAGATTTGGAGTAGATAGAAATGGCGCTATGCCTATGGGAAAAGACTTTTTTGATAAAGGTGTTTTTGCAAAAATGACTCAAACCTACAGACAGGGAACCGACACAAGTGATTTTGCTAAATTAGTTGGATTTGGTGACGAAGGGTACACCGTTAAAAAAGTTATAGATCTTCCTGGGGCACCTGGAACAAAAATAACTCAGACTTATAATGTTAATCAATTATATCAGACTCCTCTCTCAAAAGAAGGAACTCAATATTATGATCAAATATTTAAACCTTTGATGCAAAAATTAAATTCTCCCACTGCTGTAAAACAACTTTTTAAATTAACAGGTAACGATCCTAATGTTTTCGGTAGTTTTATATTTAAGCTGATGGACGATAGTATGAACGGATCTATAAAAGCTTTAAAAGCTTCAGGTGAAAACACTTCTAGTTTTTCTGCTACTAAAAACTTTTTAAACTTTGATCCTGTTAAATTCAAAAATGGTATTTTTGGAACAAATGATCAAATGAAAAAAGGTGTTATGGCAGCTTTTGATTTATTACATCAAAGAGCACCAAAAGAATTTATATCAGGACAACAATTAGATAAACTTTTAAACGTGTTAGTAGCAAGAGGAAATACATTTATCCCTAGTGCGGCAGGTCTTTTAAATAGAAAGCTTTCTATTGGTGCAGTTAATTTAAGCACAGGAGTATTAGGTATTCTTTTTGGAGGGTTTGGAGGATTAAAAGCAGGAGTAACTGCACCAGCTTTATTTTTAAGACTAAGAAGCATGGCTAATATTTTAGGAGATCCTAAAAAAGCTAGAGCTTTTTACAAAGCGATGGATCAAAACACTAATTATAAAACAAGATACTCTAATATGGTTCGTTTAATAAAGATGTACACATCTGATGTATTAAAAGAAAAGTTTGAAGAGGGAACTGAAGCTTATGAACAACATAAAAGAGAGGTAGAAGAGCTGACTAAATTTGGTCAAATTGCTCAAGAAACTTTAGATAACATGGCTGATGATTACGATGGAGACATATTTGAAGAACAAATGCTTAACGATGTAGAAACTATTAATTCTGCTCCCAAAGAAGAGATTCCTATAAGTAGAGGACAGACTGATATTCCTTTAATACAACCTCTTAATATTCCTCAAGTTGATTTAGCTTCTTTAGGAGGACAAGGTAGTGGAGCGACTAATCCACAAACAATGGGTAGTTTAGAGTCAGTAGGATTACCTTTGTTTAATGCAGCAGAAGGTGGTATCGTGGATCTCTATGAATCAAAAAAGTTTAAAAAACCACAGGTGGTAGCATAATGGCTAGAGGAAGAAAAAGAAAATCAACTGCAAAAAGTTTTGGTGATTTTAAAAAAACTCAAAATGAAAAGCGATTAGATCGTATTATATCTCAAGGTCAAAAAGATTACGCTAATCAAAACAGAGGTCAATCTGGTGGATCGTCATCTATTCCTTCACAAGGAAAAAAAGACGCTTTTTTAAATCTTCAAAAACAAAAGTTTTTTGGTGACAGAGACATACCTGAAGAAAGAATTATTAGAAGAACAAAACAAGAAGGTTTTTTAAATCAGTTTAAACAAGCACTTGAAGATAAGGGAAGAGTTATGACAGGGACAAGACCTGATGGTAGCACCTATGTTGTAATGAATTCCAATACTGGAGAACCTGTATTTTTATCTGAGACACCTGGTGGTAGAACTGTCGAAGGTGTTCGTCAAGATTTAGTTTCTCGATTTGGTCCCACCGATAAAGAAGTAGCAGGAGATATTGGATATGGATTAGGAGAAATAGCCAAAGCTTATGGTATTCCTTTTGTTGGTACAGCTCAAAGAATAGCTGGAGGAGTAAGTGATTTATATGACTATCTTTTCGAAAAACCAACCGTCACTTATGGAGGAAGCAGTGATATGACAGTGACTGAAGAGCCAATACGAACAGCTCCTCAGTTTCCTTACAATTTTGAAACAGTAATTAAACGCAGACCTCTTACTAATGAAATTCTTCCCACCAATTTGAATCAAGAAGATTTTAATAATACCTATAAATTTTTAGATCAAAGGTCTCGTTTAGATAATCTTCCTTTTAAGGCAAAACCTAATGTAAGTGATCAAAATGATTTTGAAACAGCTTTAGCTAATGCAAGAGTAGATAATTTTGGATTACCTAGTTTAACAGATCTATATAATTTTGGTAAAAACCCTGAATTAAAAACTAACGTAGGTAATTTTAGATTCGATAATGTTTTGTCTGGAAATCCTCAGTTGGGCTATGGTAACACTTTTATGGTTAATGGTCTTCCTGTAGATTTAAACGCAACAATAGGTCAGGGAGGACTAAACTTCGGAGCATCAATGAATTTTAAAAAAGGTGGAAGTGTAGACAAATACGCTGGTTTAGGTTATAAACTTAAATAAATGAAATTATTTAAATTTATTATAAACTTATTTAAAAGAAAGGTAGAAAAAGATCCCCATGAAGAACATTGGGGCATAGGTGCATCATGATTGAAATTACAGATGAGTTAAGAGCTAGAGTTACTTCTGCGGAAGGAATTGTTGACCACGTATATTTGGACAGTTTAGGAAAAGCCACGATTGGCATAGGCCACCTTATTAAACCACATGAAAGAGAAAGATTTCCTGAAGGAAAAAAAATTTCTAGAGAAGAAATAGATGAACTATTTGATTTAGATTTAAACAGAGCAGCAGCGGGAGCTGATGCTTTAATTGAGGAATGTATTGGTCACGATTTACCTGTTCATATAGAACACGTTATTGTGGAAATGGTTTTTCAGCTAGGAACTCAAGGTGTTCGAAATTTCTCCAAAATGTGGAAAAACATGAGAAACAAGAAGTGGAAAGAAGCTTCGGATGAAATGAAAGATTCTAGGTGGCATAAGCAAACCACCAACAGATGTGAACATCTAGCTGAAATAGTAGCTAATACTTAAAGAGTTCTTCTAATAAAATTAGGGAACTGACCTTCTTCTTTAAAAGATTTATAGGCTGCATACCAATCTTTTTTATATTCTGCTTGACAGAAGTCTTTGATTGATTGATCTTTATCTTCTTGCTTAAAGAAGTTTAAGAAATGATTCTTGGCTTTATTAGTTAGGTTAAACATTATTATCTCCTTGGTTTATTTAGAGGAGAATATAATACTTATTCTTCTTTTTTACTTATGTTTTTTACAGTTTTCTGATGTGCCTCTAATGCATCCCATACTTCAACAGCAGACCAATGAGCTAAAACGCATTTTGAAATATCTTCGTGTAAAACCTTCAGCCAACTAATATCCATTGGTATACTTCTACCTTTGTTATCAGCAATATGGTCCACTTCTTCATTAGTTAAAGATAAGTTTAGTTCACCATTATTATAAGTTATTCTCATTTTTTTCTCCTTTTATAACTTTAAAACTTTTTTGTTCAGGAAGAAAAACTTCCACATAACTATCACAATTAGGACAGGTTAAATTTGTCACCATGATATATTCTTCTGCTTCGTCCTCTAAATCATGATCTCCACCCCATATTAATTGTGTATTACAATGCCAACAGTTCATTTTGCTTCTCCCCAATTGTTTCCTATTGCTACATCGACCTTGGATGGAACACTCATTTCAATCGTGTTTTCCATAATATCAATGACTTTTTTCTCCACTTCAGGATCACCATTAAGACTAATGGCTAGTTCATCGTGAATTTGAATCATAGGATTGATACCTTCTTTATCTAAATCAATCATGGCTTTTTTTGTTTGATCAGCCGCTGATCCTTGTATCAACCTATTTAAAGCTTTATACGTCCCTGATCTTTTCAAAGGAGTATATTCACCATACTCTTCTTTAGCTCTATCCAAAGGATACGCTTTGTAAGAACCAAATGCTTTTGGCTCCCATAATTCAAAACGACATCTTCGACCTAAGAAAGTTTTAACAGCTCCTCTTTTATTAGCATGGTCAGATACTGCGTCAGCTAATTGTCTAACAAAAGGAACTCTTTCATTATATTGTTTGATTAAAGATTTACCTTCCTCAGGATCAATGCCTAATTGATCAGATAGCTTTCCCACCCCCATGCCATAAAATAGCCCTAAATTGATGGTTTTAGCGCTCTTACGAGGTATATTTCCTATTTCAGCCATGATTGTATGAAAATCTGTTTCTTTGTCTTCATTGTAAGCTTTAACGATTTTTTCAGCACCCTCTAGCTTCACGATATTTGCATAGTGGCTCACGAGTCGTGGCTCTTGTTGAGAGTAGTCAAAAGAACCCCATCTCTCTCCTTCTTCAGGTAAGAACAATCCTCTAACTAAAGAACCGATTTTAATATCTGATTCAGCGTCATCTTTCGCAGGAATTTGTTGAAGGTTAGGGTTAGAATAACTAAAACGACCTGTCAGCGTACCACCATTTTCTGTTCGTAGCTGATTAATGTTCGCATGAATTCTTCCGTTATGCTGATACTTTTCTATTGTATGAAGGAACGTGGTCCGTGCCTTGTTGAAGTTTCTGGCCTGAACAATTGCCTTTGGAATAGGATGAGGGTGAAACTCTAAAAAGCTTTTTGTAAAACTAGGATTACCTTTTTCTGTTTTAGGATAATCAATCTTACATTGATCAAAAATGGTAGCAATGGAACGAGCAGCCCATATATCACATTTGAGCCCTGTCTTTTCAAAGATGAATTTCATTAATTCATTTTCTTTTTTAACAAATGTCTTTTCAGCTTTCTTTAATTGTTCTAAATCCACTCTCACACCTTTTTTTCTCATCTTCATAAGAATAGGTATGAGGTCAGTTTCTAAATCAAAAACTGTTTGCAAGTCTTGTTGAACTATTTCAGGTTTTAATCTATCCCAAAGTTTTAAAGACAGCACTGCGTCTTGTTCAGCATACTCTCCTACATATTGAGAAGGTATTTTAAACATTTCGCTTTTAGGATTAACACCCCATTGTGCTGCTGTTTCATTTAAAAGAAATTCGTTTTTACTTTCAGCTAAATATTCTTTTGATACTGCATTTAAAGAATAACTAAATTTGTTTTCATTAATTAACGGAGCAGCAATCATTGTATCAATGATACGACCATTCCATTTGACTCCTTCAGCTTCTAACCAACCAAAGTCATAGGTAGCGTTGTGAGCTATTTTTTCTCCTTCTCCTGAAAGAGCCTCATTAAGCCAATCAAACACGACTCGTGGATCGTGGTTAAAACCTGTTTCATGTCGAATAGGATAGTATCCCTTCCAACCGTCCACAGCGATAGCAACACCAATAATTTCTCCGTCATTAGTAGCCCAACCTGGTCCTTTCTGCATAAGATTAGGATCTTTTGTTTCTAGATCTATTGCTATTTTATCTGCGTCTTTAATATTAGGAAAATCCATAGGTGGAACCCACTCTGATTTTGGTTTAAACATTCCTATTTGTTTACTCATATTCTATATGCCTCCCGCGATTGTGGCGTTATTATAAATAAATTTTCTTTAGCTCTAGAAAAAGCAACATAAAACAGTCTATGCTCACTAATAGGATTAGTACGATATTCTTCATATGCCATTTTTCCTATATCTAAAGAAACAATAACATTATCTGCTTCACCACCTTTTTGTTGATGTATAGTAGATAAAGTTACTCTTGGTTCTAAGGCTAAGTCTTCGCCTCTTGTTTCTAAGTTTTCTAAATACGCTTTTGTTTCTGTATTAATTGTTGTCATTACATCTGCCCAAGGCGTACCAAAGTCAACCGTTAGTCCAAAGTCATCTTTCAAATCTTTAAAAGATAATTTCTTATCAGGAAAAGCTTTTCTTTGTTCTGCAATAAGTTTTTTATTTCCACGAACCACAAACTCTTTTCCTAAACACTTGTATAAATTTTCTATTAATCTTATAGGCACTTGATTATTTTCATTTCTCATCAAATCTTTCCAAGTAAGAATAGCATTTCTTTCCTTACTTCCAATAGAATATCTATATTTATTGTCTTTTAATTTAACTCTAAAAAAAATATTTTTCTTTCTCATGACTTCTTCCATGTCATCACGAATGGTTCTTGTTCTGCCCATTATCAACCAAGAGCCCTCGTCCATGTTTAAATGATACATGCCTCTAATAAACTCGACAGATCCGTCTCGATTAGCTGGGGACCACTTGATGTCATCATATCCTACTATTTGTTCCTCAACACGATTAACAATTTCCCAAACTTTTCTTGGAACTCTTTTTGATTGATCTAACACAACAATATTCTTAGCTTCATCTTTGATTTGTATTGCTTTTGATACATCTGCGTCTGCCCAAGTATAAATAGCTTGATTAGGATCCATGGCGAGATAACTTTTTTCTGAGTTTTTCCATATTTTTTCTGCCATTTTCCACTGTATCGTAGACATGTCTTGAGACTCATCAAAGAAAACAACTTTAAAATGTTTATAAAAACTACCTTTAACAAAGTTTGTTATTAAATCTGTAAAATCTACTTTTGGTCCTTGATCTTTTACAAGATATCCGTCACTACCACTTGTAAACTGTTCATACCCAAAATCTTTATAATCTCTGAGACCTTTATCTATGTATTCTAATTTATGCCAAATAATATCTTTAGCAAACATAGCCCAACAATCACGTAAAGGTATATCTCTTCTTTTTGCCTTTTCTATAAGATCAACGTATTTGTCGTCATAGTTGTTGAAAAATATGTCATCATCATTATTAACGTTAATATTAATCCTAAGTTCATTTGATATGTTTCTCCAATCATTATTGCTTAATATGTGCTCTCTCGTAAGACCCATTTGTCTTAATGCGAAAGAGTGTAATGTGCTAAAATTTTCTAGCTGACTTAGTGGTATTTTAAATTTTTGAGAAGCTCTTTGTTTAGCCTCATCAACTGCTTTATTAGAAAAAGAAAAGAAAGCTATTTCATCAATACCGACATCATTAGCCAAATACTCTTCTATTTTTTCAAGTATAAAAGTTGTTTTCCCTGTCCCTGGGGGACCAATAACAACTGTAGGAGTTTTCTTATCCAATAAACTCATGTGCGTAACAAACCCTTTCTTTATGTTTCTCTCTTAGCTCTTGAGAATAACCTCCGAAATTAGAAGTCTTTTTTCCTGTAGCTATTCTATTTAATTCCTTTTCATAATCGTCTTTTCTATTTTGTTTATTATGAGTTGTTGGTCTCCATTTTTCAGGATGAGCTTCTCGATATTCACCAAAACGAGGATGTGCTGTTTTAGAAAAGAAACGATGACCGAGGACCGTGAATTGTTTTGCGACTGCCTCGGACAAACGAACGCCTAACCCTAAACCTTGAAAATCAGGAAGTATCACTGTCCTGTGTTCCCTCCACGCTTTTTCTTTGATTGTTCCTGAGGGAAAAAAGATAACTGATGAAAATCCGACTGGAGTTCCGTTCCATGTTGCGATCCAACATCGTGTAGCTGTACTGATGTTTCCTGTGAGATAGTGATGCTCAGCGAAGTATGACCAAATTTTGTGGGAACAAGGAACGACTTCCAAAACAATCTTGGGTCGCCTAAGAGACCCCCGTGATACCACCTTACTAGAGTTTGTATCAAACACCCAGTCAGGTTGTAACCAGTCAATAATATCATAGTGACATGACGCAAAGACAACATTTTTAATATCTTTATTTCTAATAAACTTTTGCAAAGCATTCGAACAAGACTTCGCTACATTACGATCTACCACGCTAGTAAACTCATCAATGACTGCATTGTCTTTTATTCTTCTAGCTAAGTCAGATCGAAATCTTTCTCCTGTACTTAAAACGTGATAAGGTCTCATCCAAGAAGGAATGGAATTAAATCCAACGGAGGATAGTCTGTCTTGAGCTTCCTCAGGGTTTTCAAAGTGAGAACAAACTGCCTTATCCTCTTCCCAAAGTATATTTTCCTCTTCTCCAAATTGTTTCAATAAGCTTGACTTACCACTTCCTGAGGCCCCTACAATCAATCCAATATTGAAATCTTGTGTAGGTTTTTGAAACTCAGGTAATGTAAATTCTGTTTGACCGTCAAATTGATAATCAAACATTCTACTAATTTCATCTGTGATGTAATCAGTTTGTACTTGTGAAGTTAGTTTTTTCAAAATGGTATCTCCTCTTCTTTAACTTCTTTTTTCATATCAGGAACATCTAGCTCCACATCTTCTATGTTTAATTGCTTTATTTTCCATAGTCTCATTCTTGTGTTTTTAACACTCCTGATAGTGTCGTCAGCATTATATTCTTCTTTTAATCTCATTGTTACCCAAGGTCTTGACTCTTTAAAATCATTTCTCTTTAAATGATCCATTAAGTCCTTGAGAGCAAAATAAGTAAATCCTTCTTCAGTGTAAGATTTACCTAAAAATATATCTGCTATTGTTAGAGCCTCTCCTTGATGTAAACAAAACTCTTCTAACAATTCTTTAAACTCACCCTTCTTTGTAACTTCCTCAGGTGGATGATCAATGGAAATAGATTCAAATAAATCACTATATGTTTGATTCCATTCTGCTGAACTCATGTTCATAATACCTTTATTAAGCTGTTCTAAACAGGCTTGAATAATTTTTTTATGAGTCATCAAGTCCTCTGTGTTAGCTATCTCTATTCTTCTGTCGTCTACATTTAAAAAATATCTAGGTGGATCTGACTTATATACTTTTAAATCAGAATAAACTGGATGATCTCTATCACCCTCACTGCCAATACCAAATTTTCTTTTCTTACAAAGTCTTTTATTACATAAAGACTCAATAGGAGGTTGAGAACAACGATACATATATTTCGGTGCACCATTGTTATCGCTTTGACTTACTTGTTTTATCACTATTAAAACTTCATCAGACTTTAATGGAGGCTCAATATAGTTTCTGTTGTATTCTTCGACTAATTCCTTGTAATTATCAGGATCAGCTTTACGATAGTAAACGCCTACATTGAACAGAGCGTTATTACGTGATCCGTCAGAAACACCCTGTTCAGTTAGTATTTGTAGGCATGGAGGTCCGTCTTTAATAACCTCGTTCTTGAAATCGGTTTTAATCGATTTGAGAGCACCAACAACGAGACTATCGTAGTGAGAAAGAAATTCTTCTAAACTTAACGCATTACCATTTTGATCTAATCCATATCGACTTCTTCCATGGTAAGGCAAATTAATCCAACTGCCTGTATCTCTTTTTTCTTCTCCCTCTCTTTGATACAGTTCAATTTGTTTTGGAAAGACTTCAGCTTTTGGATAGCCCAAAGCTGTTGCCATTTCACTTAATTTAGTTTGTATATCTTTTGCTGTGACATACGTTTTTGTAAATAAATATAGGTGTGCTCCACCACTTTTTGATAGACACATGATTAAGGGAAACTTTTTTTGTTTTACTATTTTCAGTAAAGCTTTGTGATCAAGAGGATAAACATCAATATCAATAACACCAAATTTACATTTATCTTCGTCGTTAATAGGAACAATACCCATAGCAGGATATTCTCCTTTTAAGTGTTGTTCAAATTTTTCCAAGGTCGGTGGCTCGTGGACCGTGGTCATTTTAGCCTCTACTTTTAATCCTTCTTGTGGCTCGTTCTTTTTATAAAAGACACCATGAGCCCTCTCAAGACCTGTAAAGACTTCTTTAAACTTTTTTACTAATTCTAAATCCATATTAACCTCTCAAATTAATAGCCTCTCCTTTAATTAGATTGGGGCATGGTCCGAAAGGAGGCTCGAAAAAACCACACCCCAACCGATTAAGAGTGGGAATCGGAGGATAAGACCACTCTTAACTTTACGCGGGCTATTAATCAGAACGGTATGTCGTCACCATTCTGCGAGGCATTCCCCTGTGGGGAAACTTTGTCATCATCTTGTGTCGGAGTGATTTCTATGTCACCACTGTGAATAGATTTCTCAAATTGAATAGCGTCTTCAACTATTGCTTGAACATTTTTAAGCCCAAGTTCATCAATCCATTCATTCTCAGTAACGACCCAACCATGCCAAGAACCCTTTGAGTTCTTTTCTTTGACCGTGGATAGCGTATATGCACGAGCAAAGTCTTTTGGTTGGTAAATTTCATCACCTTCAACACGTCTCTGATTGGACATTAATGAATTCCATGTCCTTGATTTTTTTAACTGTGTTGATTTCATTTTTATAATCGCTTTACTCCAAGCACCACCGTCTTCGAGTACGATTACATAATGTTCAGCAGTATTCTCAATATAGGTATCTGGTTTTCCTACAAAGCGTTCTTTGTTATCGTCTCCACGAACAACTTTTCCTTCCATTTGGAATTTTTGAAATTGTTCTGGTGTATAGATATTTACTGGAGCACCAGACCCTTCTCCACGTTCAGCCCATTCTACAAATCTTCTACGATAGTAAACTGGTAAAACGTTTATGGAGGCGTAGACTTTGTTAGTAACAGTATTAAAAATCTGTCCTAATTTTGCGCCTTGGATATACTTACCGTCATCTTCTTCAAGCTGAGGTGCGCCCTTACTTAAAATATTAAAGTAAGGAATTTGATAATCTTCAGCTTCTCTTTTTGAGAGAGAGGGACCTGCCTTTAATAGACTACTGATAGTCGCTACTTCGCTACCCTTATTCTCTTTCACTACTTGTTTTTTCACTGTCTCTGTCATTTATTTACCTTTCTTGATATTGACTTTATGTCCTACAAATACTCCAAAAGTATCTATAGGAAGGTTTTTTCCACCTTCAATCATTTCACGAATGAAACCTCGAAGAGTAGACGGTTCGACCTTAACATTTCTGTCAGTGTCCAACCCTTGGTTAGCTAGATCAGAAAAAAGTTCTTTTGCTTTTTCATCTTCAGCTCTTCCAAATTTTACTATGACTTGATTTTTAATCAAGTCTTCATATCCGTTATCACGCAACCATTCAAAAGCTTCTTCTTGTTTTTCTTTTGAAATAGAACCTGTGTAAAACGGTTTTATTTCTACGTTACTTCCGTCTTTCATTTTAATAGAAGTAACACCACGCTCTTCAAACAACTGAACTAAATTTTCATTTGCTTTACGAAGAACTTCCTTTTTAACTTTCATTAAAGCCTCAAGGTCTTCTATTTCTTTTTCAGCTTTCAAGTAATCTTGAGAAGCTTTAGAAATAGGATCGACTTCCGTTACTTGAAAGTCGGACTGTTCACGTCTTAAATTAATAGCCATGTCTTTTCTCCTTTTTATTCTTAGTTATAAATGTCAACACGAATAGGAAAATAATCTTTTTCTATTCTATCGTATTTTAACATATTATATCTACCATTAGATATAGTGACTAATACCGAAGTTGTCAACCCTATCAGTGCGGGATCTCCAACTAAAAGTAAATAATCGTTGTCACTAAAGTCTTTTAGAACGGTTTTAAGTTTTCTTATGGTAGGTTGTGGAGACATTACTACTTGTTTGTTTCCGTCAAACAAAAAAACAACTTCTCCAAATCTTTCTGCTTGAGAATAATCCAATCCTCGATAAGTACCGTCAGGATATTTTCTCATTACATTTTGTATAATGTACACTTTACTTTTTGAATTCATTTATTATATTCTCTTATAAGAATAAAATATTATATATGTTGTTAGAAAAATACAAGTTTAAAACAAAGCCTATGGAACATCAATTGATTGGTCTTGCAGGAATGATGAATTCTTTTGATAAAGATGTTCCTGAGTATGCTTTATTTATGGAAATGGGTTGTGGTAAAACAAAGGTTTTAATAGACGGTGTTTCTATTTTATATGACAATGGAAAAATAAGTAATCTTTTAGTCATTTGTCCCAACGGAATTAAATATAATTGGCGAGAAGAATTAGGAAAACATTTAGCTGATCACATTGAATATGATGTTCATGTTTGGGAAGGGGCCAAAACAAAAAAAGAACAAAGTGAAATTAAATCAAAATTATTTGCAACAGATAATAAGTTAAAAGTTTTGGTTATGAACATTGACGCTATCATTACTAAAAACGGAAGTATGATTGCTGAAAAATTTTCTTACACCGATAAAACTTTAATGTGTGTCGATGAGTCTACCATTATCAAAAATGGATCAGCAAAGAGAACAAAAAGATGTATTAAGATAGGTTCTTATTCACGTTATCGAGTTATCTTAACAGGTTCTCCCATCACTAAATCACCTGAAGACTTGTATTCTCAATGTGCTTTTTTAAACGAAGACCTTTTAGGTTTTAGTTCTATTTATACTTTTAAAGCTAGATACTGTGATCAAATGAAAATGAGTTTTGGTGGAAGAAGTTTTAACAAGGTAACTGGGTACAAACGTTTAGATGAACTTACCGATAAGATTAGAAATTTTTCTTATCGAGTCACAAAGGACGAAGCGTTAGATTTGCCTGATAAAATTTATTTAAAGAGACGTGTACCGATGACCGATAATCAGTTGAAAGCTTATGTCATGATGAAAAAATTAGCATTAGCTGAAATTGACGGTGAACAATTAACTACTGCTACATTAATTGCTCAATTAAAAAGATTACATCAAATAGCTTGTGGTTACATGACAACCGATGAAGGAAAGCTAATTGACTTTTCAGAAAACCGAGTAAAAGAATTGTTAGACACTATTGAAGAAGTAGACGGAAAAGTAATTATTTGGTGCTCTTATAGACACAATATTAGAACAGTTATTGAAGCCTTAGACAAAAAATATGGAAAAGGTTCTGCTGAAGGTTTTTATGGTGAAACACCTTCGACAGAAAGACCTAAAATTTTGGAAAGATTTAAGGACCCTAATCATCACATGAGATTTTTGGTAGGGCACCCAAGAACAGGGGGATATGGTCTTACCTTGAATATAGCTCAAACTATGATATTTTATTCTAACGACTATGATCTTGAAATACGAGAACAAGCTGAAGCTAGAAATCATAGGATTGGAACAGAAAAGAAAGTTACTTATGTTGATCTTATCTGTGAAGGAACGGTAGATGAGAATATTATTAAAAGTCTTCGTTCTAAAATTAACATCGCTACTGAAATAATGGGCGAACAATTTAAGGAGTGGTTAATATGATATTAAGTCCTGATCGTGAAAAAATAGATCACAGGAAATTAAAAGAAGCATGTGAATGCTTTAATGAACTAATTAAAATGCAAGAAAGTTTAGACAAGTATGAAAAATGGGCTATGGCCAATATTGTTCACGAGACTGCTTTACAGTTAGCTGAGTCTATAACAGGTAAATTAAAAGAATGAGAAATAAAAAAGTTTTTCCAATAGATAAGTATCATCAAAAGTTATTAAGTCTTTATCAAAGACAGTTGAAAAAATGGAGAAATGATATCGACAATTGGAATGATAAAAATTTAAAAATGACAGAGAGCAGAATTAAATCTGTAGAATTTTTAATTAATAAAAATCATAAATATTATGTGGGGTTTTAAATGAAATATTATGAAATACCAGGGTGGTTTAATGGACATGAACAATACGATAAAGCAGTAGATTATTGTCCTCAAAACGGAAAAATTTTAGAGATCGGTTGTTTTTATGGAAGATCAACTCACTATATGTGCTCTAATATCGTTAATACTAATCGAAAAGACATATCGGTTTATTGTATAGATACTTTTCAAGGATCGTCAGAACATGCTACGTTAAAAGAATTAGTAGGTAAAGACGGTACATTTTACGACTTTACAGAGAAAAATTTGCAGTCTTTTATTGATGAGGGTTTTTTAAAATTAATTAAAAGTAGGTCAGATAGTCTTGAAACTATAAACAGTTTTGAAGATAAATTTTTCGATACCATTATCGTGGACGGTGCTCATGAGTATGACGCAGTGCTAGATGATATAGAAAATTGGTGGTCAAAGTTGAAAGATGACGGAGTTATGCTTTTTGATGACATGTATATGGAGTCGGTCAATCAAGCCACTCATAAGGGATTGGTGGACAAAGTATCAGAATTTTCAATTGTTTATGGTAAAGAAGCCTATGGAATTGCTTGTAAAAGTGATGATAAAAAACAAATGGAAAAATTAGTAAAAATAACGCCTGAAAACTATTTTAAATAATATAAAATTTAGACGTGAAAAACGTCTTAGAAAAAAAAGTTGAAATTGAGTGGATAGACGCTTACGAAATGGAAAGTGGGTGGCATGACTTGGAAGACGCTAAAAAAATCTCGCCCCCTACGGTCTTTAGCCTTGGCTATGTGGTTAAGAACACGAAAGAATACATCATCATATCTGCTGATAAAGGTCGTAAAGGAGACTCTGATTGTGGTCGTGTCCAAGTTATTCCGAAACCTTGGGTCAAAAAAATAGATCTACTGTGAAAGAGTTCCTAAACAAAAAACATATATCAGGAACTGTCTCCGAATATTCAGCAGTTAATAAACTTTTACAATTGGGATTTTTAGTTTTTAAAAACGTAGCGCCTCAAGGTATGATTGATTTAATTGCGATCTCTCCAGATAATGAAACTTTTCGCATTGATGTAAAAACAATTTCTAGAAGAACTAAGAAAACAAATTATAGAGAAGAGGGGGACCGAATTTATAGGACCCCCACAAGTGAGCAAAAAAAATATGATGTTGTGTTGATGATCGTGGACCGTGATGAATTTAAAATTCATCCAATTCGTTCTAAGTTGTCAAAGTGGTTAAAACTTTAAAAGATAGTCTTCTAAAACACCTGAGCTAACACAAGTTAATTTCATTTCTACGTCTTCGATTTTTGATAGCTCTCCCAAAATCAGATTATAATGTTGTTGACAACTTTCTAAAGAATTATGAATAACCTCAGAGCCCATTCTAACACAACTTGTTTCAGTGCTAGAGTAGACACAGGCCCAACCAATCAAGAAAAATTTAAGCATGGAACAATGCTATCATAAAAGTCAAATCATTTATTTGATAAAATCAAAAATAAATGTGTGGCTTTTTGTACGTCAAGTTTGATATGATGATCTTTCACGCTAAAAAAAAGGAGATTTAATGACCGAAGAACAAGAAAACAAGCTAGTTATAGCCTACTTACAGGATGTAATAGCCCAAATGACTGCATATAAGGAATATAAACCAGAAGACAGTCAAACAGAAGAGAGAGCAAGAACTATTTAAGTTCTTCTTCTCTCTAAAATTTCTTTACCTTTTTCAACTACTTTTTTCCAAAAACTAAAATCATAAAGCTTCTCTGAACCGTCAGTAAACTCTACCAATACCTTTTGAACAATATTTTCCTCTTCGTCAGGTACGTCAACGTATTCGACTCTATAGACAGTCTTTTGAAAAAAGTGTGGATTATCTTTTAATATCTCCAACATTCTTAAAAAATATCATAATTTATCCATAAATTATACTAAACTTTTTCTAATTTTTCGTAATATTCTTTGACAATTAAATGTAATTGAGTGGGTTTTGTTCGCATTGTATCTTTACAAATTCTTTCTAATAGCTTTTGTGTATCTTTAGAGATTATTTGAGACACCCATTTTTGATCTTCTTTTTTTATTGTTTTAGTCATATTAATTCTTCCTTTCATAAAATGAATTATTTATTTATATAATATTTAAGCTTAATTTAAAATGATTTAATGAGGGGGTGTTTCCCCCTCATTATGAATTAGATGACATCAAGTAACTTATTGATGTTAGTTAATTCGTTTCGAAGTTTCTCTATTTCATATTCAAACTTCTTGTTTACTATATCAACTTTAGATTGATTTCGTACTTTGATATATTTTTCTAACAATGATAAAATCTCACGCTTTCTTTTTGAATGACGGTCTATCGCTGATTTTTCTGTAATCTCACAGGGCATATTCTAACTCCAATCTTCTTGTATATTTAGCCACTTTAAAAAGAAATTTAGAGTTGTTGTCGGATCTAGCCCTATTAACTGCCCAACAAACACATTTTAAATTTTCTTTTGTATGTGGTTTTGTGTTATCAATACGATCAAAAGAAATTACATTCGGTCCTGAAATAGTAGTAAGTGATATTGTTTTTATGGCTTCACAAATGTGTTGTTTTTTTCTTTTATTGTATGTTCGATTATAGATTTCTAATAAATCCTCTCTTGTTAACTTTAGTTTATGTTTAAATTTCTTTAAATCTTTTTTTCTCATATTCCTTAATCTAGTCCCTAACAAGTTCCAAAGAGTTTCTTTCCATTCTTTTGATTTCTTTCGAAAACTATCTGCGTCTTGTTTACATCGAATACATTGACGATTGCTCGTGGCTCGTTGAGCAATATGTCCCCACTTACAAGGTGATCCATTGTAATATCTTGTAAGCTTCTGTTTTTTAGCTTCAGACCAATTTATTATTTTTACAGTCATTTACTTCCCTTTCTTTTATTTCTTGTTCCATTATTAATTTTAATTTTACATCTAAATCACAATGTGCTGAATTTTTAATAATATTTTTTATTTTATTGAGTCGAGCCAATAGTTCTTCATTAGAATATTGGCTCAACGGATAATCAACAAAGCCTTTAATATAAATGGACATCGCTAACTTTGTTTTTTGCTATGCGAACGATCTCTTTTATTCTTGCGTTTTTGAGTTCTTTCACATCATTGACGTATTTAGGATCGACACGAGGAATTTTTGTTTTAAACAAATAATTTCCGTGATCGTAAACGTAAACCTCTTGTTTGTTTACTTGTACTAAATGAAAATCAAACGGTCCTTCGATATGACCGTGATTGATTGTATTGTTGAACGCGTACTCGTGTTTCATAGTTATTGCTCCTTTCTTGTTCTCTTTCTTGGTCTTGTGGTACCCACCATGGCACTCTTAACCAACCGTCTCTATGAAGAAGTATATCGATTATATGATCAAACTTATATTTCATTCTTTCTCCTTTTCTAGCGCTAACTTTTGCACCTCGTCTAACCTACGTTCTTTTTCTTCTAAAGGTAAACTATCCCAATCGTCAGGAAAACTTATCCCATTGACTGTTTCAAAAAATCTTTTTTGATGTTTTACCTTACCTTCTTTATCGTCTCCAGACATAATACCAAACAAAGCTGATACCATGCCCACTGTTTTTAATTGATCGTCCATTATTCTTTCTCCTTTTCTAATTGTGACTCTAGAAACTTTTTGATTTCTAAAGTTCTCGTGCTTTTATTGAAAATTCTGTCCATAAAATTATCGTCAGGACTTAGAAAATTTTCAACTTGTTGTTTACTCCAAGATTTTGGACTCGATAAATAATCGAAAAGCTTGTCCTTATCTTTCTTATAAACGTTACGATGTTCTCCACTATATAAAGCGATTGCCTCGTAACTTCTTTCTTTGTGCTTTACAAAGATTAACGTGTCAGCTATGGGAAGACCTTTAGGGTCTCCCAAATA